>Ga0228703_1000397_pt1 | contig 33171 bp, 28 predicted proteins | sample McNCre217_Aug_MG_3_FD_178020 | JGI IMG/M metagenome (GOLD analysis project Ga0228703, IMG submission 178020) | Freshwater microbial communities from McNutts Creek, Athens, Georgia, United States - 29-17_Aug_MG | ecosystem: Environmental > Aquatic > Freshwater > Creek | place: USA: Georgia...
GTTAAGCGTGTTGTAGCTGATTACCCAGCCAAGGACGAGTTTGAAGTTATTTCGCTCAAGGATGGCGACCGGGTCATCGGTGCCGCCTTGGCAACCGACTCTTCGACCCTGGTCTTCGTTTCTAGCGACGCGCAACTGCTTCACTACACCGCAGCCTCGGTTAGGCCTCAGGGTCGACCGGCCGGAGGTGTCGCCGGCATCAACTTGGATGAAGCGTCCAGGGTCATCTACTTCACGGCTGTATCCAATGCAGATTCGGCCGTAGTCGTTACCGCGGCGAATAGCTCACTATCAATCCCAGGAACCGATGCGGGATCACTCAAGGTCTCCGATCTTGCGGAATTCCCTGGCAAGGGTCGTGCCACAGGTGGCGTTCGTTCGCAGCGATTTGTAAGAGGCGAAGATCAGCTCTATTTCGCTTGGGTAGGTGACGAGCCAATCAAGGCGCTAACCGCCGATGGCAAGCCGATTGAACTCAGAGGCGAGAAGGCCAAGCGAGACGCCTCGGGAACTCCTCAGCCGGCTGTTATTGGTTCAGTAGGAAACTAAAAAGTCACTGGCAAGAAAACTAGCGGGTTTTAGGCGTCGATTCGGTCGCGTTCGAAGTCATCTGCAGAGTCGATGATGAAATCTCGTCGTGGAGCAACGTCATTACCCATTAGTAGTTCAAAGACCTGCTCGACAGCGACCGCATCTTCGACGCGCACGCGACGAAGCGCACGGTGACTTCGATCCATGGTCGTTTCCGCAAGTTGGTCGGCATCCATTTCGCCCAGACCCTTGTAGCGCTGGATCGGTTCCTTGTAACGCTTGCCTGACTTTTCAAGCTTGATTAGCAAACTCTCGAGCTCTTGCTGTGAGTAGGTGTAAACAACCTCATTAGCCTTTGAGCCGGCGTTGATAATCTCAACACGGTGTAGCGGTGGCACGGCAGCAAAGACGCGACCTGCCTCGACAAGCGGGCGCATGTAGCGGAAGAAAAGGGTGAGCAAAAGTGTGCGAATGTGCGCGCCGTCAACATCCGCGTCGCTCATGAGAATCACCTTGCCGTATCGAGCTGATTCGAGATCAAAGCTCCTACCCGATCCTGCTCCTATAACCTGGATGATTGAGGCGCATTCGGTGTTGGAGAGCATGTCCGAGACTGATGCTTTTTGAACGTTGAGGATTTTTCCGCGAATCGGGAGTAACGCCTGGAAATCACTGCTTCGGGCGAGCTTCGCCGTGCCGAGTGCCGAGTCACCCTCAACGATAAACAGTTCGGAGTCCATAGTGTCTTGAGTGCGGCAGTCGACCAATTTGGTTGGCAAGGATGAGCTCTCCAGCGCGTTCTTACGACGCTGAGTCTCCTTGTGAGTGCGTGCCGAGATTCTCGACTTCATCTCGGCGACGATCTTTTCGAGAAGTAACGCGCTTTGTGCCTTGTCATCGCGCTTCACGCTGTTGAAACGCTCACCCAGGGCCTTAGTTATTACATTAGAGACGATGTTTCGCACCGCAGGGGTTCCAAGTACCTCTTTGGTCTGACCCTCGAACTGAGGTTCTGCCAGTCGAACCGTCACAACGGCCGTGAGGCCTGCCATGACGTCTTCTTTTTCAATCTTGTCGTTGCCGACCTTCAGCTTGCGGGCATTCGATTCGATTTGTCCGCGCAGCGCCTTCAAAAGAGCCTGTTCGAATCCGGCAACATGCGTTCCACCCTTTGGAGTGGCAATGATATTTACGTATGACTTGAGCTCGGTGTCGTAGCCAGTACCCCATCGAACTGCAACCTCAACGGAGCAATCGCGTTCGACTTCACGCGAGACCATGTTTCCAGACTCGTCTAGTACGGGAATCGTCTCGGAGAACTTACCCTCGCCAGAGAGTCTCCAGGTAGCTGTAAGCGGGGCATCTTTGGCTAGGAAGTCTGCGTATTCGACAATTCCGCCCCGGTACTTGAATTCCTCGCGGGTCTTTTCGGCAATGCGTTCGTCGGTAATGCCGATTCCTAGACCCGGCACCAGGAAAGCGGTTTGTCGAGCACGTCCAACTAGCTCGTCTGTCGAGAAGTGCGCATCCTTGATGAAAATCTGTGGGTCTACCCAATAGCGAACGCGGGTTCCGGAAACTCCCTTGGCAACCTTGCCGACTTCACGAAGAACCGAGCCATCTTCAAAAGGCTTGAATGGATTGCTCGGCGCAATGCCTGCTTTGTCATCGAAGATCCCTGGCTCGCCGCGCCGAAACGACATCGCGTAGGTCTTGCCCTCTCGGTCGACTTCGACATCTAGACGCTCAGACAGTGCGTTGACCACAGAGGCGCCAACACCGTGAAGTCCACCAGAGGCCGCGTAAGAACCAGAACCAAACTTTCCACCGGCGTGCAGCTTGGTGAACACAACCTCAACACCAGAAAGTCCGGTTTTTGGTTCGATGTCGACTGGAATGCCTCGAGCCTTGTCGCGAACTTCGACCGAGTTGTCTTTGTGCAGGACGACTTCGATTTGATCTCCGTGTCCAGCAAGTGCCTCATCAACAGAGTTGTCGATGATCTCCCAGAGGCAATGCATGAGGCCGCGCGAATCGGTCGAACCGATGTACATGCCCGGACGTTTGCGAACTGCCTCGAGACCCTCTAGAACCGAGAGATGGCGGGCTGAATAGTCTGAATTGGGCACCTCAAAATGCTATCCGCCTCAAGGCTAAATGCCCGTTTTGACACGGTATCCGCCCGATATACGGGTCGAGACTTCGCAGTTAGCGAAATACCGGTCCATTTGGGCAGCATTTGGTCACAACTGTGTTGTGATTGTTGTGGAAGGGATACAACATGAATCAAGAAGCAACCGCAGAGGTAGAAACCAACGTCGACGAAACTCGTGAGTCGCTGACCGCGCTCGACCGTTGCGACGTCTGTGGTGCTCAGGCGTACATCCGTGTTGAACTGGCCAGTGGCGATTTGATTTTTTGTTCACACCATGGAAACGAGAAGAAGGCTCAGCTCGAGCCGGTCGCTCTGTCATGGCATGACGAGAGCTCGAAGCTACTCGTTCGCTAGTTCACTTTCTAGCTTCCAAACCTCAGCAATAAGGTCGGCCAACTGGTCGGCCTTTTTTGCATCTTGGATGGGCTTTAGCTCTACGCCAGCGTTTCTAGCGATGTCGGCAAGAAGTGCTTCCAACAAAGCGGGATTCTTTGAAAGCACCGGCCCGTGAAGTGCTGTTCCGATGAATGAACCAGCACGGTAAAACCCGGGCAAATCAGTATCCACATTCACGTAACCCAATAGTTCAGCCTCGCCATCTAGGACGACGCTGAACTTCGATACCCGCTCCGGTAATGCGGCTGGCTCAGCTGCGTAGACGACGCCCGAATGAATTAGATTTTCAAAACCGGTAGAGACAGCAAGCACCGGCACTCCCTTTGAAATTAGCTCTCGGAGTTTGTCTGCCAGCAGTTGAAACTGAGAGTTGATGTCTGACCAAGCCGCGTCCGAGCCGTGTCCGACCAGAACGAAGTGAAGCGGTTGGGTGAAACTTTCTACGTCGGTAAGTTCGACGATTTCAACTTCGTGACCACGCCACTCGAATTGACGGGCAAGGACCTCGACGTTGCCGAAGTCGCCGTTTAGATTGAGATGCCTCGGGAACAGCATTCCGAGTCGAATCATCTTTCGACCGCCTCTGGGTCGGTAAAGCCAAGAATGCGTCTGGTTCGACGCATAGCGTCCGCCGAGAAAATCACTGTCTTGATGCCGCGATCAGGCTTTGGTAGAGCGAAGAATGTTTCCAATGCCTGCTCCAAATCGCCGATAACCTGACCGATCGGAATGTTGGCGTAGGTCATGCGCAAAGCGATCTCCGCGAAGTTATAGCCACTGACTACGTCGGCATGCGACAAGTTGCTCATGTCCACTGTCCAGAGCCAAGAAGGGTCGTGAACGTCGCGGCCGATGGCGACCATAATCTGTGATGGGTTCGTGTTTAGGTTGTCGAGGTTCAACTGAAAACTCATTGGGTTCTGAACCAGGATGAATTCGACGTCCTCTCCACCCACCTGTGCGATTTCACCGCGCGCAAACACCGGTGGAAGCTCGTCCAGCACCTTTGCGGCAAGGGCAAGGTCGAAACGATCGCTCAGGTAGGCTTCGGCGCTTTGGAGAGCTGCGATTGAATCGAGAGCGTAGTGCAGCCCGCGGTTTGGAAGCGAGAATGAAACATCTCGCCCGTTCAATTGAGCAGTCGCCTCGGGTCCTTGAACCGAAGTGATTTCCGCGGTGACCATTGGTCGAGGCAGCTCATCCAAATAAGTCGGCGCCGCACCTAAGCCGTGCTTGGTCTGCGCAATGACTTGACCCGCGATTCCGAACCATCGCTTGGTGGCAGACGCCGGAAGCTGTTCACCAATCAAGACTGTGTTTTGATCGTCTGCATTCAGCAGCACGGCACCTCGAGTGCGCATTGCAACAAGGGCTAGTTTCTCTCGCACTAGCGCTGGGTCTACAAAGCGATCTAGCTGATCTTCGAGGACGTTGAGAATTGTCGATTGGCGAGGTGCGACTCGCTTGGTAATCTCGGCCGCGTGCCCCTCGTCCATCTCGAGAATAGCGACATCCCCCGAGATTCTGCCGAACAGGTTCGAACGCTCAAGAATCGCAGAGTAGAAACCCTGCTCGATGTTCGCCGTAGATGGATTCGTGAAGACATTCTTGCCGTGGGCTCGAGCGATTGCGACTAGCATCTTGGTTGTAGTCGATTTTCCGGCCGAACCGGTGACCACTACTAGACCATCCTTGAAGCTGTTTAGAGTCTTGGCCAATAGCCCAGGAGCGACTTTGCTAAGAATCAAACCTGGCAGAGCCGAACCACCGCCAGGCCTCACCTTTCTGATGAGCCAGCGAGACGCCCGCCCAATCAGAATGGCTGGTAGATAGAGCACTTTAGTTCTCTAGATAGTCGCGAAGCATCTGTGAGCGAGATGGGTGGCGTAGTTTCGACATGGTCTTCGACTCGATCTGACGAATACGCTCGCGGGTAACGCCGAACTCCTCGCCGATCTGGTCAAGAGTTTTCTGGACTCCATCACCAAGACCGAAGCGGCTTCGGATAACTCCGGCTTCGCGTGGGTGAAGTGAGTCGAGGATTCGTTCAAGCTCACGCTGAAGCATGGTGAAACCAACCGCATCGGCAGGAACGACAGCTTCGGTGTCCTCGATAAGGTCACCGAACTCGCTGTCACCGTCTTCACCGAGTGGAGTCGAAAGCGAAATAGGCTCGCGGCCATACTTCTGAACTTCGACAACCTTCTCAGGTGTCATGTCTAGTTCGCGAGCTAGTTCTTCAGGGGTCGGTTCACGACCTAGATCCTGAAGAAGCTGACGCTGAACACGAGCAAGCTTGTTGATGACTTCAACCATGTGAACCGGAATACGAATGGTACGAGCCTGGTCAGCCATTGCGCGGGTAATCGCCTGACGAATCCACCAGGTTGCATAGGTCGAGAACTTATAGCCCTTGGTGTAGTCAAACTTCTCCACCGCACGGATCAAGCCGAGGTTACCTTCCTGGATCAAGTCCAAGAACTGCATCCCGCGACCGGTGTAACGCTTAGCTAGCGACACAACTAGGCGGAGGTTTGCTTCAAGTAGGTGGCTCTTCGCGCGCTGACCATCCTTGACGACCCACTTAAGATCACGCTCTGCCTCACGAGTGAGCTTGCCAGCGGTAGCGAGCTTTTCCTCGGCGAAAAGACCGGCTTCGATGCGCTTCGCGAGCTCAACCTCGAGCTCGGCGTTTAGAAGTGCAACCTTACCGATTTGCTTTAGGTAGTCCTTTACCGGGTCAGCGGTGGCACCAGTGATGGTGGTGGTCTGAACTGGAATATCGTCTTCTTCACGGTGTGACAGAACGAGTGCACCCTCTGGAACGACGATTTTTTCCTTGTCGTCTTCGTCGTGCTCTTCATCGTGCTCTTCGTCGATGACAGTCAAATCGATTGCCGAGGCAGCCTCGGCAACGATCTCGTCAACTGAGACTAGGTCGTCTGCGTCGTCGATATCCTCTTCGTCTTCGTCACCAAGTTTCGGGGCCTTCTTGGCCTTAGCGGGCTTCGCCTTAGTGGCAACCGGACCGGTTGACTTAGCTGCCTTTGGCTCTTCCTTAGCTTTCGGTTCTGCCTTAGCCTTCGGTTCAGACTTAGTCTTTGCAGCTGGCTTTTCTGCCTTTGCTGCCTTTTCTGCCGCCTTAGGTTCGGCCTTGATCTTTGGAGCTGCCTTCTTTTCGGCAGGCTTCGCTACAGCTTTTTCAGCTGCAGCCTTTGCAGCAGGCTTTGCAGCAGGCTTGGTGGTTTTGGCGACAGCTTCAGCTTTTGGCTTGGTTGTCTTTGGTGCGGCCTTAGATGTAGCAGGAATGATGGTTGCTTCTTTCTGTGTCGGTTCCCCCGAAGTTTTGTTCTGCCCCGGGTGCAGCAGATTCGACAGGAAACCGCGCTTTTTGCCGTCTTCAGTGTTCTTAGCCACATGTACCTCTCAGAATCAACCATCTGCTGATCCGGGCATTACTAAGACCCATGTCAAATCGCGAAATGCGTGTGACTGGGTCTTATTGCAATTATTGCACGGAAATGGGAATTTGCTGACCATTTACGTGTGCTTGCTGACCTCTCAACCAAAAGCCAGTTGGTTTTTATTCCAGATTGTTACCGACGAGTTGCCGGTCAGTACGAAGAGCCTTCGATCTAGCACGGAAAAACATGAACAATCCAAAGGTGATGACCAGCAATTCGAAGGGGAAGGCCAGCTTGAATCCAGCTAGTGAATAGAGCGGTTCAGCGCCAACCAATCTCAGGGCATGAATCACGTCCAGTGCCACACCGACTAGAAACATACTCGTGAAGGTTGCAATGAAGCCGCCTGAGTTGATGATTCCGTTTGAAGAACCGAGTCGGTATTTTGGAATCGCGACTCGCGAATAGTCGAATGCAATCATCGACGCTGGGCCACCGACTCCGATGGCCAACACCAATAGCACGATTTGCCAGAGGGGGTTCTGGCCCGGAGTGAAGAAAATCAGCAACCACGCGCCGGCCATCAAACTGTAAAGTGCCGTTACGATGACATGCCTGCGGCTTGGCCATTTGATACACAGGTGACTGAACAGAGGCCCAACGAAAAAGCCGATGAAGACAAAGGAGGCCAGCAGCGAGGAAGCCACTGGGCGAGGTAACCCCTCGCCTTGGATCATGAAGGGATAACCCCAAAGCAAGATGAACATTGAACCGCTGGATTGCATGGTGAAGTGAACCCAAAAAGCTTTTCTAGTTATCGGGTCGGTGATGTTGACCCTGAACTGCTCCACTAGCCCCTGCAGGCCAGCGCTCGTGGCATAGGTAACCCGTTCTTCATCTCGAAGGAACAGCAAGCTGAGCGATGCGGCAACCAGCGCGAGGCTGGCGGCACCTGAAAACGCAATTGTCCAACCGCTCAGCCCAAGAATGTAGGCAAACGGCACCGCGGAAGCGATTTGGCCAAGTTGACCGATGTTCGCAAAAAGTTGGGTGAATTTCGTGGCGCGAGGGCCTGGGAGCCAGCCGTTTATGAGTCGAATCATAGAAACAAAGACGAACGCATCGCCGAAACCAACCACCATGCGTCCGACTACGGCCAGTGCGAAAACGGGAGAAAAGGCCACAATTAGATTTCCGGTGCCGGTCATGAAGCTACCAAAAATGATGAGCTTTCTGGCGCCGAATCTATCCAAGAGCAGTCCGGTTGGCACCTGCATCACTGCATAGATGGCTAACTGCGCGACGGCAAGCCCGGAGAGCGCCGCCGCTCCAACCTCATAGCGTCCGATAGCGGTGAGCGAGGCAACGCCCATAGTGCTTCGTTCCAGAACAGAAACGAAATACGCAAAGACTGCTACGGCCAGGATGAGCCGAACTCGAGCCTTGCTAGAAGGAGGAGCGGCTTGATTAGTCAGTTGGATCCTCAGCAGCATTCTTTCGGCGGCTAGCCAGGTAGTCCTCTAGTTCAGCTGCAATCTCGTCTGCGTTTGGCACTTTGTTCTGAGGTGTGCGCATTGGGGATTGATTCGGTCCTGACGGGTTGTTCAAGAAACCCTGTTCTAGGTTCGCAATCATTCGTGAGAGCTCTTCGTTCTCTGCGATCTGCGAGTCCAACTTGGCCAGGAAGCGAGCGCCGTCATCTCGGAGGTCATCGGTTGGGAAAACCAATCCCGTTGCGCTAGTTACCTGTTCAAAGGCTGCAACCGCGGCCTGCGGATAGTCGCTTTCCGATAGATAGTGAGGCACAAGTAGAACAAAGCCGGCAGTAGGTACGTCATCCGCCGCGAAGCGGTATTCAAGAAGATGAAGTACATTCCCTGGAACCTGAGTCTGTGGTCTCCATTCGGAAGTCTGCTCAATGAGATCTTTTCGGTTGCCCGAAACGGTCACTCCAACCGCCCTGGTGTGTGGGATTGGGAAAGGAATAGCGTGAACCCAGGTGAAGTCCGAGACGGCATAAAAATCGAGAATAAAAGCCATGGCCTCGCTGAAAGCTTCCCAGCGGAAGTCCGGCTCGTAACCGTGAAGGTAAAGGAATGGCTGTCGAGCTTCATCCCAGACCAGGTAAATACCCAACACCGCAGGCTCATAGGACTCGATGTGATCCTTTTCGAAATACATCACCGGGCGACGTGATCGATAGTCGAGAAGCTCGTCGTTGTTGAAACTTATGAGTAGCTTGTGCTCCAGATTTGCAAAAATCTGTTGAGCAAATTGAGACACGGTTGAACCGGCATCCGTGAAGCCGCTCAGGCCGCCAATCATGTGTAGACCAAGCGTCACCTCTGTGTCCACGTCGTGGATGGTGAATAAGTCTCGCGGCTGAACCATGTCTAAATCCTAACCTCGGATGAACGCCATTAGCATTGTGCCCATGACCAACTTAAAGCTCTCGGTAACCTCGAAAATTCCTAGTTTCAAAGCCGGCCAGGCCTATGTACTTGGATTGACCACTGCTGACGGCAACCTGACCCTGCGACCGCACACCGTCGACGCGTCCATCCTTGAAGGTTTGGATCTCGGCGCGCTCGGTGCATCGGCGAAGCTTGAGTCGCTCACCAAGTTGCCAGCGCCTGGTGGAGCAATCTTTGCGCTCCTTGGTTCTGGATCGGAGGAGCTGGACGAGGACTCTTTGCGCGAACTCGGCGCAGCCGCAGCTCGCCAACTGGGTGGTGCTAAAGAGATCATCTTTGACCTTCCCACCGATGACGACCGTGATGCGGTTAGCATCCTTGAAGGCGCGCTGCTCGGCCAGTACAAGTTTGAAAACGTATTTACCAAAGCTTCTAAAAACAAGGGGCCCCTCGCAGCGGTAACTGCTATCAGTTCACACAAAGTTTCGAACCAGCAAATCGAACGATCGCGCGCTCTGGCTTCCGCGGTCGAACGCGTTCGCAATCTGGTCAACACTCCCCCTAACTTGCTTTTTCCAAAGAGTTTTGCCGACATTGTGCTGGCCGAAACTAAGAATTCTGACCTCAAGGTCACTGTTTTTGATGAAAAGGCACTCAAGGCCCAGCGCTTTGGCGGAATTCTTGCAGTTGGTCAGGGTTCAAGCCGACCACCTCGACTCGTCAAGATTGAATACACGCCAAAGAAGGCCAAACAGCATCTCGCGCTTGTCGGCAAGGGAATCACTTTCGACACCGGGGGTATCTCGATCAAACCGGCGGCCTCCATGGTCGGCATGAAGTACGACATGACTGGCGCGGCCACGGTTTATCAAGCGATTCTCGCAATTGCAGCACTGAAGCTACCTGTACGGGTTACCAGTTACCTCTGCCTGGCGGAGAACATGCCTTCTGGAACTGCCATTCGCCCAAACGACGTAATAGAGATCCGAAATGGCAAAACTGTTGAGGTGTTGAATACCGATGCCGAGGGGCGATTGGTTTTGGCTGATGGGCTTTCTGCCGCTTCTGAGGAACAGCCGGATTTGATTGTCGACGTAGCGACCCTAACCGGCGCGGCCCGGGTAGCACTCGGAGATCGCTATTCGGCGCTGATGGGCTCCTCGGATGCCGTTTCTGCGGTTGAGGCTGCGGCTTTCGACTCTGGAGAGCTCGTTTGGCACATGCCACTCCCGGTTGAACTTCGTGCACGACTAGACACAGATGTGGCTGATATCGCCAATGCCAAAATCGGCTCAACAGCCGGTGGAATGCTGCTTGCGGGAGTCTTCCTAAAGGAATTTATCGGCACTTCAAAGAAGACCGGTCAACCAATCTCTTGGGCCCACCTAGATATCGCTGGTACGGCAAATAATGAATCAGCGGCCTACGGTTACACGCCAAAGGGGGCTACCGGAGTTGTGCTTAGGACCTTGGTATCGGTTGCAGAGGGAATGTCTCGCTAAAACTAACTGCTTCAGGTAGTAAACTTCTAAGTATTCGTGAACCTTTATAGGGAGTAATTCGTGGCTGACCACAACTTTGACGTTGTAATTCTCGGTGGCGGAAGCGGTGGCTATGCAGCCGCTCTTCGCTCAGCACAGTTGGGCAAGTCAGTTGCCCTTATCGAAAAGGACAAGCTTGGAGGCACCTGCCTTCACCGCGGATGTATTCCTACAAAGGCGCTTTTGCACTCGGCTGAAATTGCTGACAACGTCAAGGATGCGGGTCACTACGGTGTGAACGCTTCTTTCGGCTCGATCGACATGCTCGGTGTAAACAAGTACCGTGATGGCATCATTGATCGCCTATTCAAGGGCCTAACCGGACTAGTTGGCTCAAAGGACATCACTGTGGTTGCAGGCGAAGGTCGCCTAGTCGGCCCGAAGACTGTTCAGGTCAACGGTGAAAACTACACCGGCACCAACGTCATCCTTGCTTCTGGCTCATACAGCCGCTCGTTGCCTGGTCTCGAGATCGGTGGCCGCGTGATCACTTCTGAGCACGCCTTGCAGCTCGAGTTCGTTCCAAACAAGGTGATCGTTCTCGGCGGTGGAGTTATCGGTGTTGAGTTTGCGTCAATCTGGCGTTCATTCGGTGCTGAAGTGACCATCGTTGAAGGCCTTCCTAGCCTGGTACCAAACGAGGACCCAGCAGTTAGCAAGGCGCTTGAGCGTGCCTTCCGCAAGCGTGGCATCGACTTCAAGACCGGTGTTCGTTTCTCAGGTGTAGAGCAGCACGAAAACGGAGTAGTCGTTTCACTCGAATCTGGCGAGAAACTTGAGGCCGAGCTGATGCTGGTTGCTGTTGGTCGTGGACCAAACACCGCAGGTATGGGCTACGAAGAGCAGGGCATCAACATGGACCGCGGCTTCGTTCTTACCAACGAGCGCCTACAGACCAACGTTCCTGGCGTGTACGCTGCTGGTGACATCGTTCCTGGCCTACAGCTTGCACACCGCGGCTTCCAACAAGGCATCTTCATTGCCGAAGACATTGCAGGCTTGAACCCAGCCGTGATTGACGAGTCAGGCATCCCTAAGGTCACCTACTGTGAACCAGAAATTGCCTCTGTAGGTCTAACCACTGCTCAGGCAACCGAGAAGTTCGGTGCGGATAACATCTCGACCTACGAATACAACCTTGGTGGCAACGGCAAGAGTCAGATCCTTGGCACTGCCGGATTTATCAAGTTGATTCGTCAGAACAACGGACCAGTTGTTGGCGTTCACATGATCGGTTCTCGCGTTGGCGAGCAAATCGGCGAGGCACAGCTAATCGTGAACTGGGAAGCATACCCAGAAGACGTAGCGTCACTCGTTCACGCACACCCAACCATGAACGAAGCAATCGGTGAGGCTCACCTGGCCCTTGCCGGCAAGCCACTTCACGCACACGCCTAAGAATTAGAAAGTCCCACAAGGAGCAAATAATGAGCGAATCAGTAGTACTTCCAGCACTCGGCGAGAGCGTTACCGAAGGCACAGTAACCCGTTGGCTAAAGAAGGTCGGCGAGACCGTAGCCGTCGATGAGCCACTGGTTGAAGTATCAACCGACAAGGTTGACACTGAGATCCCATCACCGGTTGCCGGTGTCATCGAGCAGATTCTGGTTCAAGAAGACGAGACCGTTGAGGTCGGCGCTGTCCTAGTAATCATCGGTGATGGTTCAGGCGCTGCTGCGGCTCCCGCTGCACCAGCTGCAGAACCTGCCGCGGTTGTCGAAGCTCCAGCACCTGTAGTCGAAGCGCCGGTTGTAGCTGCTCCGGTTGTTGCAGCACCAGTTGTATCGGCTCCAGTAGTGAGCGCACCGGTCGTAACCGCACCAGTTGTTGCTGCGCCTGTAGCAGCCGCTCCGGCCGCACCAGCTGCCCCGGTCAGCGATGCTGGCTACGTCACCCCGCTAGTGCGCAAGTTGGCGCAAGAGTCAGGCATCGATCTAACTCAGATCGCCGGAACAGGAGTTGGCGGTCGAATCCGCAAGGATGACGTCTTGAACGCCACCTCGGCACCTGCATCGGCGACCTCATCAGCCCCAGCAGCTGCTTACGTTCCAGGTGCTGCGTCACCACTTCGTGGCACCACCGAGCCGATGTCGCGCCTACGTAAGGTTCTTGCGGAGCGCGCAGTGGCTTCGATGGTCTCAACCGCCCAGCTCACCACCGTTGTCGAAGTAGACGTGACCAAGATCGCTCAGCTTCGTCAGAAGGTACAGTCTGCGTTTGTAGCTAAGTCTGGCGGCAAGCTGAACTTCATGCCATTCTTCGCTCTGGCCGCAGCCGAAGCACTTCGAGTGCACCCGAAGCTAAACGCAACCATCGATGGTGACAACATCGTCTACCACGGCAGCGAGAACATTTCATTCGCCGTAGACACTGAAAAGGGTCTGCTAACCCCGGTAATCCGTGATGCTGCTTCACTAAACATCGTGGAAATCGCTCAGCAGATTGCCGACAAGGCTGCTCGCACCCGCGCAAACCAGCTGAAGCCAGACGAGCTGGGCGGCGGTACCTTTACCCTGACCAACACTGGTTCACGAGGCGCGCTATTCGACACCCCAGTCGTATTCTTGCCTCAGGTTGCCATCCTCGGCACCGGTGTCGTAACCAAACGCCCGGTTGTAGTGACTGACGCTAACGGCCAGGATGCTATCTCGATCCGCAGCATGGTTTACCTAGCGCTTTCATACGACCACCGTCTAGTTGACGGAGCCGACGCTAGCCGCTTCCTTGTAGACGTCAAGAGTCGTCTAGAAGACGCTAACTTCGACGCCGTACTAGGTCTCTAAACGTCCCAAACAAATCTCCCGGTCAGCCATCGCGCTGCCGGGAGATTTGCTTTAAGTTCCAGCCAAGTTCAGATTTGCTCCAGCGAAGAGTGAAACGACTCTCGCCAGAGGGCCCGTTGCAGGCGATTGTTTGGAGTGCTTCTCCCCCAAGGTACATCGGGTCCGAGATCTCGAAACCTGACCGTGCATTTCCTGGCTCGGGTGGCATTACAGCCTCTGACTGCAAAAGTTTCATGATTTCCTGTTCGCCACAACCGGCCGTTGCGGATTTGGTGCTTATTGCTGCATGGTTGCCCCGCATCGACTGCTCGGCCGGTTGGCTCTTATCCGGTCCTGCAGCCAGACCCAAGGAAATAAAGACGATTAATCCCGGGACGATTGCAAGTAACCAAATGAACCGACTCCTGGTCTTCGAAGTGCGTTGGGCTATCTGAGGGCTTTCTCCGTGGAGGGCGACCGCCCAATTGCTCTTCCACTTGTTGCGGAGGATGTCTTCTGCGGGACGGAACCTAAACATCCATGTAGTTTGCAGCGTAATCGGTTATGGAAATACCTCAGGGCTTATGGCTGTTGAGAAGGCCAGGGAGAGTAACCCTGTGAAACGATTTAGAATTGTCAAATGCCTGAGTTCCTAAACGCCGGTCTGGCGCCCAACTTCGTAGATTACGAAGCAGCTTGGCAACTCCAGCGCAACATTCATGCCGAAGTATCCTCGGGTAACCGCCCTGACACGGTCATACTACTAGAGCACACCCCCGTTTACACCGCGGGTAAGCGCACCGAAGAATCCGAGCGCCCGCAGGACGGCACCCCGGTTATCGATGTCGATCGTGGCGGCAAAATCACCTGGCACGGTCCGGGGCAGCTCATTGGCTACCCGATCATGCAGCTTCCACGACCAATCGATGTAGTTGGCTACGTTCGCTGGTTGGAACAAGTTCTTATCGACTCTATTGCCGAGTTCGGCCTATATACAGAGAGAGTTGAGGGAAGAAGCGGTGTTTGGGCTCCCCTAGACGGCACCCACGTGAAAGTTGCCGCCATCGGAATTCGAGTAGCCGAACACACGACAATGCACGGCTTCGCACTCAACTGCAACAACTCGTTGCAACCATATGAAACGATTATTGCCTGTGGCATTCGTGACGCCACGGTAAGCACACTTACTGACCTTCTTGGTCGTGAAATCACCCCTGCTATGGCGGCAGAGGTTGTCCAGAGACATCTGAAAGAGATTGGCAAAGTCAACCTATGACCGACATCCAACCAAAGCCTGAGCGCAAACTACTTCGCATTGAGGCCCGCAACAGCGCGGTACCAATCGAGAAGAAGCCGAGCTGGATTAAGACCACCGCGAAGATGGGCCCTGAGTATCAAGCCCTGCAAACGCTCGTAAAGGGCGAGAATTTGCACACCGTGTGCCAAGAAGCCGGTTGCCCAAACATTTTCGAGTGCTGGGAAGATCGCGAGGCGACATTCTTGATCGGTGGCTCGCAGTGCACCCGTCGTTGCGACTTCTGCCAAATCGACACCGGCAAGCCTGACAACTTCGACCCGGATGAACCAAGACGTGTTGGTGATTCGGTCAAGCGCATGGAGCTTCGCTATGCGACAGTAACCGGTGTTGCACGTGATGATTTGCCTGATGAAGGTGCTTGGCTATACGCCGAAACGATTCGACAGATTCACAAGCAGTCACCTGGTACAGGTGTCGAAATTTTGGTTCCCGACTTCTCAGGTAACCCCGAATTGCTTCTAAAGGTTTTCGAGGCCGCGCCTGAGGTTTTTGCCCACAACGTGGAAACTGTACCTCGTATTTTCAAGCAGATCCGCCCTGCCTTCACCTATGAGCGTTCACTCGACGTCATCACTCAGGCTCGAAACTATGGTCTGGTGACTAAGTCGAACCTCATCCTAGGTATGGGTGAGACGCGAGAAGAGATTTCTCAGGCGATGCAGGATCTCTTTGATGCCGGTACAGATATTCTTACGATCACGCAGTACCTTCGCCCGACTCCAAAACACCACCCGGTATCTCGCTGGGTCAAGCCTGAAGAATTCGTAGAGATGAAGGAAGAGGCCGAAGAAATCGGCTTCCTAGGTGTCTTGAGTGGCCCGTTGGTTCGCAGCTCCTATCGCGCTGGTCGCTTGTGGGCCACTTCGATGCAGAAAAAGGGTCTAAGCATTCCTGAACACCTTCAACACCTTGCCGACGCAGCAGCCAAGGATGGCTTCAGCCAGGCAGTCAGCAGTTAGGCTTATTCAATGGCTAAAGAGAACAAAGAACCCGGTCGCGTAGCTCAGCTACTGAAGATTTACAAGATGACTATGGCTGCGGATAAGACCGCGGTCTGGTGGTCCCTACTTGCACTCGGAATCGGTGTATTGGCAGGTGCCATCCTAGGTTTGACCATCGGTCACGGCTCGACGGCCGGTTTCGTCGTATGGATTGTTACTGGCACACTGATTGGTTTCCTTTCGGGTCTGATTGTCATGTCGCGTAAGGCAGAGAAGGCCGCCTACTCGCAAATCGAAGGCCAGCCTGGTGCAGTCAGCGCAGTCTTGCGTTCGGCTCTTAAGCGCGGCTGGCGTGGCAGCGAGGTGCCGGTTGCGGTGAACCGAAACCAGGATGCCGTTTACCGCGCCATCGGCCCTGCAGGAGTTGTTCTTATCGGTGAAGGCGTTCGCACCCGCGTGCAGCCAATGCTCGAAGACGAACGTAAGAAGGTTCAGCGCGCCATCCCAGGAGTCGAAGTCAAGTTCGTCTATGTCACCCAGGATGCCGAAGGCACCCAACTGTTCAAGTTGGCGCCGACCCTTTTGAAGCTAAAGCGAGTGCTAAACCGAAATGAAGTTGCCGCAATTGATAAGCGACTCTCGGCACTCGTAACTGCCATGCCGATACCGAAGGGTATCGACCCGAAGCGCATGCGAGCCCAGCGTCGCTAGAAGCTTCTAAGAATCCCGCCACTTGGTTGGCGGGTTTTCTTTTTGAGGCTTTATTTTGTTCGGACCAGTACAGTGCCAGCTGCCTTATCGTGAAGTCCGCGATTGTCGGCATCCCAGATGGTTGCCGGCAATACCAACAGAATCAGACCGACGCGTATCAGGGAACGCCAGAGGCCAACATACTTTCCATCGAGTCTACGAACTTGTAGCCCAAGGATGCGGTGACCGATGCTGTAGCCAACCGTGCCAACGAGAAGCCATTGTTCAAGTGCAAAAACCAACAGCGTCACAGTTGAATTACCCTGAGCAAAGGCCTGCGAAACGATCATCGCCAGCGACCAGTCGATCAAGAGCGCAAGGACGCGACGGCCGAGTTTGGCTAGGCTCCCCTGGCCTTTTTCAGGTAATCCGAGACGCTGTCCGGCCCATTGCTGTGCATTGCTCATCCATTCAGGATAGGCGAAAGTTTTACATCCCTGAAACACATATAGAACGCGCCCGAAGCCTTTGTTTAGATAGGATATTGGGGATGGCTTAAAGATGCCCATCCAACATCCAATTTGAAGGGAAACCCCCTATGTTCAAGACTGCCTCTGAGGTCGTCGCGTACATCAAGGAAAACGACGTAAAGTTCCTTGACGTTCGCTTCACCGACCTACCTGGTGTCCAGCAGCACTTCAACCTTCCAGCAGCAATGATCGATGAGCAGTTCTTCATCGATGGTCAGCTTTTCGATGGTTCGTCGATCCGCGGTTTCGCGTCAATCCACGAGTCAGACATGCAGATCATCCCTGATGTGACCACCGCTTACCTTGACGCTTTCCGCGCCGAGAAGACCCTCATCATGATCTTCGACATTTACAACCCACGCAATGGCGAGATCTACGGTCGCGACCCACGTCAGACCGCTCGTAAGGCACAGGCTTACCTAGCAAGCACCGGCATCGCCGACACCGCTTTCTTCGCTCCTGAGGCAGAGTTCTTCATCTTCGATGATGTTCGCTACGAGTACAAGCAGAACAGCTCAATGCACTTCATCGACTCAGACGAGGCAGCTTGGAACTCAGGCCGCGACGAGCGCGTTAACGGCCAGGGTGGAAACCTTGCAAACAAGACCCCTTACAAGGGTGGTTACTTCCCAGTAACCCCAGTTGACAAGCACGCAGACATGCGCGACAACATCGTTCTTGAGCTGATTGCTGCTGGCCTAGAGGTCGAGCGCAGCCACCACGAGGTTGGTACCGCTGGTCAGGGTGAAATCAACTACAAGTTCGACACCCTACTTTCATCGGCTGATGACATCCTGAAGTTCAAGTACATCGTCAAGAACGTTGCAGAGCAGTGGGGCAAGGTTGCTACCTTCATGCCTAAGCCACTATTCGGCGACAACGGCTCTGGTATGCACGTTCACATGTCATTGTGGAAGGAAGGCAAGCCTTTGTTCTACGACGAGTCAGGTTACGGCGGTCTTTCAGACATCGCTCGCTGGTACATCGGCGGTATCCTCAAGCACGCTCCATCATTGCTTGCGTTCACCAACCCGACCGTAAACAGTTACCACCGTCTAGTTCCAGGCTTCGAAGCTCCAGTAAACCTCGTTTACTCGGCTGGTAACCGTTCGGCTGCAATCCGCATCCCAATGACCGGAACCAACCCTAAGGCTAAGCGCATCGAGTTCCGCGCTCCTGACGCTTCATCGAACCCATACCTAGCCTTCGCAGCAATGCTTATGGCAGGTATCGATGGCATCAAGAACCGCATCGAGCCACACGAGCCAGTTGACAAGGACCTATACGAGCTACCTCCTGAGGAAGCAAAGTTGATCCCACAGGTTCCTGGCAACCTTGAGGATGTTCTAAAGGCTCTTGAGGCTGACCACGACTACCTTCTAGAGGGTGGCGTATTCACCAAGGACCTAATCGAAACATGGATTGACTACAAGCGCGTTCACGAGATCCAACCGATCGCACTTCGTCCTCACCCATACGAGTTCGAGCTTTACTTCGGCGTCTAAGCCCTAGCAAGCAAAAAAGGGACCTCACCGAAAGGTGGGGTCCTTTTTTATTCTTCAAGACTAGGTCGCAGGCTAGTCGGCGTAGAAAAGTCGCTCGTAAACCATTCTGGCGCGACGGGTGAAGGCTAGGTAGTCCTCCTCCAACTGGGTTGCAGATCCTGCGGGATACTCCATGATTCGAGCCATCCCTTCCAGTTGCTGTCGGTCGGTGGGCAGAACATCTGTGCGCTTATTGGCCCAGAGGACGGACGCCGATCGAACTCGAGAGGCGAAGGTCCAAGCCTCGGCAAGCACGCGAGCATCGTGCTCAGCAATGAGGTTTTCGGATATGCAGGCTTGAAGTGCTACCAGTGTCTTTGGGGTTCGAATAGACGGGTGATCCTTGCCGAATTTGAGTTGCATTAGTTGAACCAACCACTCGACGTCACTCAACGACCCTCGACCGAGTTTCGTGTGCCGCCTAGGGTCTGCTCCCTGAGGAAGGCGCTCGGTCTCCATGCGCGCCTTGATGCGACGGATTTCCATGACGGCCGATTGCGGTAGTTCGCTCGGGTATCGGTAGAGATTTATGAGGTCCAAGAACTTTTCAATTAGCTCCGCAGAGCCTGCAATTGGCTTAGCCCGCAAGAGCGCCTGCGATTCCCAGGTGTCCGACCAGCGTTCATAGTAGGCGCGGTACGAATCGAGCGATCGGGCGTTAGGTCCGTTTTTGCCCTCCGGTCGCAAATCTAGGTCCAACTCAAATTCGAGCAGTGGATCAGCAGCATAGCCCTTTAGATCAGAGATGATGCGCTCGGCGGTCTTTTGTGCCAGCTCCGGAATAACACCTGGCTTTGCCTCATAGACAAACATCACGTCAGCATCCGAGCCGAAACCCAGTTCCTCGCCACCAAAGCGGCCCATGGCGATGATGCCAAAGTCGATTATCGCAAGTGGTTTATCGGCGCTGACGTTCGAGCCATCCAGTTCGACTACTGCATCCAACATTCCACGGACGTAGCAGGCTGTGAGATCACTGAGCCCTTGAGAGATCTGATCTAGGGTGAGTTCGCCTAGAACAGCGCCCATAGCGAGTCTTAGAGTCTCACGGCGACGCAACTGACGCATCGAAGCCGCCGCGGTCTCCCCTGTCTCATGTCTGGCGACGATGGCGTTGAACTCTACTTTCAACTCCGCTTCCGTCATGGGAAGCAGATCCTCAAGGCGTTCGAACCACGCGGCCGCCTCAGGAATTCGTTCGAATAGGCTCGTGGCCAGTCGGCTGTTCGAGAGCACCTGAGTCATGCGCTCGGCGGCGCCTGTAGCATCGCGAAGCATGCGCAAGTACCAGGGAGATTCTCCCAAGTCCTCACTCAATCGTCGGAACGAAAGAAGTGCGGCATCGGGATCCGTGCCTTGAGCAAACCACTCAAGTAGCACCGGTAGTAACTGCTTTTGAATGGCAGCTCGACGGGACAATCCCGAGGTGAGTGCGGCAATGTTCTTGTGTGCGCCTGACGCATCCTTGAAGCCAATCGCATGCAGGCGATCTTCGACTTGGGTAGTCGAAAGTTCCAGGCTCGAGTCCTCGAGACGCGCCACGGCGCTCAGGAGCGGGCGATAGAAGATCTTCTGGTGCAGAGCGCGGACCTCGACCTTAACTCGCTCCCAGTCGCTCAGCAGCCCTTCAACGGTGGTTTTCTTCGCCAGGCTTCGAGCAAGTGGCCGAAGTTTTGCCTCACTGGTGGGCATCAGATGCGTTCTACGCATGTCGCTTAGCTGAATTCGATGTTCCAGCAATCGCAAGAACTTATAGTGCTTTGAGAACTGAGCGGACTCGTAGCGACCGACATAGCCGGCAGCTGTGAGGGCATCCAAGGCGCCGAGAGTGTCGCGTTGATGAATGGTGTCATCTGTTCGACCATGAACCAGCTGCAGCAACTGCACGGTGAACTCGATGTCTCGCAGACCGCCTGGGCCAAGTTTGATTTCTAGATTCACCTCATTGGCTGGGATGAACTGCATGACTCGCTCACGCATTTTTTGCGCGGACTCAACGAAGTTTTCACGGCCCGACGAGTGCCAAACCTTTGGGCTAAGTGCGTCCAGATAGTCCTGCCCGAGTTGGAGATCGCCCGCGATTGGCCTGGCCTTCAGAAGCGCCTGAAACTCCCAGCTCTCGGCCCACCGGTCATAATAAGCGACGTGTGAATCAAGAGTCCTGACCAGTGCACCGGACTTTCCCTCGGGCCTTAGATTTGGATCCACTTGCCACAGATCTGGCTCTCCCGCACTTCCATCCATGGCGCGCATCATTCGGGTGGCCAATTTTGTTGCCACTTCGACGGCTCTATGGTTCTCGACCTCTGGGTCACCTGATTGGGCGACATAAATTACGTCTACGTCGCTGATGTAGTTGAGTTCTCTAGCACCGCACTTACCCATAGCCATCACGGTGAGCCGCGTTGCCGCAACTTCTTGCGTAGAAAAAACACCGTGGTCATTAGAGTTCAGCAACTCGGCTCGAGCAACCTCAAGACCAGCTTCAATTGCTCCGCCTGCGATATCTGCCAGTGCGGCGGCTACAACCGGAATGGCTTGTTCGGGTTCAGGGCTAGTCAGGTCGAAAATGGCGATCTTCAGCAACTCGAGACGATAGGCCTTGCGAAGAGTCGTCCAGGCTTCTTGCGTCTCGAAGTTGCCGCGCAGAATCGGTTCGACACTGGTGACGATTGCCTGGCGGTAGGCCTCGGGGCCTAGGTCAATTTGATGAGCTTTCTCGAAAACCGTGAGAGCTTCGGGCACGCGCCTAAGGAAGTCGGTGAGGGCTTTGGACGCCCCAAGAATGGCACAAAGTCGAACAGCGGAGTCATGTTTGCCAAGCAGCTTCTTAGCGCTGGCCTTATCTCTCTCAGCAAGATTGAGCAGGCCGTTGAGGGCTTGGTCGGGGTCGAGGCTGAGAGCAAGCGCAGCAACCGCCGAACGACCCGAATCGCCAACCAACTTGACCAGTTGATCTAGTTTTCCGACCGTACCGGTTAGATCGGCAAAGCCATACTTAGCGAACTCAGAGAGACCGCTCGGGCGATCCGCGTAGGCCATGGCTTAGAGAGATTCGAGGTTGTGCTTCAACTCAAATGGAGTCACCTGCGAGCGATATTCGCTCCACTCGCGACGCTTGTTGGCGAGCACATAACTAAACACTTCTTCACCAAGGGTTTCGGCAGCCAGTTCAGATTCTTCAAGCTTCTTGATCGCGTGGTCAAGACTCTGTGGAAGCGGCTGAATGCCCATGGCACGACGCTCGGCGTCAGTGAGAGCCCAGACATTGTCCTCGCTCTCTGCTGGTAGCGGGTATTCCTCTTCGATGCCCTTCATGCCGGCCGCGAGAATCAGAGCGTATGCCAGGTACGGATTGGCAGCCGAGTCAATTGCACGGTACTCGATGCGTGAGCTATTGCCCTTGTCTGGTTTGTAGAAAGGCACACGGATGAGCGACGAACGGTTGTTGTGACCCCAACTTACGTAGCTCGGTGCTTCACCACCACCCCAAAGACGCTTGTATGAGTTCACATACTGGTTCGTAACGGCCGTAATCTCAGGAGCGTGGCGCAATAGACCGGCGATGAAGTGCTTCGCGGTCTTCGAAAGGTGGTACTGCGAACCGGCTTCAAAGAATGCATTCGTGTCGCCCTCGAATAGCGACATGTGAGTGTGCATTCCAGAACCAGGGTGCTGACTAAAAGGCTTAGGCATGAATGTCGCATAAACGCCCTGCTCAATCGCAACTTCCTTGATTACAGTTCGGAAAGTCATGATGTTGTCAGCCATAGTTAGCGCATCGGCGTAACGCAAGTCAATCTCGTTCTGACCAGGTCCACCTTCGTGGTGACTGAATTCGACCGAAATGCCGAGCTGCTCGAGCATGCCAACCGCGCGGCGGCGGAAGTCGTGTGCGGTACCACCGGGGACGTTGTCGAAATATCCTGCGTTGTCCACCGGAATAGGGCCCTCTGGACCGATCTGGGATGACTTCAGAAGGTAGAACTCAATTTCCGGGTGAATGTAGAAAGAAAAACCTCGGTCAGATGCCTTGGCTAGTGCTCGACGAAGTACGTTGCGAGGGTCAGCTGCCGCTGGCTTGCCATCCGGGGTTTGAATGTCACAGAACATGCGTGCAGTTGGGTCGATTTCACCACGCCACGGAAGAATCTGAAAAGTGCTTGGGTCAGGTAGAGCGAGCATGTCTGCTTCGTAGGTGCGTGCTAGGCCCTCAATCGCCGAGCCATCGAAGCCAAGACCCTCGGCAAACGCGCCTTCTACCTCGGCCGGTGCGATGGCTACGGACTTTAGAGTTCCGGCAACATCGGTAAACCAGAGACGAACGAACTTGACGCCGCGCTCCTCGATTGTGCGTAGGACGAAGTCTGTTTGCTTATCCATCGAAATTTCCTATCTCTACCTGCTACTAGGCTAATGGTTATGCCTAAAGTTCGCTTAGCAATGGCCCAGACAAACCCGATTGTGGGAGATATTTCTGGCAACCTCGCGCAGACGATTCAAACCATCGATGCAGCCGTTAGCCGCGGGGCGAACCTAGTGGTTTTCGGAGAGATGAACCTTGCCGGCTACCCAATCGAAGACTTGGCGGCTCGCGCGAGCTTTGTAGCCGCCGCCGAGAAAGCCGTCGTCCAGCTAGCTGATCACCTATCGAACCCAATGTATAAGGGTTTGGCGGTAGTTGTCGGGCATCCCGCGACAGCCCATCGGAGTAATGGCTGGTCAATTGCGCAAAACGCGGCATCTGTCATCATCGACGGAAATATCGTGGGCCAGTATGCCAAGCACCACCTACCTAACTACTCAGTATTCGATGAGTTCCGGAATTTCGTTCCCGGCGACGAGTTGCTCTCCTTCGACTTTCAAGGTTTGAGATTTTCCACTCTCATTTGCGAGGACATCTGGCAAGCTGGCGGGCCAGTTGCGCAGCTCGGTAAAGTCGACACCGATGTCGCCCTGATTCTCAACGGTTCACCGTTTGAGGTAACCAAGACCGACACACGACTCAAACTTGTTCAGGACCTTGCTCTGGCACATGATTGCGCGGTTGCCTATGTAAATCTGGTCGGAGGCCAAGATGACCTCGTTTTCGACGGAAACAGCTTCTTCGTGAGTGCACAGGGTGAACTAGTAGCCCGTGCGGGTAAGTTCGCCACCGACCTAACCCTGTTGGACATCGAAACGAAGTCGGCTCTAACGTCAATGGCCGAGAACAACCCCGAAGAGGACTCTCTCGGTGACGTGTGGGCCGCCCTAGTCCTTGGGCTGAGGGATTACGTTTCCAAAAATGGCTTTAAATCTGTCGTCCTAGGTCTAAGCGGGGGCATCGATTCGGCCGTATGTGCGGCCCTGGCTGCGGATGCGGTCGGCGCAGAGCAGGTCTACGGCGTCTCAATGCCAAGCAAGTTCTCTTCCGGTCACTCTAAGGACGATGCCGCCGACCTGGCCGGCAGAATCGGTTGTCACTATCGAACCGAAGCAATTGAAAACATGGTTCAGATTTTTGAAGGGCAGCTTGAGCTAGACGGCTTAGCGTCTGAGAATCTTCAGGCTCGAATGCGAGGCGTGATTCTCATGGCGCTCAGTAACGCCGAGGGGCACCTCACGCTCACAACCGGCAACAAGACTGAACTCGCGGTCGGCTACAGCACAATCTACGGCGATTCGGTTGGTGGTTTTGCCCCTATCAAGGACGTCGAAAAGACCTTGGTTTGGAAGCTCGCGGAATGGCGAAACGCTCGCGCGGCATCATTGGGAATGACTCCTCCGATTCCAGAGAATTCAATCAGCAAACCGCCTTCTGCGGAACTTCGACCAGATCAAGTCGACCAGGACAGCCTGCCTGAATACGAACTACTCGACGCCCTGTTGGACGCTTATGTGGAGCGTCGTTTGGGTCGAGATGAGGTAATTGCCGAGGGTTTTGATGCTTCTGTAGTTGACCGCATAATTGGACTGGTCGACCGAGCGGAATGGAAACGCCGACAAGGTGCAATCGGGCCAAAAATAACCGGCATGGCCTTTGGGCGTGACCGCAGACTTCCAATCACCAATAAGTTCAAATAAGCACAGGAGCAGAAGATTATGGCAGCAGACAAGTTGATTTCAAGCGGAGGACCTTGGGAGTCAGTCATTGGCTATTCACGCGCAACCGTCGCTGGCGACTACGTGCACGTTTCAGGTTCGACGGCCACTGTTGGCGGCCAGCTTCAGCACGAGGGTGACGCATATGGCCAGACCTTGGTCGCACTCAACGAGGTCATAGCTCCTGCGCTGGCACAGGCCGGTTACAGCCTCGCTGACGTTGTGCGCTCGCGAGTTTATCTTTCAAATGCTGCTGACATGGATGCTGTCGGCAAGGCACACGGTGAAGTCTTCGGTGAAATCCGACCAGCAGCCACGATGCTGGCCGGTATTCAGTTCATCAATCCGGCAATGCTGGTTGAGATTGAAGTAGACGCCTGGAAGCGAAGCTAGTGTCAGAGGCGTTGTCGCCACGCAAGGTGAGGACCCCTCACCTTGCAGAATTCAAGGCTGCAGGTCAAAAATTTTCCTGCCTAACCAGCTATGACCAACTGACCGCCGGCATTTTTGACGAAGCCGGCATTGAGGTCATCCTGGTTGGTGATTCGGCGGCAGACAACGCACTCGGCTACACGACAACCCTGCCCATCACGGTTGACGAAATGATTCCGTTCGGAAGAGCCGTTGCGGGAGCTGTTCAGCGAGCCCTCGTTGTTGTCGACATGCCTTTCGGCTCATACGAGTCTGGCGCATCAGACGCGATGGCCAACGCGATCAAAATCATGAAAACCACCGGAGCAGATGCCGTGAAACTGGAAGGTGGCGTGCGAAGTGTCGAGCAGATCAAAGCTCTAACCACCGCAGGTATTCCGGTAATGGCGCACATAGGCTTCACCCCACAGAGCGTAAATGGACTCGGTGGTTTCAAAATTCAGGGTCGTGGCGAGGGTGCAGACGCCCTCCTTGCGGACGCACTGGCTGTGGCTGAGGCAGGCGCATTTGCAGTTGTGCTTGAACTCGTGCCCGCTGACCTTGCCAAGCAAGTTACCCAAACCTGTGGCATTCCAACCATTGGCATCGGTGCAGGCCCTCACACCGATGGCCAGATTTTGGTTTGGACCGATTTTGCTGGGCTATCAGGTCACAAGCCTAAGAAGTTTGTGAAGCAATACGCTCAGCTTAGGGAAACACTCATTGCTGCAGCTCGCGCGTATCGCAGCGAAATTGCCTCGGGTGAATTTCCTGGCGATGCAAGATCCTTCGACAGCTAGGGCTAGTCTTCCGACTCTTCCCGCTCCCAGCCTTCACTGCGCTTTCTGAGCAGTGTTAGGGCCGAAGCCGCTTCGGCGGCAGTTGCAAAAGGGCCTACGCGATAAGTGGCGGCGCTCTTAGGTCCAACTTCCACCTTCAGCGTCTTTAGATTGAACCAAAACTGTGGTTTCTCATCCTTTTCGCTGTACACGCTACCCATGTGACGAGCATAACCGGTTGCCGATTTAGACTAGAGGCATGCCACGCGACCTTGCCACCGGACACCTAACCAAGGGCAAACTATCGCCAGTTCGATTGGTGCCGACGAACATCGCTAGGCCCGAGTACGTAGGCAAGCCCGCGCCAGCGGCATTTACGGGATCAGACATCAAGACTCCCGAACAGGTAGCAAAGATTCGGGCGGCAGGCAAAATTGCAGCCCAAGCGATTCAGCTAGTCGGCGAGCATTGTAAGCCGGGCGTGACAACCGATGAACTTGACCGAATCGGACACGAATTCGTTATTTCGCAAGGCGCCTACCCATCCACGCTGGGTTATCGGGGATTCCCAAAATCGCTCTGCAGCTCTCTCAATGAAGTTATCTGCCACGGCATCCCAGACGACACGGTGCTACAAGATGGCGACATCATCAATATTGATATCACCGCCTTCAAGGACGGTTTCCACGGCGACAGCAACGTGACCTTCTTGGTTGGCAACGTTTCGAATGAGGTTCAACAACTTGTCGAGCGCACCCACGAAGCGATGATGCGTGGCATAAACGCGGCCTTGCCGGGAAGATCGATCAACATTATCGGCCGAGCGATCGAAACCTATGCCAAGCGCTTCAACTACGGTGTAGTTCGTGATTTCACCGGCCATGGCGTCGGAGAGGCATTCCACTCAGGTCTCGTTATCCCGCACTACGACTCGGCACCGCACTACAACGAAGAGATCAAGGCCGGAATGGTCTTCACCATTGAACCGATGCTCACGCTGGGAACTCACGAGTGGGATATGTGGCCAGATGACTGGACGGTCGTAACTCGCGACCGCAGCATCACCGCGCAGTTCGAACACACCATCCTGGTAACCGAGGATGGTCCAGAAATTTTGACCCTTCCATAACTAGAGAGAGCTACACATGGGCAAGAAGGCCATTGGCATTGACATCGGCGGCACCGGAATCAAGGGAGCAATTGTCGACATAAAGAACGGCACCTTGGTTGGTGATCGCGTTCGCTATGAAACTCCAGCCGGCGGACACCCGCAAGACATTGCCAATGTGGTCGAGAAGTTAATTGCCGAGCTAAAGCCAACCCGAAGCACGTTACCTGTGGGCGTTTGTTTCCCGGCGGTTGTTCAACACGGGCGAACCATGTCAGCAGCAAACGTATCGAAAGAGTGGATTGGTCTAGATGCGGATGGCCTCTTTGAGGCAACGTTGAATCGGCATGTTCACGTATTGAACGATGCCGATGCTGCTGGTGTTGCGGAGTTGAAATATGGCGCCGGCAAAAAACGAAAGGGATTGGTTATCATGACCACCCTTGGCACCGGTATCGGCACCGCGCTGTTCATGAATGGCGAACTTGTGCCAAACGCAGAACTTGGTCACCTAGAGATCGATGGTGTTGACTACGAGACCAAGGCGGCTTACTCCGCTAAGGAGCGGGAGAACCTAAGCTTCGACCAGTGGGCTGAGAGATTGCAGAAGTATTACTCAACGCTCGAAAAGCTATTTAGCCCGGACCTCATTATTGTCGGCGGCGGAATCAGCAAACAGTGGGAGGAATTCTTGCCCAAACTTGATCTGCGTGCCGAAATCGTGCCCGCGCTAAAACGAAACAACGCAGGAATTTTGGGCGCCGCTGCGCTTGCCTGGAAGCACTCGGACAAAGAATAAAGTGGATGGGCCGGCTATTACGCCGGGTTCTGTCCCTGTTGCCAGGTGACGGTCATCTATCTAGTGATGCCATTGCTGACACCCTCAAGCGGTCTACCCGAAGACTAGAGCGAGCAGCTCTACGCGCCTTCTATCTGACCTTGCTCCAAACGAGGTTTACATAGCCGAGGCGCTCACACGCCCCGCTGGTGGTCTCTTACACCACCGTTTCACCCTTACCGTTCACACGGCGGTTTACTTTCTGTTGCACTATCTCGCAGGTTACCCTGAGTGGCTGTTAGCCACCGTCTTGCTCTTTGGAGCCCGGACGTTCCTCGTCATTTCTGCCGCGACCGTCTTGCCGACCCATCCGAGTTAAGACTACTTGCTAAAGATGCGCGGTTGCATTCAGAGCCAGCACCTCGGCCGCCTCATCGGACCAGAATCGAATGATCGTGATCGAGCACGGTGCTATCTGAGGCCGCCAGTAGCCGGCGATGCCAGCATCCATGCCGGCCTTGATGAAGCCGCGAATCGGCATCACATGTGAAACCACGGCCACAGTTTGGCCCGCATATTTCTCAAGGATGGCGCGTCGACCGCGTTGAACACGCGCATCAAAAACTTCGAGAGATTCGCCATTTGGAGGTGAAACAGTCCAGGAGCCCTGCCACGCTGGGAACAGCTCGGGCCACTTCGACATGACCTCGGTATTGGTGTGCCCATCCCAATCGCCGAAAGAGATCTCCGCAATGTCTTGATTCTCGCTAACACCAAGCCCCAACTCGTTAGCAAGGATGTGAGCGGTGTCCAAGGTGCGCTGAATTGGCGATGAAACGATTGCTGATACCGGTTGGAGGTGCGACCAAGGTCCCGAATTGCCTATCTGGGCAACGGCCTTAGCTGCATTGTGAGCGTCCCCTCTACCTAGCTCAGAGAGCCCAGGGTTTTCTCCCCCGCTACCCGAAATTCTTTTGCTCTCGGTGAGGTGAGTTCTGCCGTGACGAATCAGGATAACCGTGGTTAGAGGCGCACTGACACCGCCTGGAGCTCGAACAGAACTTGGAAGGTGCTGGTTGAACTCGACCACCGGAGAACGTGGACTTTCAAGGTTCTTGGCTACCTGGGCGTCGCCTTGTTCATCCATGGCCTTGTTGGCTAATGCATCGGCGCGCGAGTTTTCTTCACGAGGAATCCATTGCCAGCGAACTTGCTTTCCGGCAACGAGTTGTTGAACTCGAGCGCCAAGCTGCTGCATGTCAGGGTGCTTGATCTTCCAACGGCCAGCCATTTGCTCAATCACGAGCTTGCTGTCCATACGGACCAATATTCTGGCTTCGGGATTTAGTTGGTATGCGCCCTCTAGCCCCGAAACAAGAGCGATGTACTCGGCAACATTGTTAGTGGCAATCCCAATAAATTTCGAGATTTCGAGGATTACTTCACCGGAATCTGCATCTATAACGCAGGCACCTGAACCGGCAAGCCCTGGATTACCGCGCGAGCCTCCGTCGGCCTCGATGATTAGGTTTGTCGGAACCTTCATCGAATCAAAATAGCCTGACACTCTGGGCAGGTGGCAATGTCGTCCTGCGCAAGGACAAGGAGTTCATTGAACGCGGTCGCACCTAGACTGATGCGACACGCACCACATTCGCGACCGTTAAGAGAAGCAACCGGAACACCGCGAGTGGCCTTCTTCTCGTAGAGTTCGAGCAGCTCAAGTGCAATACGGCTTGCCTGCTGGTTTCGATCGGTTGTAAGCAAGTCCAAACCTGAGCGCAGTTTGAGTAGCTCAGCCTCATCCTTGGCCTCCGCGGCACTGAGCTCTTCGTCAATGCCCGCCTTGTCCACACTTACGGTTTCGAAGGCGGCCTTAGCTGCTTCTTGCTGGTCGAGAATAGCCAGCTCGATGTCTTCGAGGTCAGATTTTCGTCGTGCCAGTGACTCAAGTTCACTCTGAATGCCCTGAGCATCCTTGGAGTTATTGGTTGAATTTAGCCTCTGCTGGTCTTTGGCGATGCGCTGCTCGACAAGCTGGAGGTCGGTTTCAGAGCGCTTCAACTCTAGGTTTACCGAATCTAAAGCATTGCGCGCCTCGATGAGTTTTGAGGCAAGCTCACGCTGAGTCTCTCGCAACGCCGCAAACTGTGCACCGGACGAAAGGTTTTTAATGGCAGCCTTCGAGCGGGTGATCTGAAGATCAAGGTTGGCCAAGCTGAGCAGATCTGCCTGCTGTGACGCGGTTGCTTTCATGTGCTGCCTTCTTTAGTTAACTGTTGTTACTGAGTTACTGCAAAATCCCAAGGGTCGGTCCGAAGTTCGCTTACGACGACCTGAATAGAAGCAAATCTACCGTGGATGTCAGCCGCTGCCCATTCCAACCACACCCACTCAGCCGCCCAGTGCGAGATGTCAATCATTGCAAATGACCTACCCAGAGCCGCGGCACGCTCGAGCACCTCTTGAACTGGGTGATGACGCAGATCGGAGGTTACATAGACATCGGCACCCTGCTCGAAGGCGGCATCGATGAATGAATCTCCCGCCCCACCACACAGTGCAACGGTAGAGATTTCAGAGTCAAACGACCCGGCTACTCGAACCCCGGAAGCGGTTGAGGGAATCACTCGGGCGATCTGTTTTGCGAACTCCCCTAGCGCGACTTTGGTTGTAAGTCGCCCAATCCTGCCATGGCCACGTCCAAAACTGGTTTCTAGCAGAGGTTGTGAGCCGACTAGGCCAAAGGCTTTCGCCAACGCCGCAGATACTCCACGCTCAACAATATCGGCGTTGGTGTGTGCGGCATAAATGGCGACGTTTGAGCGAATTGCTTTGGCGAGTAGTGATCCCTTCGCAGTGGCTTCTGCGATTGTCTTTACGCCTCGAAGGAGCAAAGGATGATGGGCGACGATTAGGTCAAAGTTGCCGTCAATCGCCTCATCCAAGATTTCGTGGGTCACGTCTACTGAGAAGAGCACTCTGGAGACACGCTGATCCGGAGAACCAGCTACAAGACCTGGAGCATCCCAGTCATCCGCTCCCGAAAGCGGCCATAGTTCTTCGAATGCATCTAGAAGATCACTTAGTAGTACCGACATTAATCAATCACTCCTAGAACGTCCTTGAGGTCATTCCTTCGTGCCTCGATCTGAAGCACCTCGACCTCTTGCTTCTTGATTCGTGGAATGCCGCCAGCTACAGGAAGTAGCAAGCCCAAGGCAAACGCAATAACGATTCCGAAGTTACTGACCGACCAGAAGAGTGAATTGGATGCGTAGTTAGAAAGGTAACCGAGCCACTGAAACTCGACCAAGTCACTCTTGAGCAGCCCCCAGCCGAGCACGACCGCAATCACCCAACCGAGAGCATTAGTGAGGTTCAACGCTTTATAGAAGCCATAACTGCGACTCAGCGAGACCTCGTGGTAAGCGATGCGTCTGATTAAGACATCGCTCACAAATATTCCGGACCAAGCAGCCACCGGTACCGCTAGAACAAGAGAGTATCCGTGCAGGTTGAACCAGAATCCGGCCGATCCGAGACGAGCTAGACCAATGATGGCTAGGGCGACAGCTATCGCGGCAATTACAGGTGACGCAATCGCTGGCTTGAGCTTGAGTTGAACTGATTCGAAACTCATGCTCGAAGAGCGCAATGACATTGCCAAAGTGGTGAGTAGGGTGCAGAACAAAGAAATCTGCGTGAGAATGCCAACCAGCCCAAAGTCAGTGCCAGACACCACAACATTGAATGATCCCGCGAAGTCATCGCTCGTCAGGTCACCAAATGCTACTAAAGCAAACCAGGTAAGTGCGACTGGAACTGCACCCATCGAGAGCAAGGCCCAGGCGGCGACCTTCCAACCGCGAACATTTACCGGCAACCCACTCGCGTAATCCGCGGATGCAGAGGACCAGGCCAGTCCAAAGACCGCAAAAATGACAACTGAGGCACCAAGCGCTCTAAGCCAGGAGCCATCTTGGTTCAAGGTCCCTGCTGCTCCATGTGCGACGAGACGTGTACCCGCGATAGTTACAGCGGTGACTACACCGAGCACGCCGCTGATTCGCTGAGCCCAAAAGAGTCGGCGACCGCCAAAGGAGGCGAGCGCAACTGACGCCGCGACAACTGCAATAAGGATTCCAATAGCGATCGGAGACACAGGCACTGCTGCCGCCAGTACACCCGAAGTGGAGGTTAGTCCTTGTGCGATCAAGAGGTAGCCAAGAATCACCAGGATGAGCGCCCAGAAAAGTCGACTCAAGACGAGCATGACCGCTGGTGCCAAGTTGCCTAGGACACCAAACGCCGCCCTCGACAGCACGAGGGTCGGAAGAGACGAGCGCTTTCCAGCGATTGCGCCTACTGCCACTACGCCTGCGGAAACGAACATTCCCAATGAGGCTGCCGTCAGCGACTGGCCGAAAGTTAGGCCGAGGCTTCTCAGCCAAAGAGCAATGCCCAGCGGCAATAGCGAACCCGAGATGGTTAGCCAAACCCAGAATTGGCTTGATGAAGGATCTTTAGCTCCACGCTTGGTCGGGACGACCACTTCAACCAGAGGCTCAACCGGTTCAAAGCTCAAAACTGGTTCGGGGATGATTTCCGGCTCGACCAACACCTCGGGTTCGAGCATGATTTCCGGTTCGACGTAAATTTCCGGTTCTGTGTGAGGTTCGTGTTGGGATAACTGCTCGTCGAGAACAGTTGCCTCTTCTTCCTCGGATGAGTTTCTGGACTGCCAGGCGCGCAGCTCTGACTTATCGGTTTCGCGTAGCTGAGCCTGTGCCTCAAGAATTTGCATGGCCGCGAGAACACCGCCGCCTTCGGCCTTGGCCCGATCTAGAACCTCTTTAAGCTCTTCATCGCTGAGAGCACGCGGCACGGGAGGCTGGTCGAAATCCATACCTAAATAGTAATGCCGGGGTGCATACGCACCCCGGCATTTACCGTTTGTGGGCCCTACCGGGATCGAACCGATGACATCCACGGTGTAAGCGTGGCGCTCTACCAGCTGAGCTAAAGGCCCCTCTTTCGAGGGCTGCGGTGAACCGCAACCAGAAAAGCCTATAACATTTCGAACGGTTTTGGCTAATCGAAGACTAGAGACTCGCTAGAGCTCGGTCATACTCGTCCAGGCTGCGAGCCTGACCTGGGGCGGTGACAAACTTAGCTACGAGTTCGCCATCCTTGTTGATCACGAAGGTGGCACGGTTTGCGATGCCAGCCTCCTCGATGAATACGCCATATGCCTGCGCAACGGCGCCGTGAGGCCAAAAGTCAGCAAGTACCGAAAACTTGTAGCCCTCGTGCTCGGCAAACTGCTTTTGAACAAACTTTGAGTCAACCGAAATAGCTAGAAGTTCAACGTCTTCCTTTTCAAACTTGGCGAAGTTGTCGCGAATCTCGCAGAGTTCACCGGTGCAAATGCCAGAGAAAGACAATGGGTAGAACACCACTACTACAGGCTTCTTGCCGCGGAAGTCGCTCAGTTTTACAGTCTCACCGTACTGGTTGACTAGCTCGAAGTCTGGTGCGTGATCGCCGATGATTAGGCTCATGATTTTATCCGTTCTACAAAAAATGGTCTGTGTCTTTTCAATTTTGAACTAGTAAAACAGCAAAATGCTTCCTCATGTCGGCATAAACTCTTTAGAGGCTTTACCAAAGCTTTTCGTTAATCTTTGTCCATCCCCCACGAAAGAGGATGTCGGTGTCCATTAACAACCAGGATGCATTCGCGGTCAACACCCCTGACCAAGACCCACAGGAAACCAGCGAG
>Ga0228703_1000401_pt1 | contig 33070 bp, 34 predicted proteins | sample McNCre217_Aug_MG_3_FD_178020 | JGI IMG/M metagenome (GOLD analysis project Ga0228703, IMG submission 178020) | Freshwater microbial communities from McNutts Creek, Athens, Georgia, United States - 29-17_Aug_MG | ecosystem: Environmental > Aquatic > Freshwater > Creek | place: USA: Georgia...
TAAAAGAAAACGGCCAGTCATTTCTGACTGGCCGTCCACTTGCGTGGAGACTAGGGGGGTCGAACCCCTGACCCCCTGCTTGCAAAGCAGGTGCTCTACCAACTGAGCTAAGTCCCCTTGAGGTTTCTTTCGAAACTTCGTGGGCCTAGGAGGACTTGAACCTCCGACCTCTTCATTATCAGTGAAGCGCTCTAACCACCTGAGCTATAGGCCCGTTAGAGCCTTTCTAACTTTACACAAAAGTTAGCGAATGCTCAAACTGAGATTAGTTATTCGTGAAACCAATCTTGATTCCACCGGTGATTCGAGCGATCACGTTGTAAACCAAAGCAAGGATTCCAACCATGATGGTGCCGAAAACGATGTTGAAAACGGCAAGACCGAAGCCAACCGTTAGAACCTGACCAATGTTGACCGAGATGTTCGAGTCGCTTCCGGTAACTGTGGTTAGTAGACCGTTGAGGCTAGAGAACAGCGGAGTGAAAGTAACCAGCGCCCAAAGAGCGATGAAGCCAATCACGGTTGCGATTCCGAGACCAACGTTGATGGTGAATCCGGTGCGCATTGCCGACCAGAAGTCGATTCGAACCAGCTTCAACTGAACCTGCTTTACCGGAGGCACGTCACGGTTCTTCAACTTGTTGATCATGTTGCTCATTCGGTTACTCCTTCTGGTTCGCCTTCAACGGCTACCTCTTCGTCACCCTGAGATTCAAGGTTACGCTCTGAGTTCTTAGCAAGTCCAATAATTGAGTCATTTTCGTCTGGTCTAGCGAAAACAACACCCATGGTGTCGCGCCCGCGTGCTGGAACTTCGGAAACCGCTGATCTGGCAACCTTGCCGCTCTCGGCGACAACCAGAACCTCGTCGTCTTCGCTAACGATCAGTGCACCAACCAGGTCTCCGCGCTTTTCTTCAAGCTTGGCAACCTTGATTCCAAGGCCGCCTCGGTTCTGTGAGCGGTACTGGTCAACGGCAGTTCGCTTGGCAAATCCACCCTCGGTGACAACGAATACAAACGAGCCTTCGACGTCGTTGACGACTTCTGCCGAGAGCAGGCTGTCGCCTTCGCGGAAGTGCATGCCGATGTTTCCGCTGGTGTCACGACCCATTGGGCGGAGGCTTTCGTCGCTCGCAGAGAAACGAATCGACATTCCCTTGCGGCTGACCAGAATGAGGTCGTCCTCTTCGCTAACGAGCATTGCCGAAACCAGTTCGTCGTCTTCTCGAAGCTTGATGGCGATGATTCCACCTGATGACGTGCGGGCGGTGTCATATGCGGTGAGTTCCGTCTTTTTCACCAAACCAGACTTGGTTGCTAGAACCAGGTATGGGGCAACGGTGTAGTCCTTGAGGTCAACTACCTGTGCAATCTTCTCGTCTGGCTGAAGAGCTAGAAGGTTGGCTACATGCTGACCCTTGGTGTCGCGACCGGCTTCCAAAACCTCGTAGGCCTTGGTGCGGTAGGCGCGACCCTTGTTGGTGAAGAACAATAGCCAATGGTGAGTGGTAGTTACGAAGAAGTGTTCAACCACGTCGTCTGCACGAAGGTTCGCACCCTTTACACCCTTGCCACCGCGATGCTGCTGGCGGTAGTTGTCGCTCTTGGTTCGCTTAATGTAGCCACCGCGAGTTAGCGAGATAACCATTTCCTCTTCAGGGATCAGGTCTTCTGCGCTTACATCGCCATCAAGGCCAGCAACGATTTGCGAACGACGCTCGTCGCCGTGACGGGACACGATTTCGTCAAGTTCGCTGTTAATGATCGAACGCTGGCGAACCGGGTCGGCGATGATTGCCTTAAAGTCGACAATCTGTGCTTCCAGTTCTGCCGCTTCGTCGACGATCTTTTGTCTTTCAAGCGCGGCAAGCTGGCGAAGCTGCATGTTCAGAATCGCACGAGCCTGAAGTTCGTCGATCTTTAGAAGATCCATCAGACCTTCGCGGGCGTCTTCAACCGACTGACTCTTGCGGATCAGTGCGATAACTGCGTCGAGGGCATCGAGCGCCTTGAGATATCCGCGAAGAATGTGGGCACGCTCTTCTGCCTTGCGCAGGCGGAACTGGGTGCGGCGCACGATTACGTCGATCTGGTGATCGATCCAGTTGGTGATGAAGCCATCGAGGCTGAGGGTTCGAGGAACGCCGTCAACCAGGGCCAACATGTTTGCGCTGAAGTTTTCCTGAAGTGGGGTTAGGCGGTAAAGGTTGTTGAGAACAACGCGAGCAACCGCATCCTTCTTCAAGACGATTACCAAACGCTGACCGGTACGACCGGAGGTTTCGTCGCGGATGTCGGCTACGCCCTGAAGTTTTCCTTCGCGAACCAACTCGGCAATCTTTAGTGCCAGGTTGTCTGGGTTCACCTGGTACGGAAGTTCGGTGACAACCAGGCAGGTGCGGTTCTGGAGTTCTTCGACATTTACGATTGCTCGCTGGGTGATCGAACCACGACCGGTGCGGTAGGCCTCTTCTATTCCCTTGCGTCCAAGAATGGTTGCGCCGGTTGGGAAGTCTGGGCCTTTGATCTCCTTGAGTAAAGCTTCAAGAAGTTCTTCTCTGGTTGCCTCTGGGTGCTCGAGCGCCCACTTGGCACCAGCCGCAACCTCACGAAGGTTGTGAGGAGGAATGTTGGTCGCCATACCAACGGCAATACCGATGGATCCGTTTACCAGCAGATTTGGGAAACGGCTAGGAAGTACGGTTGGCTCCTGGGTGCGGCCATCGTAGTTGTCCTGGAAGTCGACGGTCTCTTCGTCGATGTCTCGAACCATTTCCATGGCCAGAGGTGCCATGCGGCACTCGGTGTAACGAGGGGCAGCGGCAGGGTCGTTACCTGGAGAACCGAAGTTACCCTGACCGGAAACCAGTGGGTAGCGAAGGTTCCAGTCCTGAACTAAACGAACCAGGGTGTCATAGATTGCGGTGTCACCGTGCGGGTGGTACTGACCCATCACATCACCGACGACGCGCGAACACTTGCTGAACTGCTTGTCTGGTCGGTAGCCACCATCGAACATCGCGTAAACAACGCGGCGGTGAACCGGCTTCATTCCATCGCGAACATCTGGAAGTGCACGGCCAACGATTACGCTCATCGCATAGTCGAGGTAGCTTCGCTGCATTTCGACCTGGAGGTCGACCTGCTCCACGTTGTCGTGTGTTGGGTTGGTAGTTTCTTCAGCCATTTTCTAGGTCTCTTCTCTTTCGCTTCTTAGATGTCTAGGAAGCGAACGTCCTTGGCGTTGCGCTGGATAAAGGTTCGGCGACCTTCGACGTCTTCACCCATGAGGGTTGAGAAGACTTCGTCGGCCATGGCGGCGTCGTCAAGGGTTACCTGAAGCAGGGTTCTGCGAGCAGGGTCCATTGTTGTAGACCAAAGTTCGTCGTAGTCCATTTCACCAAGACCCTTGTAACGCTGAATCGCGTTTTCCTTAGGGATCTTCTTGCCTGCAGCCTGGCCGGCAACGAGTTGTTCGTCGCGTTCCTGGTCTGAGTAGACGTATTGGTGTTCCGCGTTTGTCCACTTGATTCGGTAAAGCGGTGGCTGCGCAAGGTAAACGTAACCGTGTTCGATCAGTGGACGCATGAAGCGGAACAAGAGGGTGAGGATCAGGGTACGAATGTGTTGACCATCGACATCCGCGTCGGCCATAAGAACACACTTGTGATAGCGGATCTTCTCGATGTCGAATTCTTCACCGATACCGGTACCGAATGCGGTGATGAGCGACTGAACTTCGCTGTTGCCTAAAGCGCGGTCGAGGCGGGCGCGTTCAACGTTCAAGATCTTTCCGCGAAGCGGCAAAATTGCTTGAGTTTCTGGGTTACGTCCACGAACAGCCGAACCACCGGCCGAGTCACCCTCAACGATATAGATTTCCGAAACCTTAGGGTCGCGGCTCGAGCAGTCGCGTAGCTTTCCAGGCATACCGCTTGATTCCAAAAGACCCTTACGACGAGTTGCCTCGCGAGCCTTTCTTGCAGCCTGGCGAGCAGTTGCAGCTTGGATTGCCTTACGGATGATGTCCTTGGCTTCGGCAGGGTGAGCTTCAAGCCAATCTCCGAGGTGTTCGTTCACCATGCGCTGAACGAAAGCCTTTGCCTCGGTGTTTCCAAGCTTGGTCTTGGTCTGGCCTTCGAACTGTGGCTCGGAAAGCTTTACCGAAATAACAGCGGTTAGGCCTTCGCGGCAGTCATCACCGCTGAGGTTTTCATCCTTCTCTTTGAGGAGGTTAGTGTTTCTGGCGTACTTGTTAAGTAGCGAGGTAAGAGCGGCACGGAAACCTTCTTCGTGAGTTCCACCCTCGTGAGTGTTGATGTTGTTCGCGTAGGTGTGAACGCTTTCGTTGTAGGCGTTGGTCCACTGCATTGCGATTTCGGCGGAGAGAGTCTTTTCTGGAGTCTCGGCTTCGAACGAGATGATCTCCTGGTGAACGATTTCACCCTTCTTCGATGCGTTTAGGTAGTCGACGTAATCTTCTAGTCCGCGCTCGTAGAAGTATTCATCGCTTCTTTCGCTTCGCTCATCCGTGATTGAAATTCGAAGGCCCTTGTTTAGGAAACAGCTCTGCTGGAAACGGGAGCGAAGAGTTTCGTAGTCGTATTCGACGGTCTCGAAAATTGCCGGGTCGGCAAGGAACTCGGTAGTTGTTCCGGTGTAGTTAGCAGCTTCACCCCTGGCAACTGGAGCGTCAGGTACACCAATCTTGAAGCTCTGGTTCCAGAGGAAGCCGTCACGAGCGACCTCAACCTTTAGTTGCGAAGAAAGTGCGTTTACCACCGAGGCACCAACACCGTGAAGACCACCCGAAACCGCATAACCGCCCCCGCCAAACTTTCCACCGGCGTGCAAAATTGTCAAAACCACTTGGAGGGTTGAAACACCCTCGGTTGGGTGAACGGCAACAGGGATTCCGCGGCCGTTATCCTTCACTCGGATCCATCCATCCTTGGTGATGGTCACATTGATGGTGTCGCAGTAGCCGGCGAGCGCTTCGTCAACAGAGTTGTCGACGATTTCATAAACCAAGTGGTGAAGACCGCGTGGGCCGGTGGAGCCAATGTACATACCAGGACGTTTACGAACGGCCTCTAGGCCTTCTAGTACCTGGATATTCCCAGCGTCGTAGTTACTTTCAGCGGGTGTAGCCATATTAGGTTGTGCTCCTTTTACGCGGGTTAGTCCCACTTGACCGCGCTCAAGCTGAACGACTTAAATCCGGGGTTGCTAACCCCTAAATTTTACTTTGAAAACACGACTTTTCCGGGCTATCCCCAGGTGTCGCGAGGACCTCTTCCAGGCACGGATCTGAGGCCACGTTTGAAATTCGGGCCGGCAGGGCCTAGAAGTTTTAAAGTTTCGATTTCTAGTTCTGGAAACTGGGTTTGAAGTTCGCTCAAGATCGTTGTTTGCATCAACTTAAGTTGGGTTGCCCACGCTGTCGAAGCACACCTAACGGTGAGTTCGCCGTCCAGTAAACTCTCCGGTGTTGTCTTAGCAGCCGTTGCCTCACCTACGATTTGTGACCAGTTGGCGAAGACTTCCGCCTGGCCAAGTTCGGTCGTCCACTTGAAATCTTTGATCAGCGAACCGAGGGTATCGCCAACCGAGTTTGGATCACGGCCCTTGTCGAATGGTTTGGAGCCACCGCGTTTTTTGTTCTCTTTGATTCGTTTGGCATCTCGACCCAATCGGCCGGTTACCGCGTTGCGCATGGCCCAATAGAATTCCTGTGCAAATCCGTCGTTTTCACTCATTCGAAATTGCACCGTCCTTCACCTTGTAAATCTTGTAATTCAGCGTATCTGGAACATCTTCGATAGCCGCTGCCGTAATCAATACCTGCTCGTTGTGAGCAACCATTTCGGCAAGGCGAGTTCGACGCATAGCATCGAGTTCGGCAAAGACGTCATCGAGGATGATTACCGGATCTCCGGTTCTGCTGTCTTGTCTCAGCAGGTCGGCGCAAGCCAACTTCAGTGCAAGTGCGTATGACCAACACTCGCCGTTGCTGGCATACCCTTTTGCGAGGAGTTCTCCAAGATAAAGAACCAGGTCGTCTCGATGAGGACCAACAATGGTTAGGCCACGTTCGAGTTCCTTGTTTCTAACTTCGGTAAGTTTAGCCCTGAAGAGATTGGGGATTTCTTGTAATTTGTCGATGGTTAAGAATTCGCCGTCAACCTCATCTTCTTCGTTGAATGACGCTCCAACAATGCTGCTTTTCATGGCAATTCTTGGTAATTTGCGATCTGTCGCCAAAGCCTCATAGTTCTTGATGGTTTCTGGAATTAGGCGTTCAATCAGCGCTAATCGTCCGGCAATGATTTCGGAACCATACTTAATCAAGCTTTCATCCCAGGCATCGAGAGTGCTCAGCGACGATCCTCTGGTGCCGGTTGCCCTTGCAGTCTTCAGCAAGGTATTTCGCTGCTTCAACACTCGCTCATAGTCGGCGATCACACCAGCCATTCGTGGTGTTAGCTGAATTAGCAGTTGGTCTATGAAATTACGTCTATTACTCGGGTCGCGTTTGATGATGTCAACGTCATCTGGAGTAAAGACCACCGTTTGCACTATTCCGACCAGATCACGAAGCCTTTTAACCGGAGATTGATTCAATCTGGCAAGATTTGGTTTTTCGCGGTTCAGCTCCACATCCAACCGAACTTCTCGCTCGGCAAAGCAGGCCTTTAAACGAATTATCGATTGTTCTTCGTTTTGCATGATCAGCGGCAGGTAACCTGCAACCTTGTGTGAGCTGAGGGTGCTCAGATATTCAATAGCTTCGACGCAGTTGGTTTTTCCCATTCCGTTTGGTCCAAGGAAGAGTGTGATTCCAGGCTCGAACGGAATTTCCGAATTTTTGTGATTTCGAAAATGCGAAAGGGTGAGGTGTTTTACAAACATCCCTCACCCCTCCTAATTTTTGTAGTTAGTCGGCCTTTTTAACCGCGTGACCACCGAACTGGTTACGAAGAGCGGCAACCGCCTTCATTGCAGGTGAGTCATCCTGGCGGCTGGCAAAGCGAGTGAACAGCGAAGCGGTGATAACAGGCATTGGAACAGAGTTGGCAATAGCCTCTTCAACAGTCCAACGACCTTCACCAGAGTCTTCAACATATCCACGAATGTTGCCTAGGTGCGGGTCTTCCTCAAGTGCGCGAACTAGCAGGTCTAATAGCCATGAGCGAACAACGGTTCCACGCTGCCAAGCAGCGAAGGTTCCGTGAACATCCTTGATGATGTCCTTCTTTTCCAAAAGCTCGTAACCTTCGGCAAATGCCTGCATCATTCCGTACTCGATACCGTTGTGAACCATCTTGGCGTAGTGACCTGCGCCAACGTCACCAACGTGAACGAAACCTTCTTCGCGAGCACCTTCTGGGCGAAGTGCGTCGAAGATTGGCATTGCCTTGGCAACTAGATCGGCGTCTCCACCAACCATTAGGCCGTAACCATTTTCAAGACCCCAAACTCCACCGGAAACACCGCAGTCTAGGTAGCCAATACCCTTGACTGCAACCTGGGCAGCGTGACGTGCGTCGTCTGAGAAGCGAGAGTTTCCACCCTCGATAATGAGGTCGCCAGCTTCGAGATATTCTTCAAGCTCGTTAATTACAAGATCGGTAGGTGCTCCGTGAGGAACCATTACCCAAACAATCTTTGGTGATGGAAGTGAGTCAACGAGTTCTTTAATCGAGGTAACGTCTGGGTTACTTGATTCGCTTCTCGCGTAACCTACAACTTCGATTCCGTTGTTGCGAAGGCGCTGGCGCATGTTGCCGCCCATTTTGCCTAGTCCAATTAGTCCGATCTTCATTTGAAGCCTTTCTTTAGCGCTGCAGCAGGTGTGGCTGCAGAACGTAACGGTAGTTGTCTGAACCCTTATCTGCTTTCGCTGCCTGAGCCGAAATTAGAACCGGGCTTGGCTTATTAGGGTTTCCCTTATTCATAAAGGAGATCCTGGTGAATTCGCTGTGAACGCCAGATAGGCCATCAATCACATAACGCGGACGAAGCGAAATGGTTTTTGGTGTTCCGGTGAGCTCAAGTGGAAGCGATTCACTAGCCTGAGCGACTTCATTGTCGAATGCTTCCAAGGTTAGTTTGCCTTCATCGAATTGGCAACGCACAGGTGCGTCACTTTCTAGAACCAAACCAACGCGGCGAAGGGAATCAATCAGATCAGCCGTGTTTACGACAGCAAATTCTGGGATTTCTTCCGATGGAAGGTGTTCCTTTACATCAGGGTAGCGACCCTTAATGAGAAGTGAGGTGATTGTTTTATTATTTGCCTTGAAGGCAACCAAGCTTCTGGCTTCGTCTTTGTCAACCGATACGGTGAGCTCACCCTGGTGACCGAAGGTTTTTGCAACTTCGGTAAGTGTTCTGGCAGGTACGACGGCCCCGTAACCAACGAGGTCATTTTTACCAGACCAAGCTACTTCCTTTACTGCCATGCGGTGACGATCGGTGCCAAGTAGCGAAATAGCCTTTTCTTCAACTTCAAACAGGATTCCGTTCAAAGTCATTACATGGTCGTTTTTAGCAACTGCCGGAACAATCTGGTGAACTGCGTCTGCAAAGTCTTCGCCAGATACAACAATGTTGGTTACCGGTAGTTCTGGCAAGTTTGGATACTCTTCAACAGGCATGGTGAGGAGTGCGAATTTCGATGCTCCACAAACAACCTGGACCTTGTTGCCTTCGAGAACTACCTCAATCGGTGCGTTCGGCAACTTATTTGTAATTTCAGAAAGAAGGCGACCCGATACCAGAACTCTGCCAGGGTTCTCTACCTTGGCAACGATTTCAACCTGAGCCGAAACCTCGTAATCAAAAACGGAGAGTCTAAGAGCGTTGGCATCAGCTTCGATCAGGATTCCATTAAGAATTGGCATCGGGATGCGCTGCGGTAAAACGCGAACTACAAAAGATACAGCTTCATTGAAAGCGTCTCTGTTTACCTGGAACTTCAAATCAATTCCTGTTCTTCGGTTTGTCTGAATCTCAATCCTGCCACACTTATCGTTCAACGCACCTGAGCCAGGTTTTTGTTATTTCTTTCTTTTTTAGATCTTTAACTAATCACATTAATAACGTCTGTGGAAAGTGTGGATAACTCTGAAGTCACTAGATAAATACTGATAACTACAAACTTGTAAGTTGTTGGCGATATTGTGAATAAGTCTGTGGATAACTCAACTACCTGTGGATAGTTTTTGGAGTTTTCACATATCCAACCTAGTTATTCAAGGTTTTAATGGGGTTTTTGATCAGTTATCCACAAGTTATCCACAGAAAATTGTGGATATTTATTTTGCGTTTACTTGTTATTTGACTTGATGGTGTCGGTGATGTCGGCAACAACGTTGTAAATTGCTCGTCTTTCGCCCATCATCTGTTCAATCTTCTTGAACGCATACATAACAGTTGTGTGGTCACGGCCGCCGAACAATTGACCAATTTTCGGCAGCGAGAGGCTGGTTTGTTCGCGACAGATATACATTGCAACCTGTCTGGCTATGGCGATCTGGGCAACTCTTGAATTTCCTGAAAGCTCGTCAACTGTGATTCCGTAGTAAGCAGCCACTGCGTTCATGATTTCCAAAGGTGTAATCATGGTCTCTTTTGCGATTGGAGCACGGTCCTTAAGAACTGTCTTAACCAGATTCATGTCGATCGGAATTCGGCTCAGGCTAGCAAAAGCTGTAATTCGAATAAGTGCACCCTCGAGTTCGCGAACATTGTCGCTTACGCGCTCGGCAATGAATTGGTAAACCTCGTCGGCCAATCTCTGGTTTGCTAGTTCGGCCTTTTTGCGAAGAATTGCAATTCTTGTTTCCAAAGCAGGAGCCGATATTTGAAGCATCAGTCCCATCTCAAACCTAGAGCGCATGCGATCTTCAAAACCGGTTAGCTGCTTCGGGGACACATCGGAAGAAATTACAACTTGCTTGTTGTTTCGATAGAGGTTTTCGAAGGTGTGAAAGAAACTCTCCTGAGTTTGATCCTTGCCCTGCAGGAACTGAATGTCGTCGATTAGAAGAATGTCGATCTTTCGATATTCGTCCTGGAATTCATTCGCGCGGTTGTTTTGAATCGCGTTGATGTAGTGATTGGTGAATTCTTCGCTCGAAACGTAGCGCACCTTAAAATTCGGGTACAGCGAAAGTGCTTCGTTTCCGATGGCGTGAAGAAGGTGAGTCTTACCAAGACCACTGTTTCCGTGAATGAATAGCGGGTTATAACCCTGCGACGGCGAGTTGGCCACGGCCCAGGCGGCGGCTCGGGCGAAGTGGTTTGACTCACCCAAAACGAAGTTTTCGAAGGTGTAATCGGGATTCAATCTTGTTTCAAACGAATTTGAAGCAATGCTGATTGACGGTGCAGAACCAGTTCGGTTTTCAAGCGTAGGAGTTTCGTGAGAAACCGGTTCTTGAAAACTCGGCTCAATGTCTGGGTTTACCGTTACTCGAAACTGGTGTGGAGCTGAAAGATCCGGATTTGAACGCATTGCTTCTTCGATGTAACCGCGAATGCGCTGATCGAGCATGTTGCTGGCAAGTGCGTTTGGTACCTCGAGGTAAAGGTTTTCACCAATAACACCCTGGGCTTCTGCTAGTTCGAGAAATCCGAGCATAGGTGGAGTAATTCGTGAATCGCTGCGTAGGGTGTTGAGAACTGTTGACCAGATGGCCTCTGTGCTACCGATGTCGGACACGCTCACACCCCTTTCAAAAACTTGCTCTTCACAGGTTATCCACAAATATTGCCACCTGTGAATAAGTTGTGGATAACTAAACAAAACTGTTAGAAGTTATACACAGGTTAAAATGCTCTTGAGCCATATTGAATAACTGCCATTGGTAAATGCAAATCGGCTTCGGCGTGTCTTTTCGAAATTTTTCGAAAGTTGCTTTATAAGCTCAAGTTTTACGTGAATTCAAAAGATAGACTTGACCAAACGAAAACAAACCTTTAGGTTTAATAGGTTGCTCGGTTGTCGAATCTGGCCGAGCGGTTTTAGTTGATTCATCAACACTAACCAAAGATTCAAACCCTAGCTTTTGGAGTGATCACCAATGTCGAAGCGTACCTTCCAGCCGAACAACCGTCGTCGCGCGAAGACCCACGGTTTCCGCCTACGTATGAAGACCCGTGCCGGTCGTGCCATCTTGGCCGCCCGTCGTCGCAAGGGTCGCTCCGAGCTTTCGGCCTAAATCACAAAAACCTGGTGCTCGCACGCGAGAATCGAATCAGGGTGCCTGCTGACTTCAGAAGCACCATGAAATCGGGAACCAAGGTCACTGGTCTTTCGGCTGTGATTTATATCAAACGGGATGAGTCTTTGGCTCAGTCCCGTTTTGGTTTTGTGGTTTCGAAAATGGTCGGCGGCGCAGTTCAACGAAATCTTGTGAAAAGACGGCTCAGATCAATAGCCAGGCAAATCATCCAGGACAACCAAGGGCATTTCGATTGCGTGGTCAGAGCCCTTCCGGCAGCATCAACACTAAGTTGGGCTGAACTGGAAGCAGACGTAACCAAGAGCTTGGGCAAAGCGTTAAGAAAGTGAACAGAATCGTGTGGACTGCAGAGTTTGTGTGGCTAGCGCCCCGCAATCTTTTGGTTGCCTTTCTAATTGCCTATCGAAAGTTCATTTCTCCGTTATACGGCGACGTTTGCCGATACTACCCAACCTGTTCCGCTTATGGCTTAGGGCAGATTCAACAGCGCGGAGTTGTTGTAGGTTCGGTATTGACGGTTTGGCGTATTTTGCGTTGCAACCCTTGGTCTGCCGGCGGAGTAGATCCGGTTAAGCCGGGAGCATCGTGGCTACAGGTTTCAAAAACAGGTTTTGTTGTACCAAAAAGATAGAGAAGGAAAATGCCAGATTTACTAATACCAATTAAGTGGGCTGTAGAGGCGCTACTTTACTTCTTCCACAGCGTCTTCACCTCTCTAGGTATGAATGGCGGCGACGGACTCACCTGGGTACTTTCCATCGTAGGAATGGTTCTGGTAATTCGTGCAGCCCTAATTCCACTGTTCGTTCGCCAGATTAAGAGCCAGCGCAACATGGTTTTGGCACAGCCTGAATTGACCAAGCTCCAGGCGCGTTACAAGGGTAAAACCGACCAGGAATCACGCCAGAAGATGGCACAAGAACAGATGGAAATCTACAAGCGCACCGGTTCAAACCCGCTCAGCTCGTGCTTGCCTCTATTGATTCAGATGCCAATCTTTACCAGCCTTTTCTTCGTACTCACTAATGCCCAGAAGGGTAACGCCGGTGTTGGTCTTATGGATGCAAAGCTTGCAGGTCTTTTCCAGCACGCGACCTTCTTTGGTGCCAAGCTTTCCGACACGTTCCTCACCTCATCGCAGGTCGAAGTTAAGATCATGGCGGGTGTCATGGTTGCGGTAATGACCATTACCCAGTTCATCACCCAGCGTCAGATCATCGCTAAGAACCAGAATCCTGCCAGTGCTCAGAACAACCAGTACATGCAGACTCAGAAGATCATGCTTTGGCTTTTCCCAATCATCTTCGCTATTTCCGGTATTAGCTTCCCACTCGGCGTTATGTTCTACTGGCTAACCTCCAACTTCTGGACCATGGGCCAGCAGTACGTGGTTATTCACAACATGCCAAACGAGGGCTCGGCTGCTTGGCACGCCAGAGAAGCCCGCCTTGCCAAGAAGGGTAAGGCAACCACTGCTACTGAGGTAGTTGCAGAAGAAGAGACCACCATTGAAAACAAGCAGCGCCAGCAGCCAGTAGGCAAGCGCGGCAAGAAGCGTAAGTAAGGAACGAAATGACCGACAACGTAGAAGAAACAACCATTTCGGAAGAGACCGAAGCTCCGGTAAGCATGAAAGCTCTAGAGGAGGAAGGCGACATCGCCGCTGACTACCTAGAGGAACTACTAGACATCTACGACCTAGACGGCGACATTGCCATCGACGTTCGTCAGGGCCGCGCTTACCTAGAGATCTCTTCTGACAAGGACAGCAACCTTCGCCTAATTTCTGAGCCAGAGACCGTCGAGGCTCTGCAGGAACTGACTCGCCTTGCGGTTCAGGTAAAGACCAGCAGCTTTAGCCGACTAATCCTCGATGTTGGTGGCTCACGCCAGAAGCGCGTTGACGAACTGACCCGAGTTGTTACCAAGGTCATCGACCGCGTAAAGGACTCAGGAGAGGCTGCTCCCCTAAAGCCAATGAGTTCATACGAGCGCAAGATTGCTCACGACATCATTGCCGAAGCCGGTTTGGTTTCGGAATCTGAGGGTGAAGGTCGCGATCGCCACATCGTGATCAAGCCTGCCTAAATGTTTCACGTGAAACAATGCAGGAATTTGATCAAGAGGTAGAGCAAGAACCAGCGGTTGCTTCCACCGTTTTTGGCGAAAGAATCGAACTGGCGCGAGGCTACGCCTCACTCTTAGCAAGGGATTCAGACCTTTTGGGTCTTTTGGGCCCTAGAGAGATGCCAAAGCTCTGGACTCGACACATTCTGAACTCGGCCGTAGTTGCTGAGCTCATTGAAGACGGCAAGACCGTCTGCGACATTGGCTCAGGTGCCGGGTTGCCTGGCATCCCGCTCGCTATCGCCAAGCCGAACTGCAAGTTCACGCTCATCGAACCAATGGAGCGCCGCTCTGACTGGCTTAGAGATGTAGCGGCAGAGCTTGGTCTCACCAATGTTGAAGTGTTGCGTGCCAGAGCGGAAGAAGTTGGATCCGCCTACGACATAGCAACCGCTCGTGCAGTTTCGGCTCTGCCCAAATTGTTGAGAATGTGTGTCCCTTTGGTACATCACGGCGGAGAGATTCTTGCCATGAAGGGCTCTAAGGCAGCTGAAGAGATCGAAGAATCAAGAAAACTGAGCAAAAAGCTCGGCATTGCCTCTTTTGAAATACTTCAGACCGGTGTCGACCTTCTGTCCGAGCCAACGTCGGTGGTTCGAACTAAGTTAGTCTAGGTTCGAGAGTTTGGAGCGGTTTTGACCAAGGAAAACATGGCAGAAGTCACGGCAGTGACTCCTCCGAGTGTTGCGCCGGGCCTCGGATTTCCTGCCAACAGAGTGGAAACCAGTGAGCATCCAACAGGATGGCAGCACACCGTGACCAACGGTGAGTTCCAAAATGTTTCACGTGAAACATTGCGATAACATGAACCAGTTTCAAGACACCCCTCTAGCCCAGGAACTTAGCCAGAACTTCAAGCGTCTGGCTGCCATTGACGCAGCCGTGCTTCCGAAGCCAAATGCAACACGAGTTTTCACCGTTTCCAACCAAAAAGGTGGCGTCGGTAAGACCACATCCGCGGTGAACATAGCGGCTGCCCTTGCAAGTAAAGGCCTTAGGGTTCTGGTTATTGACCTTGATCCACAGGGAAATGCTTCTACCGCGCTAAACATTCCACATGACGTTTCGGTGGTTGGCACCTACGAGGTGCTGATGGGCCAGATCGAGCTGGAACAAGCGGTGCAGATTAGTTCCGAGATGCCTGGGCTCTACTGCGTCCCTGCAACCATCAACCTGAGTGGGCTTGAACTCGAGATCGCATCGGCCGTTGCCAGGGAATATCGCCTTCGCTCAGCGATTCAGCGTTACCTCGAAACCACTATGTCGCCGCCGGATTACATTTTTATTGACTGCCCACCGAGCCTGGGCTTACTAACCATCAACGCCTGGGCGGCTGCCAAGGAGATCTTGGTTCCAATTCAGTGTGAGTACTACGCGCTCGAGGGCGTTAGTCAGCTGCTTCAGGTTATCGAGATGGTGAAGCGTCAACTCAACCCAAACCTCGAACTAAGCACAGTGCTGCTAACGATGTATGACGCAAGAACCCGTTTGGCAGAAGAAGTGGTTGCGGATGTTCGCCAGAACTTCCCAAGCATCACCCTCAACGCTGTGATTCCTCGAGCAGTTCGCGTTTCCGAGGCTCCTAGCCAGAGCAGAACCGTAATCACCCACGACCGCAGATCAACCGGAGCCATCGCCTATCTTGAGGCAGCAATTGAGATCGCTAACAGAGGAGCCCAACTTGGCAGATAAGAGAATTGGCCTTGGCCGCGGCATCGGTGCCCTGATTCCAACTTCTGAAAACAGCGCGGATGCACCAATTGACGTGTTTTTCACTCCCGCGAACAACCAGGGTGACTTGGTTGCCGTTCCCGGCGCACGCTTCGGTCACCTAGACATCAACTCGATTCGACCGAACGCTAAGCAGCCTCGAACTGTTTTCGAGCCGGAGGCATTTGCCGAACTTGTGGCATCGATTCGCGAACTCGGTGTTCTTCAGCCAATCGTGGTTCGCCCGGTTCCTGAGCAGCCAGGGCAGTTTGAACTAATCATGGGTGAGCGCCGCTTGCGTGCGTCGAAGGAAGTTGGCCTGGCCAAGATCCCTGCCGTTATTCGCGAGACCGCAGACGAAAACATGCTGCGAGACGCCCTGCTCGAGAACCTTCACAGAAGCGATCTAAACCCGCTTGAAGAAGCAAGCGCCTACCAGCAACTTCTTGAAGACTTTGGAATAACCCAGGAAGAACTCGCCAATCGCATCGGTCGCTCACGTCCGAAGATCACCAACTCGATTCGTTTGCTAAAGCTTCCTGCCGAGGTTCAGCGCAGAGTAGCCGCGGGAGTCTTGAGTGCTGGCCACGCCCGTGCGCTTTTGGCCATCGAGGACGTGGCAGAGCAGGCAAGGCTTGCCAACAAGGTAATCAACGAGGGACTTTCGGTTAGAAGCCTCGAGGAATTGGTTGCCGGGGCAAAGCCAGCGACAGCAAAGACCAAGACAAAGGCCGGTGGCCGCCAAGACATGTTGAAGGGCTTAGCGGATCAACTCGGTGACCACTTGAGCACCCGCGTAAAGATCGCAATCGGCTCTGGCAAGGGAACCATCAGCATCGAGTTTGCAAGTCTCGAAGACCTGAAGCGCATCGTTCGGGAAATCGGCGTAGAGGCCGAATACTAGAACAAAAGTCTAGTTTTAGCCTCTGCCTCTAACGGCTGCCTCTGCCAGCGAGTAGTACACCTCACCGAGTGAGTGTCCAGAAGCAATGACTGCCTGCGGAAGCAGCGAGGTTTCGGTAAGCCCAGGCAAAACATTAGCCTCGAGGAACCATGGGGTCCCCTTTGCGTCGACGATCATGTCGATTCTCGAAAGATGTCTCAAACCAAGTGACTCGTGTGCCTGAATGGCCATCTTTGCCACCGTCTCGGCCACAGGCTTAGAAAGTCTGGCAGGAACAAAGAAACTCGCTTCACCAGGCGTGTAACGCTCCTGGTAGCCGTAATTGCCACCAACCGGTACGATTTCAACCGCAGGAAGGGCAATTGGCCCAGCTCCGAGGTCAACAACGCTGACTGCAAGTTCGGTGCCTTCAACGAACTTCTCGATTATGGCAACGTCGCAGTAAACATATGCGTCAATCATCGCCCGCGAGAGCTGTTCTTGGCTTCTGACAATGGTTACACCCTGTGCGGAACCAGATCTGGCAGGTTTCACGACGACCGGGAACGACATCGACTCAGAAATTGCCTTCAAGACACCTTCGGCATCAAGTTCTCGGAACGAATCACGAGGCAATGTGATCGAGGCAGGGGTTTGAATGCCCGCATTTGCCACGAGAATCTTGGCAATCGACTTGTCCCATGCCAAACGAGCGGCAGAGCCGGTGGCACCTACGAACGGAATGCCGGTTAGCGCCAAAACGTCTCGAAGGGCTCCATCTTCACCCGTTGCACCGTGCAAAACCGGCCAAATAACGTCTGGGCGATCATTTTGCAGGTTTTCTAGAAGCCCGGCGTCTGGTTCACGAAGAATAACGCTGGCACCCTTTTCGGTAAGGGCATCGGCAACGCGGCGACCGGATTTCAGCGAAACGTCTCGCTCGTGAGAAATACCTCCGGCAAGAACCAAAATGCGGAACTTGTCGTCTTGCTTAGATTTAGGAATCATTTTTGTACCCTTCTTAGCTAAACGTGTTCAATAGATCGCTCTGACGGTTAATAACCGTGGAAAGTCTCTGAATTCCGAGTCGAATTCGCTCGGGTGTTGGGTACGAATAACAAATTCTCAGTTTGTTCTGGCCTGTTCCGTCTCCGTAGAAGGCTGTACCAGGGGTGTAGGCAACCAGTTCGGTAACCGCAAGTGGCAACATGGCCTTGGAATCCATGCCGTCAGGAAGAGTTATCCACAGGTAGAAACCACCGTCAGGCTCGGTTGTGTGTAACTTAGGCAAAAATTCCTTCATAGCACCGAGAGCAGCATCTTTTCGCTCACGATAAACACCTCGGAAGGTGTTGATTTGATCCTGCCAATCGGAATTAGCCAAATATTCGCTGATCAGCATCTGAGAAAAGGCGCTAGGACACAAAATCGCTGACTCATTAGCCAAAACCAGCTTGTCTCGGATGGCTGGCGGAGCCAAAACGTATCCAACTCGGAAACCAGGAGCCAAAATCTTTGAGAAAGAGCCCAAATAGACGACACCATCTTCGTCTAGCGAACGAAGCGCACCAGGAACGGGCTTGTCGAAGTAGAGCAGACCGTAAGGGTTGTCCTCGAGGATAAGAATGTGGTGCTTCTTACAGATGTCTATGATCTTCGGACGACGTTCGGCGGCAAGAGTCACACCGCTCGGGTTAGCAAAGTTAGGCACCAGGTAGAGGAACTTGATGGTTCGCCCGGCCTCTTTCATTCGCTCGATTGCCTCTTCTAGCGCTTCTGGCGACAGCCCATTTTCGTCGGTGTAAACGTGCTCGACGTGTGCCTGGTAGTGCCTAAAGATGCCGAGAGCACCGACGTAACTAGGTCCCTCAGCCAAAACTACATCGCCCTGGTCAAGGAAAATGCCGCTGAGTAGCTCTAAACCGTGCTGCGAGCCGGTGGTCATAACGATGTCTTCAACAGACGATTTGATGCCCTCGAGAGCCATTAGTTCGCGAACCTGGTCGCGCAAGGTCAAATCGCCCTGGCCGCCAGAATACTGAATAGCCAGGTCGCCCTTTTTCGACATGAGGCTTTCGTAGCTCTTGGCTAAAACATCTTTTGGAAGTGCCGAGACGTAAGGCATGCCTCCGGCCAGAGAAACAACTTCCGGACGAGAAACAACTGCGAACAACGCTCGTACCTCTGAAACCGATAGTTCGTAGGCGCGAGAGGCGTACGAATCCAGCCAAGGATCGAGATTATTGCCCAGGTTGTTTGTCATAACAATCAAGACTAGGCGAGTTGCGCCGCGTTAGGAAAATCTAGAGGACGCCGGCGAGGTCTTCTAGCAGCGCGTGCTTAGGCTTGGCGCCAACCATTTCGGCAACAATCTTGCCGCCCTTGAACACCTTCATAGCCGGAATTCCGGTGATCTGGTATTCGGCTGCAAGCTGCGGCTGCTCGTCAACGTTAACCTTCACGATCTCGATCTTGTCGGCGTACTCGGCGCCGATTTCGTCGAGGATTGGGGCAACCATGTGGCACGGGCGGCACCATTCAGCCCAAAAGTCAACCAATACAGCCTTCTCCGAGTTCAAAACTTCAGCCGTGAAATCGGCAGCGGTTACATTCTTGGCCATTTTCGTTCCTTTGTTTGTTGTGAAACTATGCGGTTAGGTAGTGCTCTGCGTCCAACGCTGCAACACAGCCAGAACCGGCTGCGGTGATTGCCTGACGATAGGTTGGGTCGATTACATCGCCGCAGGCAAAGACGCCGGTGACGCTGGTCTTCGACGAACGACCTTCAACCTTGATGAAGTGGTCGTCTGAAAGGTCTAGCTTGCCCTGAACCAGACCAACTCTAGGGTCCGAACCGATTGCAATGAACAGACCTTCGATGTCAAGGTCGCTCTTTTCGCCGGTTACGGTGTTTTCAAGAACAACGCTCTCAACCTTTGCTTCACCGTTGATTTCGGAAATGGCTGAGTTGTAGATGATTTCGATCTTGTCGTTGGCCAAAACGCGGTCAACCATGGTCTTCGATGCCTTGAAGCTATCGCGGCGGTGAATCAGGTAAACCTTGGTTGCGAAGCGGGTTAGGAACATCGCCTCTTCCATTGCGGAGTCTCCTCCACCGACTACGGCAATGTTCTTTTCGCGGAAGAAGAAGCCATCGCAGGTGGCACACCAAGAAACTCCGTGACCGGAAAGCTCCTTCTCGCGCGGCAAACCAAGCTCGCGGTAGGCAGCTCCGGTGGCCAGGATTACCGCACGTGCCTCAAAAGTTTCGCCGTTTCCGGTGGTGACCTTTTTTACGTCGCCTTCTAGGTCTACTTCTGTCACATCGTCGAACAAGATCTCGGTACCAAACCGCTCCGCCTGCTCTTGCATGCTGTTCATTAGGTCTGGACCCATGAGACCGTTAGGGAAACCAGGGAAGTTCTCAACCTCGGTGGTCTTCATTAGCTCGCCACCAGGCTCAACTGACGAAGCAATCATGAGTGGCTTTAAACCGGCGCGTGCGGTGTAGATGGCTGCGGTGTAGCCTGCAGGTCCAGATCCGATGATGATTACTTCGCGCACGATTCTCCTAGGTTTCAAGTGGTTAAACCTAAGTTTATCGGCGTGCTATTCCCTTGAATTTCTTCCAAACCGAAGTGAGTTCGTGGTTTCCAAGTGCGTTGAGAATAACCAGGTATGTGAGGACACCGGTGGTACCTGCAGCGAGGGAGGTCACCAAGGCTCCAGCTGTGGAAGAAAGAGCGAACGATTGCTCGCCTACGCCTCCGAGTACCCAAACGGTAATGATTGCGATGATGCCGGCAACAATCGCCGCACCAAAAACCTGCAGCCAATACCTGGTTAATTTGGCATTGAAGATGTGGCCAATCTTTTTGGAGAGAAGCCTGTAACTAAGGGCCGCCTGAACCACAAAGCTCAACGACATTGCCAGCGAGATTGCCGCAACCAAATAAATGGCCGAGATGAACTTCGATGCCAAGAACGCGCCACTTACAAACACCAGGATTTGAATGGTTGTAAATACAAACGGGCTCTTAGTGTCTTCAAGCGCATAGAAGACGCGTTGCAGCATGAAGTTGATGCTGAACGGAACCAGACCAATCGTCATTGCCACCAAAACTGTAGCCAGGGCAACCGAAGGTTGATACTGAAGGGCGAAGACCCTGGCAATCGGCATGCACAGCACGATTATCAATGCGCTCGCGATAAGGCTAAGGAACAAAATCGAACGAATCGCTTGAATCACATCTGTGCGCAGTTTGTCCCAGTCGTGATCGTGAGCGTGCTTGGAGATTCTTGTGAAATACGCCGTGACGATGGAAACGGTTCCAACCGAGTGAGGAATCATGAAGATTAGCCAGGCAGTTCCGGAAACCGCGACGGATGCCAGCGAACCATTAGTCTCACCGGCTCTCGCTGCCAAGGTTGACGAAGTGAGGTTGGTTTGAATCAAACCGCCAAGCTGGGTGATTGTGAGCATGGCCAAGGTCCATCCAGCAGCCTTCAGTGCTGGTCGAAGCCCGAGCCCACGCAGTTTGAAGTTAAACGTGAAACGTAGACCGATTCGCTTCCAGAAGAAGAACAGAATAAGCGCTTGGCTGGCAACACCTGCGGTCGCAGTACCTGCCAAGATCGAGATCGAGCCGGATCCCCACTGGTCGACGCTTCCCATTGAAGAAGGACCGAAGAGCCCAATGAACACACCTAGTCCGGCGATGGCAACTACGTTATTGAGAACCGGTGCCCACATGTAAGGACCAAACGAGCTTCTGGCGTTTAACACCTCGCCAAGAATCGAATACAGACCGTAGAAGAACAGCTGAGGTAGACACCAGTAAGCAAACGCGGTTGCTAGAGCTAGAGTTTGCTGGTCCCAGCCGGTTGTGTACAGGCGAACCAAAAGCGGGGCTGCCGCGGTTGCCAGAATGGTTAGCACCGCGAAAACCGAGATGATTACGGTCAGTAGCCCGTCGATGTATTGCTTTCCGCCGTCTTTGCGAACGCGAGCGCGAACAATCTGTGGAACCAGAACCGCATTTAGAAGCCCACCAACGACGATGGCATAGACGTTGTTCGGAAGCTGGTTAGCAACGCCAAATGCGTCGGCGACGTTGGTGGTAACACCGATGGCGTAGGCCAGCATCACGGTTCGAACCAGGCCGAGAATTCTAGAAACCACGGTTCCAGAGGCCATGATCATCGACGAGCGAAAGACCGTCATCTAGCTTTCCGCCCGACGTCTTCTAACCATGCGGATCGAACCAACGACTAAAAGTGCCAGCACAATCGAACCGAGGCTTCCGAGAGCGATTGCCTCGGCATCGCTAACAACCTGCATCTGAACTGTGAGGCTTTGGCCTAGCTTCACTCCGGAGAAGCTGGTTAGCCATACGTAAAGCTCCACGTGTCCGTTGGCAACTGCCTGAATCGGTACCGTGGTGTTCACCGTGCTGTTTGCCGCTACCTTCACGGAAGTTACGCGAGGAAGTCGAACGCGCAGGTTAGAGGTGGACACGTGAACCAGCACGGTCACGTCGGTGTCGTAGTTGTTGCGAATCAAAATAGGTACACGCGAAACCTGTGCAACCAGGTTGATGTTTGATCCCTTGATGATCTGTACGTCGTAGTTGTCGTCGATCGCCGCCTGGGCGCCGCTACCGGTGAGTAGTGTGAACCCAACAGTCAGGGCTGCAATCCACTTCTTGAAACTCATTTGGAACGCTCGAACCATTCAACGACGCCCCTTGCCATTCGTTTTTCGTTCTCGTGAGCCAAGACCGCGTCTAGTTCATTGATGTTGAACCAGCGAACGTCTACGGCCTCGTGATTTGGATCTCCTGCAACGTTTAGGTCGCCGCCGGTCTGCCTGAGGATGAAGTGGTGAACCGTCTTTGAGATCAGCTTCTCCGGAGCGTAGAACTCGTAGTCGATGGAACCTAGGGTGTCGATTACCTCGGCGGCGAGGCCAGTCTCCTCGAAGACCTCTCGCTCGGCAGCCTGGATCAGTGTTTCTTCGCCCTCAGGGTGACCCTTTGGAACACACCACTCGATACGTTTGCTCTTGGTCATTCTGCCAATGAGCGCGACGCGACCTGAACCATCTGCCGCGACAACGAAACCTCCGGCCGAAGTCTCCTTGACTCTGGCCAGTCGCTTACGCACCGGTTTTTGGTTCATCTAATCAACCTTAAACCTGTGAAACACTAGAACCCATGCAGAGCGTAGCCGAAGCCATCAAAAACCTTGAGGGCAGCACCAACAACTCTCTGTTTGCCACACTCGGCGAAAGCTTCGCCAAAGCAGGTTTTGAGTTTGCCCTTGTTGGCGGCCCGGTTCGCGATGCATTCCTAGGCCGAGTTGCTCTAGACATCGATTTCACCTCATCGGCAACCCCAGACCAGATTCTCGAAATCATCAAACCGATCGCCGATGCCAACTGGGACATCGGCCGTGCGTTCGGAACCATCGGTGCCCGCTTTAAAAAAGACACCGTTGAGATCACCACCTACCGAACCGACCAGTACCAGGTCGACAGTCGCAAGCCTGAGGTGAAATTCGGCACCGACCTGAACGAAGATCTGCTTCGCCGCGACTTCACCATCAACGCCATGGCGCTTCGCCTGCCGGAGAAGACCTTTGTTGATCCGTTCAACGGACTGAAAGACCTTCTTGCGGGAGTGATTCGCACTCCTGGCAAGCCGGAAGACTCATTCAGCGACGATCCGCTGAGAATGATGCGTGCCGCGAGATTCGCCAGTCAACTCGGGTTCGAGATCGAACCGGAAACCTTCGACGCGATGCGTGCCATGGCCTCCCGGATCGAGATCATCTCGGCCGAACGCGTGCAACAGGAACTGGTGAAGCTGATGCTCGGCAAATTCCCGAGAAAGGGCCTCACTGCGCTGGTCGATTCCGGTCTTGCCGAATACGTTTTGCCAGAACTTCCCGCGCTTCGCCTGGAGGTCGACGAACACCACCACCACAAAGACGTTTACGAGCACACCCTGACCGTGGTTGAACAGGCAATCGACTACGAACGCGACTACGGTCTGGAGGCCGACTTCGTTCTACGTTTTGCAGCATTGCTCCACGACGCCGGAAAGCCAAAGACTCGTCGTTTGGAGCCTGGCGGTGGCGTAAGTTTCCACCAGCACGATCTGGTTGGAGCAAAGCTCGCCCGCAAGCGAATGCAGCAGCTGAAGTTCGACACCGACACAATCAAATCTGTTTCTAGGCTGATCGAACTTCACCTTCGCTTCTTCGGATACGGTGATCAGGGCTGGACAGACTCCGCGGTTCGTCGATACGTGCGAGATGGTGGAGAACTTCTCACCAGACTCCACGCACTAACTCGCGCCGATGTCACCACAAGAAACAAGCGCAAGGCAGACCGACTTTCGTTTGCTTATGACGACCTCGAGCGCAGAATCACTGCTCTGAGAGAGCAAGAAGAGCTTGACGCGCTTCGTCCAGATCTGAGCGGCGAAGAGATCATGGAACTTCTCGGCATCAAGCCTGGGCGGGAAGTTGGCGAAGCCAGAAATTTCATGATGGAACTGCGTTTGGAAGAGGGCAGCCTTAGTAAGGACGAGGCAAAGTCCCGCTTGCTTGCCTGGTGGTCGACCAGATAGACTCAAAAGGTTGCAAAACCCTCCTGTCATGGAAGTCCCATGGCCGTTCTAGTCCAAAGGAGGTGGGTTAATAATGCATCTATATGAGCTCATGGTAATCCTCGACCCAAGTGTCGAGGAGCGCACAGTCGCTCCAAGCCTAGATAAGTTCCTAAATGTAATCCGCAACGGTGGAGGCACCGTTGACAAGGTTGACATTTGGGGTCGTCGTCGTTTGGCTTACGAAATCAACAAGAAGACCGAAGGCATCTACGCCGTAATCAACCTAAACGCTAAGGCTGAAGACGTAATCGAGCTTGACCGTCAGCTACGCCTGTCGGAAGCCGTAATGCGCACCAAGGTTCTACGCGCCGACGAAGCAGTTGTGAACATCAACCCGGTTGAGGTTCCTGAAGAGTCTGCAGCGGAAAAGGCCGCCGAAGCAGCTGAAGCCCATAAGAAGGCTCCTGCAGCTAAGAAGCCTGCCGCCAAGAAGGTCAGCGAGTAACTAAGTGGCCGGCGAACTGAACGTTACGATCATCGGCAACCTTGCCGACGATCCTGAGTTGCGTTACACCCAGGGTGGGGTGGCTGTGGTTAGCGTGCGCGTGGGATCGACCCCTCGTACCTTCAACCGCCAGACCAACGCTTGGGAAGACGGCGAAACAGTTTGGGTTCGCTGCACCGCATGGCGCGACTTGGCTGAAAACGTTGCACAGACCCTAACCAAGGGTTCGCGCGTTATCGTTTCCGGTCGTCTAAAGGCACCATCTGCGTACCAGTCGGCTCAGGGTGAAGCTCGCGCTTCGCTAGAGCTAGACATCGACGAGATTGGTCCTTCGCTGCGCTACGCAACCGCTTCCGTTACCCGTCGTGCTCGTGAAGCAGGCGACGCTACCGGCCCTTGGTCTGGTAACGATTCGTCGGCAGCAAGCAAGGCTGCGGCAGTTGATGGCTGGGCAAACCCAGGCACCCCTGCTGGCGCAGACGACACCCCGTTCTAAAGAATTCGAAAGTACTAGGAGTATCAAATGGCTGGAAAGTCCACAGACACTCGCCGCAAGCCAAACCGCAACGCAAAGAATGCGAAGCTTGCGCCAGTGAAGGCAATCAAGGTAGGCGTGATCGATTACAAAGACATCGCTACCCTTCGTAAGTTCGTGAGCGACCGCGGCAAGATCCGTTCGCGTCGTATCACCGGTGTTTCTGTTCAGGAACAGCGCCTAATCGCCCGTGCCGTAAAGAACGCTCGCGAAATGGCTCTAATGCCATACGCAGGCGCTGGCCGTAACTAAGGAGATAGAAGATGTCGAAGGTTATTCTGACTAACGAGGTCTCCGGTCTTGGTTCAGCCGGTGATGTGGTTGAGGTAAAGAACGGCTACGCCCGTAACTACCTAATCCCTCAGGGCTTTGCCGTGGTCTGGACCAAGGGTGGCGAGAAGCAGGTTGAGCAGATTCGCGCAGCCCGCCAGGCTCGTGCCATCGCAACCGCTGAAGAGGCTCTAACTCTCAAGGCTCGCCTTGAGGAGAAGCCAATTCGCCTAAACGCCAAGGCTGGTGTTGAGGGTCGCCTATTCGGTGCCATCAAGACCGCAGACGTAGCTGCAGCTATTGCTGAAGCTGGTCTAGGCGAGGTAGACAAGCGCAAGATCGAGTTCACCGCTCCTATCAAGGTTGCTGGAAACCACTCGGCTTCGGTTCGTCTACACGGCGATGTAGTTGCCAACGTAACCGTACAGGTTATCGGCAAGAAGAAGTAGGTTCTAACGAGCCTAAACGGCGGTGGGTTTTTACCCACCGCCGTTTCTCTTACCTGTGGATAACTGTGGAAAACTCTCAAAATGTCGCGGTTTGTTTACCGGAAATTAAACCCTAAAGCGATAGTTTAGGGTTTTCTTTTAATAGTTATCCACAGCCTAAAACCCAGTGTTTTACTGGTGTAAATCATTCTTTCCACAATTTATCCACAGGCTTTCCACAGGTTGTCCACAACGTCCTCGGAGTGTTTCCACAGTTATTCACATAGTTATCCACAGGGCGATTGGGTTTTCCCTTGTCGGTGCCTCATGCTAAACAGGAAAAGTCTTAAGAATTAGGTGAAAATGGCGCAGGTTCAAAACACAATCGTCGAACAAACGTCGTCGCTTGAGCGCGTGCTGCCTAACGACATCATGGCCGAGCAGTCGGCGCTCGGCGGCATGCTCATCAGCATGGATGCAGTTGCGGTCGTCAACGAATTCGTGAAGTCTGCCGATTTCTATGCACCAAAACACGAAATCATCTATGACGCCATCATGAGCCTGTTCTCAAAGGGTGAACCGGTCGATGCCATCTCGGTTTCCGCAGAACTAACCAGAATGGGTGCCCTGGTTCGTGCCGGTGGCGCCGACTACATCCACTCGCTAACCAGCTTTGTTCCAACCGCCGCCAACGCCGCCTACTACGCCAAGATCGTGCAGGAAAAGGCAACCCTTCGCCGCCTGGTTGAGGTTGGCACCAGAATTGCCCAAATGGGTTATGCCGCAGAAGGCGAACTGGAAGACCTAATCAACTCAGCCCAGGCAGATGTCTACGCCGTTGGCAGCAAAGCGTTGTCAGACGAATATGCTCCGCTGAGCGTATCCATCGAATCGGCCATCAGCGAAATGGAAATCGCCGAATCGGGCGATGGTGCCGTCGGTGTTCAAACCGGCTTCTATGAACTCGATGAAAAGACCCATGGTCTTCACGGTGGCCAGATGATCATCGTTGCCGCCCGCCCAGGTATCGGAAAGTCAACCTTTGCCCTAGACATCGCCAGAAACGGATCTATCCGCGAAAAGAAGCCGGTGCTGTTCTTCTCGCTCGAAATGAGCAAGTCAGAAATCGCCATGCGCATGCTCTCGGCCGAAAGTGACATCCTGCTTAATAAGATGCGCGGTGGAAATATGTCATCCGACGACTGGAAGAAACTTGCCGCCATACGCGGCCGCATCAACGATGCCCCGTTATTCATCGACGACAGCCCAAACCTCACCATGGTTGAAATTCGAGCAAAGAGCCGCCGCCTCAAAGCCAGCCTCGGCCTAGAACTAATCGTCATCGACTACCTTCAGCTGCTTTCATCCGGCAAAAAGGTCGAGTCCCGCCAGCAGGAAGTATCCGAATTCTCCCGCTCGATCAAGCTGCTCGCCAAGGAACTCAACATTCCGGTTATTGCCATCGCGCAGCTAAACCGTAACTCCGAAGCCAAGGCAGACAAGACCCCGGAAATCTCTCACCTTCGTGAGTCTGGATCCCTAGAACAAGACGCCGACGTGGTGATCCTCCTTCACCGCGACGACATGGTGAACAAAGACGTTCCAAACCCTGGCGAAGCAGAAATCATTCTTGCCAAGCAGCGAAGCGGACCTACGGGTAAATTTAAAGTACTGTTCCAAGGACAGTACTCCCGTTTCCACAACATGCCTAAGTAGATATGAACTGGTTAGCAGCAACAAGAGCAGTGGCACACGCAACCGTCGCCGCGGTTATCACCTTTAGTCAGGTTCACAATGGTGAACTGGGTCTTCGAACGCTGATACTGTTTGGCGTCCTCTACCTTGCAGCAAGCCTCGGCACCCACCTACTCGACAATCGCAACAAGGTAATGTCACTGCGACTAGCTCTTCCAACCATCGCCCCAGTGATCACCGCAATCGTGGCAATCGTCGCAGTCTTCACAAACCTTCCAGCACTCGCAACCTTCAGGTGGTTGGTAGTTGCACTAACCCTCAGCTTTGCCCTGATCGAATTCGCTCTCTACAGAAAGTTCGGCAAAAAATCATCAGACGGACTCGACGCCCTGATTGCCGGAGTTGCCAGCATTGCCATGTTCGGCATCGCCGCCGGTATCAACACCGGCGAGGTTCCACTAATCGGTTTCTTTGGTGCCTTCAACGTGATTCTCGCCGTTCACCTCGGCATCGTGGCAACAACCCCAAAGAAGTAGGCTAGTTTCATGACCCAAAAACCAAAGCGTCCAGTTGGTGTGCGCGTTTACCTTAGCCTTTCGGCAATTGCAGCCATCTTCGTGGCCATCCTGGTTTACTTCGGAACCCGCAAGTTCGATGAAATGTTCATTTGGGGCGGTCTAACCTTCATCGTTGTTCTAGTGGTAATCGCAACCCTCGCCCTAGGCGTGAAAGACGACGACTTCGACGGCAACACCCCGAGGCTCTACAACAAGCCGCCTAAAAAGAAGTAGTTGACGCTTTGCGGTTTGAAGCTTCCTTAGCCTGAAACCGAAGAAGCACTAGCATTCCGAACGAAGAGCCAAGTGCTATAACAATGGATCCGACCAACACAATTCCAATAATTGCAGGAACGACATTCCAGCTCGCAAACCAGGCCAAAATTGCAAATAGTGCCAGTGCGATAGCGAAGCTAGTCGCTGACATAAGCTTCACTAAAGTTTGAGCACGCGCTAAAAACATCTGATTCCAATGAATTTCTCGAAGAAGAAGTTGAACTTCAAGCAGGAAAGCAGCAAATAGCAAAGTGGGCGTGGTGAGAAGTATTTGGACAATCCAGCCTGTGCCGGAGTGTTCGCCAAAGTGTGTAGAAAGGCTATAAGCCAAATCAGGTAACGCCAGAACTGCGAAAGCCACAGAAGCAACTGTCAAAGTAATCAGTATCGACGAGGCGACACCATACACAAATTTTGAGTACATACGTATTTTTCCCCCAATTCAAAAACATTGACAGTGAAAATTGTCAATCTTTCAATAAACAATACAACAATTAGGGGAACATGGAACTATAAAGCGCAAGTACCTGGAGGTTATGAGCGAAACTGCTTGGTTAGTTCTGCTGCCAGGCCGGTGTAGTTATTCGGGCGAAGCGCAATCAGGCGGTCCTTTGCTTCCTGCGAAATGTCTAGCCCGCCAATGAACTCGATAAGGTCGTTGTGACCGATACGCTTTCCGCGAGTTAGTTCCTTGAGCAGTGCGTAAGGGTCGGAAATCTTCGAACGACCCGCGGCAACCTCGGCACGAATAACGGTTTGAATCGCTTCGCCAAGAACTTCCCAGTTGTCGTTGAGGTCTGCTTCCAGAACTCCAACGTTCAGCTCGATTTCGCCGAGACCGCGGGTTACGTTGTCTACTGCAAGTAGCGAGTGGCCAAGCCCTAGTCCAATGTTGCGCTGAGTTGAGGAGTCGGTTAGGTCGCGCTGAAGTCGGCTGGTGACCAAGGTAGAGCCGATGGAGTCGAGGATCGCGTTTGAAAGCTCAAGGTTTGACTCTGCGTTTTCGAAGCGAATCGGGTTCACCTTGTGAGGCATGGTCGATGAACCAGTGGCTCCGGCAACCGGAATCTGCTTGAAGTACCCAACCGAGATGTAGCTCCAAACATCGGTGCAGAGGTTGTGAAGAATTCGATTGAAGTGCGCGATCCCCGCGTAAAGCTCGGCCTGCCAGTCATGGCTTTCGATCTGAGTGGTTAGAGGGTTCCAGGTGAGTCCAAGAGTTCCAACCAGGTCCTGGGATTCCTTCACCCAGTCAACGTCTGGGGCTGCAACAACGTGTGCCGAGAAGGTTCCGGTTGCTCCGGAGAACTTTCCAAGGTACTCAATCTTCGAGATGCGGTTCAGCTGGCGCTCCAAACGGTGAACGAACACCGCCAATTCCTTGCCCATGGTGGTTGGGGTTGCCGGTTGACCGTGGGTTCGAGAGAGCATCGATGCGTCGACGTATTTATCGCTGAGGTCACGAAGTTTTGCCAGAAGCGCCTCAACGCGAGGAAGCCAAACCTTGGCAACCGCATCGCGAACGGTGATGGCATAGCTGAGGTTATTAATGTCTTCGCTGGTGCAACCGAAATGAACCAGTTCGGCTAGGTCGTTTCTGCCAATCTTCTCCAGGCGGGCGCGAACGAAGTATTCAACTGCCTTCACATCGTGGCGGGTGATGGCTTCGGTGGCGGCCAACTCTGAAACGTCGACGTCTGAAAAGTCTGAGACAACCTTGCGAAGGCTGGCAATCTCTGGTTCAAGAAGCGGGGTGGCGGTTCCAAGCAAACTACGGTTTGCCAACTGAATCAGCCACTCGATCTCAACCTCGATGCGAGCGCGGTTTAGGCCTGCCTCGGAAAGGTACTGACCGAGGTCGGTTACTGCTGCGCGGTAGCGGCCGTCGAGCGGGGAGATTGGCTGTTCAGAAAGATTGGTCACTCTTCTATTTTGCCTTACCGGTTATCCCCAACTTTGGTTTCACGCCTTGTTTGAGGGACTGTGCCTTTCAAACTGTTTCAATGCACGATGTAGACCTTTTGCTTCTGTCGCTGGTTTCTCAGTTGGAGTCGGCCAAACCAAATCCGTTGCTCTGGAGTTCATCGGCTGCACGCGCACTTCACCGTCAACTAGAGGACATTCAGAATACGTTCCATGCTTTGCGATCAAATCTGATTAACTTACCGGTGATTGGTTCGCTGTGAGTGGTCTGGTTAGTTATGGCGGTGATGTTTCGGTAGTTGCATCTCGCTCGGAAATCGAGCGAATCGGCTCTATCCTTTCGGTGGTTCAGCAGCGAATAGTTGACGAGCTTCAGCCACTTGCCCAACTGCACGGCGTGGTTCACCACCTGCAACTTGATGCCTACATTCCTCAAACGTTGGTGAGGGTTGGGTTGCAAAGGTTCGGGTGTTTTCAAGCCGCCGAGAGCTACTTCACCAGAGATGCCCAAATCGCACATTTATTAGATTCGATCGACAGTCACCTTCAGGGTCATCAACCAGCTCACTACCTTTCTGCTGTAGTGGGTGTTGCTGCGGTTGGTATGTTCACCAATACCGATGCCTCGGCCCAGTTGGGCAGGGTGGCAATCGGCTACCTACCGGTTAGCAAGGCTGGCGAGGTTCTCAACGCCCTACCGGAACATTCTGTTCACGTGACCGAGGTTGTACCAGAGGCAACCCCAATGGGCACTTCTTCGATTGGTGATTTGTCGTCGCGGCTAAATAACAAGAGCGGGAATATTCGAATCGAGGAGTACTCAACTTCGAATGGAACCGTGAAGGTGGTCTACCTACCTGGCACCTCATTCAAAGACGGAAAGGTCTTTTCGCTGCGTAGCGATGTTGAGCTAATGGCAAATGGGCAAAAGGCCAACTCCTATTTGGCAGCCGAAATGGCGATGAAAACGTTCGGCATCAAAGAAACCGATCGAGTTATTTTGGTTGGTTATTCGCAGGGTGGAATGGTCGCCGCCGAACTTGCCCAGCACCACAAGAATGTCACCGGGTTAGTGACCATGGGGTCTCCGATTGCCACAGAAGCAATCCCGAAGGTCATTCCAACGCTTTCGCTCGAGCATTCCAACGACATAGTTCCCGCACTTTCCGGAAAGACCAATCCTCTAACCGAGAACTGGGCAACGGCCAGCCGGCATGTTGATCTGAAGCCTGGCCAAAATGCCATCGAGGCTCATGAGATCGAAAACTACGTAGAAACGGCCAAACTTGCCGATGCTTCAGCCGATTCTGGTTTGGTTCGAGTTAGGCAAAACTTACTCGGCCAGCTAGCTAACTCGAAGCTACTTCGCTATAGCGAATACCAAGCGTTAGAGGAGCTTCATTGACTTGAACAGGGCGCGAGCGATGAAGGTGCTGACACTCATAATCAAGGCACCGAGCATTGCCCAGCCGAGAGCGGTGTTGGTGGCTCCCGTCGCACCAAATCCGTCGATGTGAAAAACGCCTACCTTGATGGCCGATGAAATCCAGGACACCAGTAAAAGCATTGCGCCATTAATAAGAACCGAAATCAAACCGAATGTGAGCAGGTAAAGAGGGAAAGCCAAAACCTTGATGACCGGGGTAATGATCGCTGTTACCAGCCCGAAAATCATTCCAACAAACAGGTAGGAAGCTAGCCAATTCCACACCGAAGTACCACCCCAGGGGGCAATATGGATGGCTTTTATGAGGGTGGCAACCAGCCAGAGCCCTGCGGAATTGATCACAGTTCCCAATAGAAAACGCTTCATAAGTAGATTGTGCCAGCAGAACCAAACTAAATTGGAATGGATGAATGCATTTGAAGGTACGCCAATGGTGCAATTGCTCTCCCCGGAGGGTGATTTTGCTGTGCCAAAGCAGTACGCCGAATACGGCAGCTACATTGAAAAACTGAGCGAAGCAGACTTCCTCAAGTTCTATCGAGACATGGCTCGCTGCCGCAGGTTCGATAACGAAGCCAACGCTCTTCAGCGCCAGGGCCAGCTTGGTCTTTGGATTCCAGCCATCGGCCAGGAAGCGGCTCAGATTGGTTCTGGACACGCCGTTGGCAAGAACGACCACATCTTCCCGAGCTATCGCGAGCACGGTGTTGCAATTACCCACGACATCGAACTGATGTCGATTCTAAAAATGCTTCGCGGTGTGAACCACGGCGGTTGGAACCCTGAGGAAACCAGATTCCACCTATATGCAATTGTTCTCGGCAGCCAGGTTCTTCACGCAACCGGCTATGCCATGGGCGTGAAGTTCGACGGCAAGGTTGCCACACCTAATAAAGAGGAAAACCTCGCTGTAATCAGCTACTTTGGCGATGGCGCAACCGCAGAAGGCGACATCTCGGAGTCGTTCCTGTTTGCCGCAAACACCCAAAGCCCAATCGTGTTCTTCTGCCAGAACAACCAGTGGGCGATTTCATCTCCAACCACAAGCCAAACCACCGTTCCTCTATATCAGCGCGGTGCCGGTTTCGGTGTTCCTGGTATTCGCATCGATGGCAACGACATCCTTGCTAGTTACGCAGTAACCGCAAAGCACATGGACGACGCCCGCGAAGGTGCCGGCCCTTTCCTGATCGAGGCACTCACCTACCGCATCGGTGCTCACACCACTTCCGACGACCCAACCAAATATCGCAGCGACGAAGAGGTTGCCTACTGGGCGGCCCGCGACCCGCTGAAGCGTTTCGAGACCTTCCTAAGAAGACAAGGCATCAACGACGACTTCTTCCAGAGCGTCGACGAAGCGGGTGAGAAGTTGGCAACCGAAATCCGCGAAGCAACCTTCGCCCTTCAGAACCCTCCGTTCGAGAACATGTTCAAGTACGTTTATTCGGATCCTCACCCTGTCATCGATGAACAGCTCGATTGGCTTACCCGCTACGAGGCATCGTTTGGGGAGGGCAACTAATGAGCAACTTCGTTGAAATGCCGATGGCCAAAGCCATCAATGCCGGTCTTCGCAAGGCAATGAGCGAAGACAACAAAGTGCTCGTTTTCGGTGAAGACGTCGCCCAGCTCGGCGGTGTGTTCCGTGTTACCGAAGGCCTTCACAAGGAGTTCGGCGACAGCAGAATCTTCAACTCTCCAATCGCCGAATCAGGAATCGTTGGAACCGCAATCGGTCTGGCAATGCGCGGCTACCGTTCGGTTGCCGAGATCCAGTTCGACGGCTTCATCTTCCCTGCCTTCGACCAGATCACAACTCAGTTGGCCAAGATGCAAAACCG
>Ga0228703_1000404_pt1 | contig 32905 bp, 21 predicted proteins | sample McNCre217_Aug_MG_3_FD_178020 | JGI IMG/M metagenome (GOLD analysis project Ga0228703, IMG submission 178020) | Freshwater microbial communities from McNutts Creek, Athens, Georgia, United States - 29-17_Aug_MG | ecosystem: Environmental > Aquatic > Freshwater > Creek | place: USA: Georgia...
GCTCACCGCGCTGTGGGATGGTCTTGCCCTGAGCCTTGATCCACATTGGATAGAAGGTTTTGGGGCCGAACCAAATTGCGCCCACCACGAAGCCAGCCAGCGCCGCAGCAAAGACCGCCAGTACGTTGATGTGAAGTTCCATAGTTCAAGCCTAACTAATCAGGCAAATTAGCGATGCGGGATTATTTGCTTACAATCTCCACACGGCGAGCCGTGGCGTTGTCTTGTGGTGCTACCACATTTGCCGAGGTTGTGAAGTTGGCTTTGATACCCAACGATTTCAAGAAGTTGGTGACCGCCTTGGCACGGGCCAGAGCAAGTTTTTTATCGTAACTGGTGTCGGAAGTCTTCTTGACCCAGCCCGTCGACGAGATGTCCCAAACGTGGATGTACTTCTTGAGCTTCAAGACTAGGTTGGTCAACGTGGACTTGGCTGCGGATTTGAGAACGGCCGAGTCCCCACCGAAGTACACAGTCGTAACCATCTGTGGAACCGTGTAGACGCCATATAGTGCGACATTGCTGACCGGCGCAATCGTTGAGGTGCTGATGATTGTGCGAGTTCCAGAGATTGCCCATCCCAAGAATTTGCCATTGATTGGAATAGCAACAGGCAGACTTACTGGATCGGTACCGTAGGTGTACTTGATGACTTCTGGCTCGGTGTTTGGATTTGCTTCCAACGTCACGGTGTAGACATCTGCAACCCATTGGGCAAACAGGGTCACGTCTGCAGTTGGCGTGAATGGGGAAGCTACCAGTTGGCCAGCTGGGCTCAAGCTCCAACCACCAAGTGAGTAGTGACTCTTGGTTCCTGCAGGAAGAACTAGAGCACCCGAAGTTGAGGTGTAGGTGAGCGAGGAAACGCTACCCGAACCACCCTGGTAGTTGAAAGTGATTGTGAAACTGATAACTGCCGGTAGCCAAATGGCACACAGTGTCACGTTGCCGGTTGCCACATAAGGGTTTGCTACCGAGGACCCGCCTGGGCACTCGGTTGACCAGCCGCCAAAGACGTAACCCAACTTTGAGGCACCAGGGAGGACGACTCCTGAGCCGCCAACGGTGTACCAATAGCTATTTGCGCCGCCGCTGCCACCAAGGTAGTTGAGCGTCACAAGGTATGTGGTAGTTGGAGCTGGTCCACCCTGCGAAATTGCCGACCACTGCGCATATAGAACCAGATCGTTTGCAAATCCAAATGCTGCTTGGTTTGCATAGACAGTTCCAGTTCCATCGGGGTTGGTTGCCCAGCCAGAGAAGATGTATCCGGAGCGAGTGAAACCATTGGCAGTCAGATTCGCATTGGTGTTGGACTGCTGAGTCGTGGTTGAATCCGAACCAAAGTTGGCATGGAATGTGACTGTGTGGTTTGTGATTGCAGTCCACTGCGCATACAAGGTGATTGTGGAGCTTGGGGTGTAGCTTGCCATGCTCAGCGTGGAGCCGTTGTAAGTTGCCACTGGCGAACCACCTGTGGCTGCCGTGTACCAGCCGTTGAAGGTGTATCCCGAACGCGCCGTTGGCAGTGGAATGCTTACTGGAGAACCGCCGTACGTGAAGTTTGCGGACGTGTTGGCACCGCCACCATTGGTCAGAGTGTTCCAAGTTACGACGTACTGGTCTGCAGTCCACTGGGCGTAGAGGTCTAGCCCTGCAGCAAAGTTGTAGTTTGCACCAGCCGAATAGGCAACGCCAGTGCCACCTGCGACAGTGTTCCAACCTGCAAAGGTATATCCCGAATAAGCGAAGGTGTTTGGAGCAAGAGCAGTCGGGACGTTGGAAGACTGGGTGGAAGTGCTGTTACTTCCAACTGGATAGTTGGAATGGAAGGTAACCGTGTTTGCACCAGGCGCAACCCAGATTGCATACAAAGTGATATTGCTGGTGGCCTGATAAGGATCGGCAACGGCAGATCCGCCCGCACCATTCGCGCCAGGAGTCTCACTCCAACCACCGAAGGTATATGTGGCGCCATTGACCACCAGAGTCATGCCCGAAGCACCCGGCAAAGTTACACCTGTCGTGCCGACGGTGTAGCTTCCTGCACTGGGAGCAGCTCCCGACGCAGTGTTTGCGTTGTAAGTGATTGTGTACTGGTTCGGAGTCCACAGTGCATAAAGCGTTGCCGAACCTGTTGCCGTATAACTGGATACATTGGTTCCATTTGCCGATGTAGACCAACCAGCAAAACTATATCCAGTGCGACTGTAGGTAGGAGCCGATGGGATTGCATCGGTGGCATAGACGATGGAGACCACGGTAGTTAGCGGGCTAGTTGAACCATCGTTCTTACTGAAGGTGATGTCGTAGCTGTTGATGGTCCAATATGCGTAGTAAGTGGCCGACTGACTTGGGCTGAAGCTAGCTGGGTTGAAGTTTGAACCAGAGTAGCTTGCCAGTTGGGTTCCACCGGAGGCCAGTGTGTACCAGCCAGTAAAGGTGTAACCGGTACGTGCCACTGGAGTAGGTATGGAAAGTGCCGAGCCGCCCACAGTGAAACTGGACGAAGTGTTGTTAGCGCCGCCATTGGTGTGAGTGTCCCAAGTAATGGTGTACACATCACCAGCCCAGATTGCGTAGAGGCTCACATCACCGGTAACGGTTCGCGTTGTGATTACCGTACCGCTTGCAGACTCGGACCAGCCTAGGAAGCTGTAGCCAGTGCGAGTCCATGGATTAACACGGGGAAGTGCGTCAGACCCATAGTTGACAGTATCGGTCGTGCTGGCAGTGGAACCATCATTCTTTAGGTAAGTGACGGTGTAACTATTGAGTGTCCACCGGGCAAAGAATTCGATGCTTGCCGTTGGGGAATAGGTGCTTGGGCTCAAAACACTTCCACTGATGCTGGCGAACGTGGAACCGCCTGTTGCGGCGGTATACCAACCGGTGAAGGTGTAACCAGCGCGGGCAGCAGGAACAGGCACGGTTAGTGCGCTGCCACCCACGGTGAAGCTTGCAGTGGTGTTTGTCGAACCGCCGTTAATAGCAGTGTTCCAAGTGACTGTGTAGGTGTCGGCAGTCCAAACGGCGTAGAGATCTCCATCGGCGGTAAATGGATAACTGGCGCCATCCTGGTAAGCCACGGTGTTGCTGCCACTGGCCGTAGCCCATCCTGCAAAGGTGTATCCGGTGGCACTGAATGTGTTGCCGGCTAGATTGGTGGCGCTGGTAGAACTCTGGGTGCTGGTGGTATCGCCACTTCCACTTGGGTAGTTAGTGTGGAAAGTCACGGTTTTAGCGCCCGGCGCATGCCAAATGGCATACAGGGTTACCGAGGATGCTGGAGTAAATGGGCTTGCGATCGCAGCTCCGCCAGCGCCCGAAGTTCCGGCAGAAAGACTCCAGCCTCCAAAGGTGTAAACATCAGAACCAACAGTCTTAGCCATCGATCCAACGCCTGGAAGTGCGATTGCGCTAGAGCTGCCAACGGTGAAGGTTTGGGATCCTGGCGCACTGCCCGAAGATGCGGTGTTCGCATCGTAAGTGACGGTATAGGTATCGCCCTGCCAGATGGCATAGAGGGTGGTGGACCCAGTAACGGTATAGCTGATCAATCCAATGGTCGCGTTTGGATCGGTGTTCCAGCCAACCAAGGTGTAGCCGGTGCGAGTCACCGCAGGGCCGCTCGGAATTGCATCTGCGTTGTAGTTGAGACTTACGTTGCTGGTAGCTGGAGAAGCGGAACCATCATGGTTGTTGAAAGTCACTGTGTAACTGTTGATGGTCCAAATGGCATACAGGTTACTTGCGCCGACAAATCCATACAGGTCACCGTCGTGGTAAGCGATACTGCCGCCGCTCGTAGTTGCCCAACCAGCAAAACTGTAGCCGGTGCGGGTAAAGGCATTCAGCGTAAGGCTGGCCGAAATTGCAGAAGTCTGCGAGGTATCCGGTTGGGTAGATCCGATGTAGTTGGCGTGGAAAGTTACGGTTCCAGGTGTGGCGAACTGAACTGCACCGCCGTTTGCCGTTGCCGTTCCGGTACTTGCAAACACCACCTGAATCTGGCTGTAGTAAGTCTGTCCAGGAGTTAGGCCGGAAACGGGTGCGGTGAAGTTAAGAGTTCCGTTCGCGGAGATGGCGCTCGTTCCAGTCCATAGGCTGCTGCTGCAAACCTGAGTGCCCGAGAACACGCCATTGGCGTCTAGCGCATTGGAGGTGCTGTAGCAGAGCAGGACCGATGTGACATCAGCGTTAGCGATATCAACCGAACCAGCGTGTAGCGTGCCGTTTAACGTTGCGGTTGTTGCAGTCACCGATGTGGTGGAAGTGGTTTCTGCCCAGGCAGTCGTAAAGTTCTGGATCGAACCCTGTGCGGTCGGAGCCGAAGCTCGTGGTCGGAAGCTCATTCCGGTAATTCCACCGTCGTCCGCTACTAGATACGCACGATAGTAGTAAGTAGTGTGTGGAGCTAGGCCGGTAAGAGTGGCGCTAACCGTCTGGTCGGTATTTGTGGTGCCGTCGGTCCACCAGGTGGTTGAACCCAGATTGTCATCGGCACAGGTGCCCAGCGTTGGGTCAGTGCCCCAACAGAAAGAGACCTTGGTAAGGCGATTCTTTTGGGGATTTATTGCACCGTGGATGATGGCGCCACGCGAACTGACTTTAGAGGCGGCGTTGGTTCCGGCTCCTGGCTGGTTTAGAACAGTGAACGCCAATGGTGTGCCGTTTTGGGCTACACCGCTCTGGTAAACCACCTGAATCTGCGAGTAGTAGGTGTTGCCTGGCGTCAGGTTTCCGGCGGAGATCGAGTAGTTTCCCGTGTTTGTGGCAGTGACCGCAGTAGTGTTCCAAATATTGGTGGAACATACTGGAGTTACCGACAGTTTGCCGGCCACTAGCGTGTTGGAAGTGCTGTAGCAGATAACTAGCGAGGTGATCCCGGTAGAGGCTAAGCCACCGGTTCCAGCGGTTACGCTTCCCCTTAGGAGAGCTGACTTAAAAGTAATGTTGGTCGCGGAAACGGTTGCCGCCTGGTGCATCGAGTAAATGGTCAGCGTGGCGTTGTTGTTGCCAGCGAGAACGTAACCGGAGGAAGCGGAACCCGTGCAGTGAATCACATATGTGCCAGCTGCATAGTTACTCGTAATAGATAACGGAGTGGCATACCCCGAATCCGAGCTCGTATAAACCCGGCAAGTGAGTGAGCCTGAGAGCCCTGCGGTTGGATTAGCGGTGCCGGAAAAGGTTGGTACGGTCTCGTTGTTTCCGGTGGTAAACGAAGCGGCGGTTGCAGCGAAGGTAACTGATCCAGGGTTGTTAACCGTGATGGTTGCATTGGTGTTGGTACCCAAAACATAACCCGCAGCAGCAGTGCCTGTACAGTGCACCACGTAGCTACCAGCGGCAGTGTTCGAGTTCAAAGTAACGACGGCTGCATAACTGGTATCGGATGCAGCATAGACGTTACAAGTCAGAGACCCCGTGATGCCGCCAGCAGGAGACGCAGAACCACCGACTGTAGGAACCGTGGCACCCACACCAGTCACATAAGAAGCCGCAGTGGTGGAAGCAGTGATGTTCACATTCGTTGGCGCAGTCACCGTGATAGTTGCGTTGGTGTTGGTACCCAGGAGATATCCCGAAGCAGCAGTACCAGTACAGTGCACCACGTAACTACCAGCAGCAGTGTTGGCAGTAAGGGTAATTGCAGTGGCATAGCCAGTGTCGGCAGCCGCATAGACGCTACAAGTCAGAGACCCCGTAATACCGCCAGCAGGAGATGCCGAACCACCGACAGTAGGAACCGTTGCACCCACACCAGTCACATAGGAAGCCGCCGAAGTGGAAGCAGTGATGTTCACGTTGTCGTTGATGACTAGAGTGAACGTCTTGGTCACAGTCTTTCCGCTGACCGGGTCAGTCATCACAACATCGATGCTGTAACTGCCAGCGGTGGTTGGAGTTCCTGAAAGTAGACCTGTGCTGGAAAGAGTTAGCCCAGTTGGCAAAGTGCTAGTTGTACTCCAGGTGTATGAGCCAGATCCACCGGCTCCGGCAAAGCTGAAGTTATAAGCGTTGTTAGCCTGACCATTGGTTAGCGGTGTTGAGCTGGTAATAGCCAGAGTAGTGAAGCTAAAGATAGAGCCGTAACTGGTGTACGAACCAGAAACTGCCTTCACCTGGAAGTAGTAAATGGTATTGCCTGTAAGCCCTGTAGCCGAACCCGTCACTGAAGTGGTCACGTTGTTGCTCAGCGATGCGGGCGAACCAGCCACAGAAGTGCAGTTTGCGGCCGTCAAAACACCGTTGGTCGAGGCCGAGTTGCTCGTGAGACAGAAGCTGATGGCAGTGGAAGCGTTGTTTGCGTTAACTGAACCATTTAGGGTTGCGGTGGCAGATCCAACGTCGGTGGCATCGCTGGTAATTGCAGTCGGTGCGCCAGCGGTAAACGAAAGGGTGGTTCCTACAACCTGTGGCGAACTTGTGTTAGGGCAATAGGCATTGGTGGTGGAGTTGTAAGTACAGGTGATTTGGAGGCGGTAGTAGTAGGTAGTGCCCGAGCTTAGGGTGGTGATTTGCTGGGCGCCGGTAATCGAATCCGATGAGACCACGGTGACACCAGCTGAAGTTGTGGAGAAGGTCAACGAAATGGCTGAGCCGGTGCCATCATCCGTAACAACATTTTTAGTTACACAGCTGGTAGTGAGCGCCAAGTCTCGACAGTAATAGAAGTCAACCGAGGTAATTGCAGTTAGGTTTGCGTTGACCGAACCATTGAGAGTGACATTGGTTCCGGTGATGCCTGTTGCCGAGCTGGTGACTACCGTTGGCGTGGCCGCCTGGGCGGCGGTGGTGAAGGAAAGAATCAAGCCCTTGTAGAAGTTGCCTGAGGAATCTCTAATCAATGCCTGGTAGTAGTACGTGGTGTTGGGTGAAAGACTACTTAGCGCAGCCGTTTCAAGTAGCGCAGTGCTGCCGGTAATTGAGGCCAGTGCAGTAGTCGTAACCGAGTTAACCAGGTTTGGATCAGTGGAGTACTTGAACTGGTACTGAACTCCCGAGAGTCCCGCTGCATTACCGTAGGCGTTGATGTTGGCAGCATTGGCCGTGATGGAATCGGCAGTGCTGGTAACAATGCTCGGGTTCATCGACGTAGAGCCGTTATTGACGGTAGGTGAACTACAGGCTGCACCGGTAGATGTAGTGACGGTGCTGGTGGAGATTGTGGTGGAAGAGGCACCGATGAGAACGTCACCGGTGTAGGCCACTACCTTGGCGCCATAGCTTGTGGTGGTTGCCAGACACGGAATGGTGTAGTCGTACTGGATGTAGTAAGGGGTTCCAGAGACGGCACTGAATGGACCGATGAAATGGTAAGGCGGTGGAGTCTTACCTACATCGGCAGAAAGCACAGTTGGATCTGCAATTGAACCGAGGCTGGCACTGTTAGTACCTGCCTTTGCCGAGCCGCTCACAAATGTGGTTCCAGAATCGTGGGTATCAATAACCTCATCCACGTTTAGGGCAACAGTGGAAGTGGTGGAAATGGTAACCAAATACCTGATGGTGACCGAGTTGGCGGTTGAGCTAACCGGGGTGCCAGATGCACTCACGTTAACAGCGACGTTTGAGGAAGCAACACCACTTAGGTTTACTGAGGTATTTGAAATACCGGACAAATCGGAGTGCTTGTACTGGTTTCCGGAAGAGATGTTGGCTACAGGCGAGGGCGCAAGCGCCGCGGGTCCGGTACCAATAATTCGGAACCGATAGGTACCGGTCCAGTTGGCTCCATTTCCTTTGAAACAGTTAAGTGAAGTATTGAATTGGTAGTAAAGCTGATTGACCACATCTGCAGGGCAGTTCGCATCGGCCCAGTGGATGGTGGTGGATTCAAGACGCAATGCTCTGGTAGGAAAGGACGAATAAGCCGCTGGCGAAGCCCAAATGGCCGCGTTGTCCGGAGCGTATCCGCTGCCAATCTTTCCGGTAAAACCGGTGACAGTGATTGTGTATGTGCCACCTAGGGTTGCAGTTGCGGGCGAAAGCGCTCCAGTCACCGCGGTGATCTTGTTGGCACTTGCCTTGATGGTTTCGGAGACCTTGCTAAACGAATAGTCACAGGTCGCGAGTGCCGAAGATCCACTGATATCGGGGCGAGCTGTCCAGACCTTTACGGTGTGGCTCTGCGCGGTAGTGGTGGCACCGGTCGCCTTTAGGAGAAAAAATGCGGTGGCGTTTCCGTTTGCTGGGATCGAGATTTCTTGCGCAGCGTCTGCTGGGTTGGCAAGCGTGACTTTGCCACCGGCAAAGTTGCTTAGCTGAACCCAGACATTTGTGCGTGCGGAGGCAGAACTGTTTGAGATGTTGTAGGCAACGTATGCTGCATCCACCTTGGGTGCAACGCCCGAGTCAATGTAGAAAACCGAACTGTGCGAAGGAGTGACAGTCAGGTTATTCTGTGCCGTCATTGAGCTGGCACAGGTTGGATTGGTAATTGCGCTGGCTGAGACTGGCGCAGTAATTGCACTTAAACCGCTGGCCAAAAGCACCGAAGCTACCGCAAACACAAGTCCACGGGCCTTCGACTTTAAGGTGCCCAGTCTAATAATTTTCTGTCCCCAAGATCCAAATAGGTGGCTAACCGAATAATTTTCGCATTCGGTAGCCGTTAAATCAATGGTCTAGGCAGTGTTTACAGACAAAAGGTCTAGCAACTTAAGCAAACAAACCCAGGGTCTGCGGCGCAAAATTCGGGAAAATCTGCTTCATCGCCGCAGCCGAAACACCGCCGCGCACGGTCATAACCTCGGTCAGCACGCTGCGGTAATCGGTGGTGACGGGCAGGTCGCCCTCACTCAGTTGGTTGCTGGCCAAGCCCGGCCACTTCGCAACTATCTTGCCGCCGTTTACCGAACCGCCCATTACAAACATCACCGATCCCCAGCCGTGGTCCAGGCCGGCCTGCGCGTTCTCGGCCACCCGCCTGCCAAATTCGGTGACGGTAACCACTGTGGTCTTGGTCCAAAGCGGGCCGAGGTCTGCCTTGAACGCTTGGATTGAATCGGCCATGTTTTTAAAGTTGTCGGGCATTACTCCGGTTAGCGAACCGGCCGCCGCGTGCACGTCGAGGTGCCCATCAAAGTCGATATTTGCCGTGCGGATTGGCAGCCCGCCCTTGATGAGCTGGGCCAGCAGCTTGAAGCGGTTGCCCAACGTGGTGTTTGGATAGGCAACGGCCGAGATGGTGGTCACGCCTTCAACCTGCAGCGAGGCATCGATGGAGGAGCGGGCCGCGGCACTCCATAGCCTGCCCGAGTCCTGATGCAGCGATCGCAGAGCCGCCAACTGATCGGCGCGATCGATGTTGATATTCCGCAGCAGCACCCGGTCTTTATTCTCAAAAGCAACCGCCTGGGTTGCCGAGTTGAGCGAGGCCGGAACATTTTGGCCTACTGCCACACCGCTGAATACCTGCGCAGCACCGGTGTTGGCAAGCAGGCGCGCCTGCCAGCCACCCACCGTGGTTGGGGCATCGTAGGCAGCTAACTCCAAGGCCAACTGGTCGTCGAAGTGACTGCGGGTTCCGATCGGTGTTCCCGCCGCATGAATCAGCGAGAGTTCCTTCTTGTCGAAGAGGTCTTTGAGGCCCGAGAGCGAGGGGTGCATGCCAAAGAAGCCGTCAAGTGGCAGCAGGGCCGAGTCGGGTAGGGCTAGAGTGGGGCGAGCGCTACGCAGCGAGGCATCGCCCAGCGGTGCCACGGCCAGCAGACCATCCATTCCGCCACGCATGTTTAGGTTGATGACAATATCGCCCAGGGCTGTGCCAGATCCGGTGTCGGCCAGCGCGTACTCTAGGCCACCCTCGTTGATAAGAATGCCGCCGCCCAGCGCCAGCACGCCACCGATGAAGCCGCGACGCGAGAGCTTGAGCTGAGCCTCGTGGAATTCATCGCAGCTGCAGTTTTGGCCAGGTTCGTGATGGCTCATCGCTGGTTCCATTCGGGGGTTGAAAGCAGAAGGATGGCAGCGGTTTCGATGGTCCGCTGTCGACGCAGGACCGGGTCTGGCAAAGCGGCTACTGCGGTGTTTACCGTGGCCTGCACCGTGGCCAACTGATTCTTGGGCAGATTTCCGCCCATGAAAGAAACCGCGAGCGCCGAGGTGATCTCGGCGACGGTCTGCGCTGTTGCCGGAACGATTGCCGTCCAGTCGACCGGGGTGAAGTTATTAGGTTGGCGGCCGAGGACAAGGTCGGCGGCTAGATTCCAGCGTTGAATCTGCGACGAGAAAGTGGTCCAAGCCTCGGCGTAGTCGGGGTAACCGTTGGGGAACGCCCACTTGAAAGGCAGGTGGCCCTGATTGTCGGCAATCTGGGTGAGGACAATTGCCCCACTGCCCTTGTAGTAGTAACTGAGCGTGGTGTCGCCGCCATTGACCGGCTTTGCCAGCTTGACGTTTAGGGCCCGAATGGTGGAGGCCAGGTGCTCTACCGGGCGCTTGACCTTGGTACTTGCCGAAGCCAAGAAAGCCGGATGCAGAATCATGGCGGTCACCACCTTGGGAATGCTGCCCTTGCTGGAAAGATACACCTTGGCCAGGTCCGACACGTATTTGGCGTCTGGGGTATCGCTGACAAAACGGCGAATCAGGCGGGTAGCAAATGCGGTTGCGGTTGCCGACCTCAGCGCCAGATTGCGAGCCAGGTTCTGGGTGCGCGCGATGATTTCGTCGGGGTTGGAAGTGGCGGGGTTTGAATCGGTGTAACCCATCACGGTCAGCGGGCCCACGTAGTGGTCACGAATAGTGACTCGAAGTTTGGACGTAACAGCGTTCCAGCTGAAGCCGGTCATCAGCTTGGCGGCACTCTGAACATCGTCCTCGCTGTAGCCGGCCGCGGTAGAGACCGTGAACAACTCAAGCAGTTCGCGGGCGTAATTCTCGTTGGGATGGGCAGCAGTTGACCGGTCTAGGTTTAGGTAGTCCATCATTGCCGGGTGCAGGGTGGCAGCCACCAACATGTCTGGGAAAGTGCCCAGCAGGTTGGCCCTGATTACATCGCGGTCGTAGGAGGCACGGAATCTGTCTCCCGTGAAGAAAACGGTGGTGTGCAGGTAGTCGTTGAAGTGCTCCGCCAGCAGCTCTAACAGTTGGTTGTTTCCGAAGTTCTGCCGCAGCAGGGTGGCAAAGATGATGTCGTCGGCTACGTGCAAGCGGCTTGCCGAGTAGTGCGGGTCGGCAAAGACCTCTGCGATGGTCATCTTGGATGAGCGGAAGGTGTCGAGGGTGGCTTGGAGGTCTGGGTACTCGGCCCTAGCGGGATTGAGCTGGGCTGCCACCCAACCGGCCAAGCCAAGCTGTTGCAGTTCGGCAGCTGCAGCCGGGGTTGGCCCATAGCTGAGCCTGGAAAGAATGCGATAGGCGTCGGCGGTGCTGAGCGACGCAACCTTAGGTTGCGGCTTGGGCTTGGGCTTCTTGGCCACCACCGCTCCCTTCCAAAGTTTTGCTTCAAGTCTAGATTTGGCATCGTTGAGAGAACGCGGCTCGGCTGCCATCTCCCACAGAATTCACAAACAGTTAGGCTGAATCGGTGATCAATTCAACCGACTTCAGCGCCTTTGCAGCCAGCCGACGAACCACCCGCAGCTTTCAACCAACCGAAATCGCGCCAGAGGTCATCGATGCCCTAATCACCGATGGCCTCACCGCTCCAAGCTGGAGCAACACGCGGCCATACCTGGTTGCGGTTGCCAGCGGCTCGGTGAAGGAGCGCATCTCGGCCGATCTGCTAAAGCGCTGGGCTGGGATCTCGGAAATGCGAAACGGTGGGATCCACGGAAAGGTGAAGTTCGCCTTCAACCCGGCCGCCTGGCCCCTGAGCGACTACAACATGGCCAAGCCCTATGTGAAAGAACTGCTGCCTCGGTCTCAGCGGGTGGGCCGAGAACTTTACGGAATGTTGGGCGTTCCTCGCGACGATCAAAAGGCCCGCGACGATCAGTGGGCCAACAACTACCGATTTTTTGGTGCACCGACGGTGGTCTTTGTTTTCATCCACAAGAGCCTGAGCGTTTTCGCCGCCAATGATGCCGGGCTATTTGCCCAGAACTTTATGCTTAGCGCCCACGCCCGAGGTTTAGGAACCTGCCCTCAGGGTGCGGTGGCGCTTTGGCCGCAGGCCATTCGAGCCGAGTTTGATGTGCCAAAAGACTACAAACTGATCTACGGAATATCGGTCGGATACCGCAGCGATGCTCCAGTCAACGGATTCCAGGCACACCGGCTCGAAGCCGCGGAGATTAAGGCTAAGGCGCGGCGGCGCTAGTGTCCTGCAGAGCCTGCCGACTCATCACCAACAATAATCTGGCAACCTAGTTCGATTATCTTGGCTTTGGCATCAGGTTCTAGATACTGGGGAACCAGGATCGGAATTTGAAGTGCAGCGGCAGAGGCCATGGCTACCCTTACGGTGCGGCTCGCCGGATGAGCGGTTGCCAGCGAAGCCACCATTGCATGGTCGAGAACAACTGCAACCGGATTCAACTTCTGCACCAGATCGAACTCGTCTGAGCCACTGCCGAAGCGCGCCAATACGATACCCACCTTGGTGGCCGCGCGTGCAAACATCGCCGAGTCTCGGGTGGTGGTATCCCTCAGCGCACCGGGAAGACCCTCCTCGCCAACGAGCAAATTTAACTCAACGCCAACCAGTTCGCGCTTGAGAATGACCACCAGCTCAACAAGGACGTCGGTTGCCAGCCAATAGGTGTGAGGAAGACGCAGCACCAATCGTTTGGCAGCCAGCTTGAGTAAGTGGAATTCTTCAACAATGAGACGAGCGGTTTCACGAGATTCAGGAGTTCGGAATTCGTTCTGCACCTGACCCATGACCCCAAAAAGATCGCCGGTAACCTCGTCTTTGATGGGTGTGAAGAACACCGATTCGTCGCGAAGTGTGCTCTGTCCCAGTTTTGCGGATGCCATGTCTTCCGGGCTTGAAACCGCAAAACCTCCGCCATTTTTCTTGGCCTGATACATCAAGCCATCGGCCACGCGCATACTCGACTCGTAGCTGCCGGTTGGTTCCCAGAGTGCAGCACCGATTGAAATATCGCCGGCCCAGACAATGCCATTGGACAATTTGAAGGCCTCACAGAGTTTGCCAAAGATGCGCTCGGCGATCGACTTCATCTCTTTGTAGCTCTGTGTTTCGCGAGTGAGGATTACAAACTCGTCGCCGCCCACTCGAGCAACCGTGTCGTTGGGTCTCACCGACGAAGTTAGCGAATCTGCAACGTGGATAAGAAGCTCGTCGCCGATGCCGTGGCCATACTTATCGTTGATCGCTTTGAAGCGGTCCAGGTCGATGAAGTACACGGCCCGGTTTAACTGCGACCTAGCGGCGTTCTCGGCCACGACCTTGGCAAGTCCGCGCACATTGATCAGGCCGGTTAGCGGGTCGTGTTCGGCTCGATATTGAAGTTCATCTCTGGCTTTTTCGCGCACGATGACCTTGGGAAGCAGCATCAGACCCAGTCGCAAAAACCGCAGCACCTCGGGAGTTAAGGCATCCTGGTTTGGAACCAGAAAGATCATTCTGATTGCGGCATCAACATTGCCGTAAAGGTCGAGCAGCACAACGTGGGAGGCACCCAGTTTCTCCAGCTGCTCCCGATTGTTGAGCCAGGTGATTTCTGAAAGTGGCCTGATGGTTGGCTGCGGGTAACGAACTTGATCGTGCGCCACCGGAACCGAGCCAAAGAGGCTGCCCACCAGAGGGCGGAAATCTGGATCCACAACCTCAGGTGTCTGCCATTCAGCCGGGCGCATTCCGGCCTCGCCATGCCACCAGGCCTGAGCCGCATACCAGCCAAAATTGGACATACATTCGAATGAAAACTCTGACACCGTTGCCCGCAGTGAGGACTCGTAGCTGGTGCTGATGGACTCTGCTTGATTTGTATACGGATCACGAACATTGCGCTCGAGCAGCAGGATCTCGTTGGCTGCCTTGCGGTTTTCCAGTAGCTCCATCACCTGCGCGCCATAGCCGTGCAATGCATCCAGCTCCTGACGAGTGAAGTCTCGAACCCCATAGTCAAAGCAGTTGATCGAACCAAGCATTTGACCATTGGATGCAAACAGACCAATGCCCGCAAAAGCTCTTGCACCAGTGTTGCCGCGTTGAATGTAGTTGTTCCTGGAGCGCGGATCGGTGTGCGTGTCGGGGATCACAAGTTCGGATAGCGACTTGTTGAGCATTTCGGTGGCAAGCGTTGAACCTCGCGGCATCTCATTGACGTGCATGCCGATTGAGGCTTTAAACCAAACTCGGGATTCGTCGTAGAAAGCTATGCCGCAAAAAGGCACGTTCAATGTTTCGTGGATGGCCTGAACAATCGCGTCGAATCTCGCATCGCGCGGAGTGTCCAGAATCTGGTACGAATGCAGCGTGCTGATGCGGATCTGTTCGTAGTCGAGGCTCTTCAAGACTTATCCTTCTAACCCGTCAACTGTTGGTCTGACACTAGCCTAATCAGGCATTTCACAAACGAAAGAGTTTTAGAAAACTCCAAAGAGGTTAACAATCTGATAAAGCCGTAAGCGTTTACAGTCTTTATCGAATAGCATTTATCAAACTTGTCACAGATAAATATCGCTTGAAATTGTTAGCGGTTACGCACGGAGGTTCCAATGTCGGGTTCTAGCATTCTGGTTTACGCAGAGCGCGTCGGGGGCAACCTCGGCCATATTGAGAAGCTGCTTGCAGGGCCGCTGAGCGACTTCGAAGGCATCCACGTTTTGCCGTTCTTCCACCCTTACGATGGCGACGACGCCGGTTTTGACCCGATCGACCACAAGATTGTGGACCCACGCCTCGGAACCTGGGCCGACTTCAAGCGCATCTCCGCAACTCACGAGTTGACCGCAGACCTCATCGTTAACCACGCTTCCGCGCTATCGCCAGAGTTCAAGGACTGGCAGGCCAAGGGTGACGCTTCTGAGTCTGCCGGTATGTTCCTAACCTTCGACGTTGTCTTCCCAAACGGCGGCACCGAAGAGGGCATCACCAGCTTCTACCGTCCACGACCGGGCATGCCATTCACCGCTTACGAAGTTGCCGGCAAGCGTCGCCTGGTTTGGACCACCTTCATGCCATCGCAGGTCGACATCGACATCAAGCATGAGAAGGGCCAGGCCTACCTGCGCGCGGTTCTTGATGCACTGGCATCGGGTGGCGTCAAGGTGGTTCGTCTAGACGCAGTCGGTTACGCAGTGAAGACTCCGGGCACCGACAGCTTTATGACCAAAGAGACCCTTGAGTTTGTCAGCGAGATCACCGAGCTGATCCAGAGCTATGGCATGCGAGTACTGGTTGAGGTTCACGCTCACTACACCCAGCAGCTGCAGATCGCACCGCTGGTAGACCTAATCTACGATTTCCAGACTGCGCCACTTCTGTTGCACTCGCTCTTTACCGGCACCGTCGACCGCCTAGAAGACTGGTTCAAGATTCGTCCAAACAACTGCCTAAACGTTTTGGACACCCACGACGGCTACGGCGTCATCGATGGTGGACCAATCAACGGCAAGCCTGGACTAATCACCCAGGACGAGATGGAGAACATCTTCAAGGTTGCCGAGAAGCACACCAACGGACATTCGGCTATCGCATCCGTGGTGCCACAGTGGTTCACCCTGCCACACCAGATCAATGCCACCCTGCCAAACATCGTCGCCAACGACACCGGTTACGTGCTGATGCGCGCTGTGCAGTTCTTGCTTCCGGGCGAACCACAGGTCTACTACGTTGGCCTTTTCAACGGCATGGACGACGTTGCCCTGTTCAACGAGACCGCAAACGGACGCGACGTAAACCGCCACCACTACAGCCCCGAAGAAATCGAGACAGCCCTGCAGCAGCCGGTGACTCAGGCAATCCTTGGCCTGGCTCGTCTTCGCAAGCACAACGCTTTCAACGGCACCTTCGCTTACTCGGTAACCGGCACCGACAGCATGCAGCTCAGCTGGGCCAACGGATCGGACAGCATTTCGCTCGACATCGTCACAGCAGTGGGAGCACCTAGCTTCAAGATTGTGGTCGCTTCGGCAGACGGTTCCCGCACCCTGGAATCGGTCGAGGAACTCGCCGCCTACTAGGCAACCGGGTTACAGTTCGACGCCTCTGGCCGCAAGCGCCTCGGCGTAGTCATCGGCGTGCTTGAGCGATAGAACCAGCAGCGGCACAGCCATTCGGTAGTGCCGCGGACGCATGCCACGGGCAAGTTGGGCCTCGCGGATCACCACCACGAATTGCCCCAGCAGGGCAATCGAGTTAAGTGTCATAGCCACCAACAGACCCAGGGTCTGGGGCCGAATTCCAAGGCGCCTGACCGGTTTTGCCAGTCCTTCGATGAGTTCGATGAGCTCCTGGTTTCGGGTCGTAACGGTGAACAGCATAGCCAGCAAGACACAGCTGAATAGGCGCCCGGCGTTTACCAGAGCAGCCTGCCACGGCATAAAGATCAGCTGAGGCACAAGCACAATCAAAACCAAGAGTTTGTAGTTCCAAAGCAGTTTGGCAACTTCGCTTCGGCTCAAGCCCGCCGCAAAAAACCCTGCGATTGCTATGCCCAAAATCAGGGCTACTGCCGCTGGGTCGCGGACCCAAATGGAGATTGCCAGCAGGCTTACCGCTAGCAGCAGCAGCTTTACGCCCGCCTGAGTCTTGTGCAGCAGGCTATGCCCCGAGCGATAAAGCGTAATCACGAAAACTGCCTTGCGTAACCCGCCACAACCTCTTTCGGATCACCGATATTTGCCACCCGGCCGGCTTCGAAGTGAACAGCCACATCGCAGAGTTGAGCCAGGGCCAGGTCGTGGGTTACCAAAATCACCTGCTCGGCAGCCGGGCCCAAAAGCAGTTTTGCAATTGCTCTGGTGTTGCCGGCATCGAGCAGCGCCGTCGGTTCATCCGCAATTACCAGGCGCGGCTTTCTAACGGTGATAGCGGCTATCGCAAGCAACTGTTTTTGCCCACTTGATAGGGTCTGAGCTGGAGCCTCGGCAAGGCCTAGCAGGCCGACTCCGGATATTGCGGCCATCGCGCATTCTCGTTTTTCTGCCTTGGAAAGGTTGCTGTCACGCAGTGAGAACTCGACGTCTTCGATCACGGTGGGCATGACTATCTGCACATCGGGATTGGCGAAGACAAACCCGGCCTGCTTAATCGCGGCACGCGAATCGGTGCCCACGTCGATGCCGTTCACCAAAACCTTGCCAAGGCTGGGCTTTACCAGGCCGTTTAGGAGTCTGGCGAAAGTCGATTTTCCGGAACCGTTGGCACCAATCACCGCGATCGTGTTTTGGGTCAGTTCTAGTTGCTCAACCGCCAATACCAATTTTCCGTCGAATTCGACCTGCACCTGCTGGAAACTGATAGTGCCCATTAGCGAACCACCTCAAAAAGTGCAGCAACGCCCATTCCGCCACCCACCGCAACGGTTGCAAGACCAAGTTCGCCTGCCTTAGCGCCCCCGGCCACAAGGCGCGAAAAAAGCCTGACTACAATCAGTGCCCCGCTGGCGCCCCAGGGGTGCCCAAACGCAAGCGAGCCTCCCTGCGAACAGACCCTGGCGTCAATATTTGAATCCTCGGCCAATCCCAAAGCTTGCAGCACCGAAAGGGTCTGGGCGCCGAAGGCCTCTACTATCTCGAAGGCGGAAATATCATCGATGGAAAGTCCATTGCGTTGAAGCAGCTCTTCAACAGCACCCACCGGACCAATACCGGGCAGGTCGGTGCTCTTGCCCAGGGTGACCGAATCGACCAGGGCCAGGCCGGGCGCACCATTTCGCATCGCCTCAGAAGTGAGCGCTACCACAACCGCGCCATCGGAATTGCGGCTGGAGTTACCGCCGGTCACGGCCAAATGCGCCTGTTCGGAGCCCACATAGAGCGGGGCCATTCGGCCAATCAGGTTGGCTATTTTGGGGTTGGGTGCGTCGTCCTCGGTCAGGTCTGCGACGGCTACTAACTCGGCTTCAAGCTGCCCAGCTAGCTTGGCTGCCAGCGCCAGTTCGTGACTTCGAACCGCATAGGCATCCTGCTGCTCTCTTGGGATTTGGTTTTTTATGGCAAGGTTCTGGGCTGCTGGTCCCATGTCCGGATCATCGAATCCTTCCGGGGCAAACGGTGCTCGGGTGTACGCAACACCATCGATGGAACGCACCGGTGCTGTCGAAGCACTTTCGGTGCCGCCGGCAATTTGCAGCGATGCGGCGCCTGCAGATATGGCTTGACCGGCAACAATAATGGCGGTCAGTGCGCTGGCACACTGGGTGTCGATGGTCATGGCAGGAGTCCGAATATCCAACCCGGCGGCAAGTGCACTCACCCGGGCCAGGTTTCCGCCCGGCCCCATGCAGTTGCCCAGGTAAACACCGTCGACCCTGGCCTTGGGGTCCAGCCCAAGGGCTTTGGTCGCTCGGCTAACCACGGCCGAAATAGCGGCCCCGGCCAATTTCTCGGCGCCAACATTAGCGAGGCGGCCGCCTCTGGTGGCTATCGGGGTTCTGGCAACTGCCACCACCACCGGGGTGTTGGATCCAATGCGATTTGGCACGGTTGAGTTAGGCAAGTTTTTGATACTCCCCCGCAATTGCTGCCGCCTGAATTAGTTTTCGGGCTGGCTTGCCACTGATGGTGGCCGGCAAACTGCTGGCTTCAAACCAAACGCGCGGCCGGTGAGTGTTGGATAGCAGTCTTACCGAAACCGAGTCGGCTTCGCGCAGCGATTTCATGGAGTCAGTTGCGTCCGCTTTGAACACCAGAACCGCGGCCACCAGGTTGCCAATCACGTCGTTGGGAAGGCCAAAAACCACAATTTGCTCCACTCCGGGAAGCCGTGCCAAGGCCTGTTCCACGTCCTCGGGGATCACGGTTGCTCCTGCAGTTTGGATTGCGCCGTCGGCGCGACCCTGAATGTTAAGGCGTCCCTCGTGTTCGGTGGCTAAGTCACCAACGGTAGCCCAGCCGTCTGCGGTTTCGCGCAGGGCACCGCCATCTCCAAGGTAGGCAATGGCCCGGTACGGTGAGCGCACCCAGAGTTGATGGTCGATGATCTTGGTTTCTACACCGGGGAAAGGCTGCAAACCAAGCCCGTCCAAATCGATTGCGACAAAAGACAGTTCGGCTGCGCCGTAGTAGCTGACTACCTTCAGCCCATGCGCCTGGGCTTGCTCTCGGGTTGCCTGGTCCAGCACGTCGCCGCCAACCAATGCTACGCGGATGGAGCTTTTGACCCCCGAATCCAAGCGCTTTAGCAGGGAGCGAAGCAGGGATGGAGTGCCGTGAAATACGGTGGCGTCGGATAAAGCCAAATCGACTTGCAGGAGTTCAGTTTCAGTGAGCCGAGACTTTGCTGAATCGCCCACCAGTCTGGCTCCAAGGCTTGCCGCGTGGGCAAGCGAAAAGAGCACCAGCGAGGACGCGGGTGATCCCGGCAGGTAAAAAACATCAGCTGCGGTTAGATTCAGCAGTTGATTCAGAACCGGAAAAGAGAGACTCCAAGATTGCTCGGATCTAACTATGAGCCGCGGATTTCCGGTACTGCCAGAACTGAGTGCAACCCAGGCAGCCTGCTCCGGCAGGGTCGAACCCGACCAGCGTTCGCACACCAGGCCCCAGTGTTCCAAGGACCAGCGCGGATCGCCGACCAGTGGAACTCTGCCTTCGGCCCTGGACTTTGCAACCAAGGCGGCAACCTCTGCCACCGTCTCGGCGCGGATGAAGTCTAGGGCTGGAGCTGTCACGTTAGTTAGCGAATGCCTTTGGGTAGGCACGCCACAGACCGGCAACGATGACGGTGGCGAGGATCACCTTGATCACATCACCCGGCATGTATACCGAAGCCGAGACAGTTGCAGCAAGCAGGTTCATGCCGGTTACAGCTGCCATTACCGGAATACCGAATAGGTAAATCACGCCGATTCCGCCGACTAGCAGGCCAAGCACAATCGTGAAGATGCGAGGTCGGCTGCCGCTTCGGTGCGAAATCAGACCGATAACAAAAGCTCCAAAGATCCAGCCGATGAGAAACCCGGCAGATGGACCAACGAATACGGGGAGTCCGCCACGGAAACCCGATAGTAGCGGGAATCCCAGGGCAACCAAGATCTCGAACAGAACCACCGCAGCGGCACCGCGCCAACTACCCAGCACTAGACCCGCGAGCATGACACCCAGGGTCTGAGCGGTGATGGGAACGCCATCGGCCAGATTAATGGAGCCAGGCAATCCGACGATGGCGATGATGGCGGCAAACACCGCAATCTTTGAGATATCGGTGAGGTTGAAACGAGGACTAGCAGCCATTGGTTGCTCCTTGGATGGGACGGACTTGAACACTGTTCAAGATGATAGTAGAGTCGAGCTGTTATGAGCAACTCTAACGATGGAAACGCGGCGAAGGCCAGCCGCCTGACCCGCGCAGACATACTCGCGGCCGCCCTCCAGTTGCTGGACGAAGTGGGTCTCCCAGACCTGAGCATGCGTCGCCTCGCCGCCAAACTGGATATGCAGCCCAGTGGCCTCTACTGGCATTTTGAAAACAAGCAAACCCTATTCGCACGAATCTCTGACCACATCGTGGACCACATTCAGCCAGACAGAGCTAACGCCACCGATTGGCAAACCCGCACCCTGAACGCGGCTTGCGCACTGAGGGATTCGCTTCTTGCCTTCCGCGACGGAGCCGAGGTGGTTAGTTCGACCCTGGCCCTTGGCCTGGGCGCCGGAGCCGCGCTGGACCGTATTCGTCTCCCCCTGGATGAAGCGGGCATTGCCCAACCCGAGGCAAAAGTTGCCGCCGAATCAATCTTGTTTCTGGTGCTCGGCCAGGTTTGGCACCTGCAGCAAAGGATGGCTGCCGATAGCCTGGGGGTTGCCTCACCGATGGCACAGGCCAACGTTGCTGAAGCTCACGCAGAGCCCAAACCGGATGCCCTGATCTCGGGGGTAAAACTTATCTTGGGTGGCCTTGAGAAAGAGATTCGCGCCTAATTAACTGCGTTCGCGAAGCCAGCTGGCGAGTGCCTCAGGAGGCAGTGCCTTGCTGTAGAGCCAACCCTGAATGTTATTGATTCCCATGGTCCGCAAAATGTCTCGAACCGCGTAGCTCTCGACACCCTCCACAGTCACCTTGAGGTTTTGACCCTTTGCCATTTGAGTGACATCGGCAACCATACGCTGGCTCTTGATGTCGTCTTCGATTCCCTCGAGGAAACTCTTGTCGATTTTCAAAATATCCATCGGCAGTTTCTTGGCTTGACCCAGGTTTGAATATCCGGTGCCAAAATCGTCCAGCGCCACTCGAGCACCCAGCGAACGCAAGCGCTGCAACTGGCTGATCACTACCTCACCGCTGGAAAGGGCGTGTTCGGTTACCTCCAGCACGATTGCGTCCAGTGGCACACCGAGGCGGCCTGCCGTACCAATCACAAAATCCGCAAAGCCCGCATCCTCCAGCTGCACTGCCTCGGTATTAATTGAGACGTACATCCGCTGTCCGGCATGTTCCTCGGTGATCGGATTGATGGTGGAAACCCAGCACTCCAACGACTTGATGAGGACGTCGTTGCCGACTTCGCTTGCCAAACCAGCACGATTGATGGTTGGTAAAAACTCGTCGGGCATCATGGTTCCCTGACCGGGACGCTCCCAGCGGATCAGGGCCTCGACACCCACTGGCTGTTCGGTATCGGCGCTAACGATTGGCTGGAAATAAACCTTGAACTCTCCGGCACGCAGCGCTTCGCGAATTGCGATCTCCTCCTGCCAGGTGCCCAAGAGACCCGAGTGCAGGGCTTCATCGTATTCGGTGTATGCCCCTCTATCGCCCTTGCCCTTGGCCAGGAAGATTGCCAGCGCGGCACGGCGAGAAAGCTCATGCGGGGTCAGCATTCCACCCTTCGAGAAGGCGCTTCCGGCGCAAACCGAAATAGCAGAATCGTGTCCATCAAGTGCGGTGTGGAAGTGCATTTTTTGGGCTAGTGCTCTGGCTCGCTCGCGGGCGACCTCCAGGCTTGAGTAGGTTCCGGCAATACCGAATTCGTCCGCCGAGAGTCGTGCGGCAACCTCATTGGTTTCTATGTGCTCTTGAAGTCGGGCACCAACCTCGCGCAGAAGCGCGTCTCCCGCCGAATAGCCAAGCGAGTTGTTTATTTCACGGAAACGGTCCACGTCAATGAGCAAAACCGCCTGGGTCTCGCCACTATCTGCGACAGTGGCCTGCATGGACTCCAACTCGCTGGTGAAATGGCCGCGATTTGGAAGGCCGGTGAGTGCGTCAAAGTTTTTCTGAACATTCAACTCTTGGATCTGACGGTCGCGTGCCAGAGCCATGTCCAGAACCTCGCGCGCGCGGGAAATGATGAGAGCCATTTCCTCAAAGTTGAGTTCGGTTTCTCCGGCGTGACTTATGTCAAACTTTTGCAGGTCAATCCCGTCAACTCTGATGTCTACGGTTAGCGACGGAGCCAGGTCGTAGACAATCTCGGTGAGTCGTTTCACAACCTGTTCGACAGGAATGCCCCGGCGCACATCGGCGATCAGCCTTCTGCTCTGACTGTCCATTTCCTGAACGATCATCAGACGCTTGCGCGAACGAGTGAGGCGCTCTTCCTGCTGCTCAATCTCTTCCAAGGCGGTTCTATTGGCGCGGCTCATGTCGCGGCCAATCCAGTACATGAAACCAACGCCGCTGAACATCACGATCATGAGCAGCAGATTTTGAACAATATCGGCTTCGGTGCTGGATTGAACTGCGGCTTCAGACTGTGCCTTCGAAATCTTTTGGAAGGTGTTGCTGAGCATTCTGGTTTGCGTACTGAATGCCTGAACCTGTCTGAACATCTGACGTTCGTACCAGGCTCGGTTGGCATCGCTCACCGAAGACAAACCGTGAATGTATGGGTCAAGCGCGAGCAAGGCAATTTTGTAGTCGAAGCCAACCAGTGCCGAGGTGCTCTTGCCCGAGGAGACAACCACGCCTAAGCGATGAGAAAGCAGGGCCCGGGCAACCTGCACATCGCGGCCAGAAACCTCGCCGGTACTCCAGGATTTGATGCTCAACAGCAGGCTAAATGACTCGCGCTGTACAAATGTCATTGCGGTGGCGTCGTTATCGTGAGCAAAAATCTGCTGCTTTTCGGCCATGTGTGACTGAGTCATCGCAACCGACCAGCCCAGAATCGCAAGCAACGCTATGCCAGTGAAGACCGCAAGAATCTTCTGGCCCAGTTTCAGTTCGAAGTGGCGCATTCTCGATGCTAGATGGTCATCCATTTAGCACCTACTTGACCTTCGAGATTCGGGTGAGACTCCAAACCCAGGGGTCTGAGACCGAAGCGTATTGGGTCTTTTCCGGAAAAACAATCCGGATTGGTCCGCCCTGGTCGGCGGCAATGGGCTTGCCATTCATCTCTACCGCCAGCAGAGCCTTGGACTTGATCATGTTTTGGGCGGTGTCAACATAGCGGTAGTCGTCGGCGGCAATGAAAACAACTCTGCTCGAACCGCTGATTCCTGCGAGCTCGAACACCTTTGACAGCGGAACGCCCCTGAAGGTTGCTTTCTTGTCGATGAAGCGCTCGTAGAGATTTTGGCTCACGGTGGAAACTTGGTCCAACTGGCCCATCGTGAGGTGAGTAAAAGAATCTGCAGAGATACGAAGCACTATATCCGTGGATTTTGGCGGGTCCACCGAGAAGTGTGTGATTTGGTAGTCGGTGGCATCGAGCGAAGTGGTTGGCTGGGCCATAGGGAAAATGTTGCTGCAGCCCGAGAGAGCGAGGACCAGCCCGGCCGAAACCAGAATGCCGCTCATTGCCTTCACTCTAGGGCCCCCGCCTTGCTGATATATGAGGATATCGTCAAGTCACAGCCTAGTGTCGAAAGCTTTGAAATTGTGTCTGGCGATGAGTGCATTGGTCCGATGGCAATGAGGTTCAATGCCTTAGCGATTGCCATGGCGGCATTTATTGATCGCATTGCCGGATGAGTGCCCTCGAGAGTCTTGACCAGGGAAAAATCGAGAACAATTGCTGTCGGATTGAGCTTTTGAACCCACTCCAACTCACCCAGGCCAACACCAAATCGACAGAGATAAACCGCTGCCTTGGTGGCCGCCCGCACAAACATCGCAGAGTCGCGCAATTCATTGCTCAGGCCTTCCTCGCCAACCAGAATTCCGACATCCTTGCCGGGAAGCAGCTTTCTCAGCTTGACAATAATCTCCACGATGATTTCGGTGGTAAGCCAATAAGTTCTCGGCAGTCGAAGCACAATCCGATTAACGTCGAAATCCAATTTCTTGAACTCATCGGCAAGCAGGTGTGCCGTTTCATTTGATTCCGGCGATCTAAAGTCGTTCTGCACCTGCGCAATTACGGCGTGAACAGCTCTGGTCTGGGGATTAAATATGGCGTTGAAAACCACGGTTTCGTCGCGCAAAGAGTTATCGGCGGCGGAGCCAGAAACATGGGAGGTGTACTTTGGCTCAATGTTGAAGCCACCGCCGTTTTTCTTGGCCTGGTACATGAGGCCGTCAGCGGCTCGAAGCACATCCTCGTAGGCTGCTTTGGGCTCCCACAGAGCGGCACCGATACTCATGTCAGCGGCCCAGACCAGACCGTTAGAAAGGGTGTGGGGCTTGGCCAGGTTGTTGGATAGTCGTTCGGTGATCGACTGCAGGTCTTCGTAGGTTGGGGTGTCCGCCGTTACAATGACAAACTCGTCGCCGCCCATGCGAGCCACGGTATCGGTGGGACGAACAGTCTTGAGCAAGACATTTGCGATGTAAATCAGCAGCTCGTCGCCAAGGTTGTGACCATAGTTATCGTTTATTGCCTTGAACTTATCCAAATCCATGAACAAGATTGCCCGGCTCTGGCCCCGAAGGGCATTTTGTCCGGCCAGCATTGCCGATAAACCACGCCGGTTCAACAAACCGGTCAGCGCATCGTGTGTTGCCCGATACTGCAGTTCTTCGCGTGCCTTTTCGCGCACGATAACTTTCGGCAACAGCATGGCCGAAAGCCCCAGAAAACGCTTGGCCTCCAAAGTCAGCGAATTCTTATTTGGAACCAGAAACAGTAGGCGAATTGCCGCGTCTACGTTGCCGTAAAAATCGATTACCACCGCATAGCGCGCGCCACTTCGTTTGAGCTTTTCGAGGTTGGGAAGCCAATCGACCTGGTCAATTTCTAACAGGGTTGGTTGCGGAAACCGTGCCGCGTGCTTTTCTATGGATTGGGACCTAGCCCTGTTTCCCGCTAGCGCCTTGAGGCTTGGTGGTGTGGTGCCTGCGATGGTCCATTCGCTTGGGGTAAGCCCAAATTCCGAATGCCACCAGGCCTGGGCCGCCCACCAGCCAAAGTTGCTGAGGCTCTCAAAAATCAGTTCGGAAACTGCTGCCCGAAGCGCGGTCTCGTAGCTCTGTCCATTAACCTCGGCCAAGACTGGATCCTGAGAATCCGTGTCTGCCTGAAGTGAATCAAGCTCTTTTGCAGCCCGCTGGGTCTCCATCAGTTCCATGACCTGCTTAGCGAACGACTGCAGCAGGGCCACGTCTTCGGGGGTGAAGTCGCGTACCACAACGTCTTGGCAAGTGAGGCAGCCCAAAACTTGGCCGTTGGGTGCAGTTAGCGGAACACCAATATAAGACCAGACATGGTAGTCGCTGGTCACTAGGAATGAGTCTTTAGAACGCGGGTCGATGCGGGTATCTGGAATGACCAGGCTAGTCACGCCAGGGCTGAGAACGGCCGCCGATACGGTAGCCGCCCGCGGGGTCTCGTTTATGTTTAGGCCAATGGTTGATTTAAGCCAGAATCTTGATTCGTCAAAGAAGCCAATGGTTACGTAAGGAAGTTTTAGGGCGTCTTTGACTGCTAGGCAGATGGCGTCGTAACGTGCCTCGCGCGGGGTATCTAGAATGCCGTAGCCGTGCAGGGTGTCTAGTCTGACGGCCTCATCGTCGAGATTTCGCATCACAGGCCTCCCTTGGCTCTTTCAGACTATCGCTGTCGGCAATTCGGAGCAGACTAACTTACGTGAACCCTTGGTCGCAGCTTATGATTTGGCTCAGACTGACGCAAGACCTCTCGGGTGACCACGGCAATTTCTCCGCCACCGGTGACCAAGAACTTGGCCATGTTGCTGATCGGGTTGCCCTCGCTCCATTCGAAGTAGATGTCGGGGGTAACACCGTACTCGTCCCTAATGGCCAGCAGTACCGCCGCGATGGCATTGGGGATGGAGCTGCTTCGAACTTTGAGGGCGCGGAAGCCAAAGATGAAAGTACCTTCCACCACCAAGTCCTCAATGAAGTCGGATGAGTCGGAGACCTCAACCTCTAGAAACAGAGTGTTGCGTTCGTTGGGAATATTGCTGAAGCGCCGCTCGTCCAGCTCTTTAGCCACGTATTCGGCCAGGCCTTCGCCATGTGGCTCGTGGGCAATAAGGTTTACGCCGTGCTCCTCGATGGAGTCCATCGTCAAAAACTTGTGGGCGTCATCATCGAAGTGCACAGTGCGCGAGCGCAAACCGAAGGCACGCTGAACGCGCGACATGATGGAGATTACCAAGATGGCGCCGATGAAGAAGCTCGCGATGCGCACGCCGTCGGGCCGTTCTATCACGTTGGCAACGGTGGTGTAGGCGAATAACGCCGTGACCAGCGCAAAGAAGAAAACCAAACCGCGCTGCTTTTTGCGGCGGGCAAGAAGTGTGGCAGCAAGCGAGGCAGAGGTTATCAGGACAAGCACACCCGTGGCGTAGGCGCCGGCCTGAGAATCGACATTGGCCTTGAACAGGAAGGTTACATAGATTGCCACCGCGGTGAAAACAAAAACCAGCGGCCGCGAGTAGGCAGCCCACTGCGGTGCCATTCCGTAGCGTGGCAGATAACGCGGAACCAGATTAAGTAGACCGGCCATAGCACTGGCACCAGCAAACCAGAGAATAAGGATGGTGCTCAGGTCATATGCGGTTCCAAAAACCGGACCTAGGTAGAGGTGTGCCAGATAGGCAAGGGCACGACCATTGGCCTGGCCACCGGCTTGGAATTCCTGCTGCGGGATAAGCAGGGTGGTGACAAAACTAGAGGTAATTAGGAAAAAGCTCATGATTATGGCCGCAGTTGTAAGCAGTGTCTTGGCCCCGGCAATGCGCGCCGCTGGCTTACCGTTTTCATCCAGTGCAGAGCCGCGAATCTGCGGCATTACTGCCACGCCGGTTTCGAAACCCGAAAGGCCAAGGGCCAGCTTGGGGAAGACCATCAGCGCGATTGCGATCATCACCCAGGGGCTACCGTGCTGTTGCACGAGAGCGTTTTGCCAACCCGAGATCAAATCGGGGTGTCCCAAAACCTTGGCAAGACCCACACCGACCACAACCAAGTTGAGCAGCAGGTAGATGCCCACTAGACCGACAGCCAAGCCAATGGCTTCTTTAAAGCCGATCAGGAAGACGATGGCCAAGACCAAAATTAGCCCGATGGTCAGACCCAGCTGACTCAGGTGCGAAGAAGCCAGGATTGGGTTCTGTACTGCGTGGGCAGCCGCATCGGCGGCAGACAGAGTGATCGTGATCATGAAGTCGGTGGCGGCAAAGCCGAGCATCACCAGCACAAAGAGCTTGCCGGCCCACCAGGGAAGCAGCCGTTCCAGAAGCGAGATAGAGCCCTCGCCCTTGAAGCTGGCGTTGGCAACTCGTCTATATACGGGGAGTGCGCCAAAAAGGGTGAGTACAACCAGCACAAGGGTGGCCAGCGGGCTGAGCAGACCGGCAGCCAAAGCTGCAATCGCAGGTTGATAGCCGAGGGTGGAAAAGTAGTCCACACCAGTGAGGCACATCACGGCCCACCAGGATGACTTCTTAGCTCCGTGTTCGCCCTCGTCTTGCTTGAGAATCCAACGGCGAAAAAACGGCTGGCTCGCGGAATTTGGTTCTTGAATGAGAACTTGAGTGTGGCTCAGAGTTTTGGGATCAACTTCGATTTCTTGCTGGTCTTCGGAAAGCATTTGTCCTCATTAGAACTCTCGCCAACTCCTATCGGGGCAGGCAGATTTTCAGGATACAGGAAGGCTGGAAAGTTATCAGTGGCTGATTAGCAGAGTTATGACCAGAAGCACGGGGATAGACAGCAGTGTGGTGGCGAGCGCCGAATCGCGAGCTATGGTGCGGCCGCTGCTGTAGCGGGAGGCATAGGTGAAGACGCTCTGCGCCGTTGGCAGTGCACCCACGATCGTGACGGCGAGCAGCATGATTCCTGACAGGTGGAAAACGAAGATACCCGCCAACCAAGAAATCAGCGGCATCACAACCAGTTTGAGCAGCGAGGCCAGCAGCATCTGGGGAATGTCTTTACCTGAGCGAAGTGGCTTCTCATGCACCAGGGCCATGCCAAAAAGCAGCAGCACCAGCGGAACAGTGGCGCTGCCAAGGCTGGTAAATGGCTCTATTACATAGCTGGGAATTGGAATGTGGAACACCGAGATTGCCAACCCCGCAAGCGCTGCAATCAGGATTGGATTCTGTAGTGGCTGCAGCAGAGCCTTTCGCAGGTTTCGACCATCGTTGGTTGTGATGATGTCCAACACCGCCGCCGATATTGGCGCTAGCAGTGCAATCTGCATCAGGATTACGGGCGCAACATACTGAGCGCTGCCAAGCACATACATGGCAACCGGAATACCGATGTTGCCGGCGTTGGCCCAGCTTGCGGCCATCGATCCGATCAGGAGTTTGGAACCGGAGTCTTTGAAGAACACCCTGGCCAGCAGGATATACAGGCCCATGCAGACCAACGCCGATCCCAGACCAATCACCAAAATGGGCGAGACGATCACCGAAATGTCCGACTTGACGATCACCGAAAACAGCAGTGCGGGAGTTAGCACGAAGTAGATAACCCAGTTGAGAATCTGGTTGTCGGCCTTGCCAAACTTGGTGCGGCCGAACAGCGCGCCAGCCAGAATCAGCGCAGTGATGACAAAGAATGCCTGAAAGATGCCGGCCATTAGACCACGTCTTGGGAGATCTTCAAAAGTTTGAGAAGGTCCGCCGGTGACTCAAGCACGTAATCGGCCTGGGCCCACTCCTCGGGGGTACCGTAACCCCACTTGACCAAGGCCACGTCCACACCGTGGTGGCGAGCGCCTTCGACATCGTGGATGCGGTCGCCCACCAGCAGAACCTTGCTCAGGTCTGCGCCAAGCTGTTTTAGGCCGTCAAGAGCATAGGTCATGACGTCGACCTTGGACAGGCGGTTGGCTTCCAGGCTGGCAGTGCCTAGGAAATCGAACAGGTGCAGAAAATCGAAGTGCTCTCCCACCACCAGTACACCGCCGATGGCTTTGCTGGTGGCAAGCGAGGTGGCAATGCCCGCGCTGCGAATCGATTGGATTGCCTCGATCACCCCGGGATAGAGCGAGGCATTGGCTGCTCCGGCGGGCAGGTAGAAACCTTTATATATTTCGAGGGCGCGTTCGGTGTCCAGTGGGCTGAGGCCCAGGTGCTCGCTGAAGGTTACCCGCAGCGGCGGGCCCAGAAAGGTTCGCATTTGCTCATCGGAGATTTGGGGCAGGCCCATGGCCTCAAAGGTCTTGCGAAAACTTTCGAAAATGCCTGGGCCAGAATCCAGAATGGTTCCGTCTAGATCCCAGAGCACTGTGGTGTAGTTCATCACCTCTGATGCTAGCGAGAAATAAATCTGGTCTTCCTGCGAATCGATGAAATCCAGTCAAAAAGGCATTCCACTGAATGGTTTTGGTATTGGCTTTCAACTACGCTTGACTATATTTACCGCCCTATCCCCTGAAGGTATAAAGCCAATGGCCCGCAAAACTGGACAAGCGGTAGCGAAGCGACGCCCGTCAATTGCAGACGTCGCTGCCGCTGCCGGCGTTTCCAATTCAGCGGTATCTAAGGTGTTGCGAAACGCCTATGGCGTCAGCCCACTAATGCGCGTTCGCGTCGAGGAAGCTATCAAAAAGCTTGGGTACAGGCCGCTCACTAGCGCAAGGGCTTTGAGGGGTCAAACCCATGTTGTTGGCATTGAGATTCCCCAGTTGGGAAACGACTTCTTTACTCAGATCATCGAGGGCGTTCAGCAGAGGCTTCAAGAGACTGGTTACACGGTTATGATCGCCCCTCCCGTCGATGGCGAACATTGCCGGGCGGCATTGAACGCACTGGTTGACCATCAAGTGGACGGAATCATCGCCATCGCTCCAGACATTTCGCCTGATGAGTTAAACCAGATCGCTCGTAACACCCCGCTTGTCATGGTCGGGCGTCACGACATTTCTCAGGAGTATGACTCCGTTGTTGGGGATGATGAAAATGGCGGCAGTCAAGTAATGAACTACCTTTTTGGCCTTGGCCACAGAGATATTGCCCTCCTTACAATCAAGCCTTGGCTTGATGAAGATGATGCTCGCCAACCGCATACCCTTCGGCGTTGGAGTTATGAACGAGCAATGGAAGAGGCTGGCCTCAAGCCGAGGGTGATATTCGCGGCACAGGATCCGGCCGACGCCTACTTGAAGGCAAGAGAAATCATGGCCGCGGATGACAGGCCAACTGCTCTGGTAGCAGGTCACGATGCCATGGCCATCAACGCTCTGCGTGCGTTACACGACCTTGGTCTTTCGGAAACCGACGTCGCAATCGTGGGTTACGACGACATAGACATTGCCAGCCATCCCATGATCTCGCTCACGTCAGTTCGCCAGTATGGCAACCAGATGGGTAAAAAGGCTGCGGAAATGCTCATAGAAAGAATTCAAGGCGAGCGTGACGCTGCCAATCAGCTGAGCATTACGCCAAAGCTTGTGATTCGAAGGTCTTCTAGCAAGTAATTGAGGAATGCCGTGGCCCAGCAGGTGCCGGGCCACGGGACCCTTCCTTACCCTTTAACCGCTCCGGCAGTCATACCTGCGACGATTCGGTTATTGAAGATTGCAAACAGAATCACCATTGGCACGGTGATGATCAAAATGTCCATAAACAGCAGGTTGTAATCCGTAAGATACTGACTCCGGAAGTTGAAAAGGGTCAACTGCACGGTTTCTGAGCCTGGACCCGACATGAAATAGAGAGGGTTTGTGAAGTCGTTGAAGACGAACACAGAATTCAGAATCACCGCGGTAATAATGACCGATTTCAGGAGGGGGAACACAATCCGGAAAAAAAGCTGAACCGAATTTGCGCCATCTAAGATTGCCGCCTCATCTAGTTCGCGCGGGATGGACGATATAAAGGCCTTGAATATCATGACCGTGAAACTGGTGCCAAATGCGATCTCAATGAGCACCATGCTGGGGAAGGTTCCATAAATATGGAGCGACTGCAGCATGAATATTGTTGGCACAACAGCCGGCGGGATGATGAGACCAGATAGCACTAGAAAGTTTGCGATTTTTGCAACTTTCCCTGGTCGGCGGTCGATAATCCAAGCGGTCATGGCTGCAAGCAAAACCAGGAACGTTACAGAAAAGACAGTAAGTGCAATCGAGTTTCCGAACGCCCTGAGAATCATGAAGTTATTTGCCTGGAAAACCGAGACAAGATTGTCAAGAATTTGCCAGTGCTGAGGTAAGGAGAATTGCAACTTCATGGCGTCGGCGGAGCTTTTTGAAGCTGTTAGGAAGATGAAGGCAAACGGAACAACGAAAATGACCGCCGCCACTGCCAGAGCAACAGTTCCCCAAAGCCAATTTGAAGCTGTTCTTTGGCTGGCCATTAGATCTCCACTTCGCGCTTAGTAAGGAATCGATTCAATGGCACGATAAGCGCCAGAATCAGAAGGAACATGACAACGTTTCCCGCGGTAGAAAGCCCATAGAATCCGGCTTGATATTTCTTGTAAACCAGCGAGGCAAGTACATCTGAGGCAAAGCCAGGACCGCCTCCAGTCATGGACCAAATGAGATCAAACGAACGCAGACCACCAATCAGGGAAAGAATGATTACGGTGTTAGTGGCCGGGCGGAGCAGCGGCAGCACAATGTGCCTAAAGTTCTGCCAGGTGTTTACTCCATCAACCTTGGCAGCCTCGTAGTATTCCTGCGGTATACCCGCCATTCCAGCTAGGTAGATTACCGTTGCCAGACCAACGCCCTTCCAAACATCGACCGCGATGATTGCATAAAGTGCCGTGTTTACATCCCCAAGAAGACCGCTCGCCGGTATTCCGAAAACGTGTAAGGCCTGATCCAGAAGACCAATCTGAGGTTTCATTAGCTCTTGGAAGGTTATTCCCACGCCAATGGTGCTAACCAAGACGGGAAAGAAGACTAGGTTTCGGAGTAAAGCTCGGAACTTGATGTTGCTCATCAGCACAACACCAAAAAACATGCCGATGATCACCTTTAGCGCGGAGGTAAGAAATGCATAGATAAAGGTGTGTACTAAACCACCCAAGAGAAATGGGTCTCTGAAGAAGAGAGTGAAATTGTCGAATCCGATGAACGAGGAATCAAACAGCGTCCAGCGCTGAGTTGCGTAGTAGAACGAGGTGATCGTTGGTATCAGATACAGGGTTACGAAGATCGCGCCCATCGGTAGCGTGAACCAGATTGGATACTGCTTCAACCTGGCAAGAGCTAGTTTGCTCTTCGACTCTTTCATTACGGTGCCTTTGCTACTTGAACCGATGGGGGTTCGGCCGAAACCGAACCCCCACTGACTCTATTTGAGAATTACCAGCCCTTTAGACCCAGCTGCTGTGCCTGGGCGACAACATCCTGATCGTAAAGTGCAGCGCCTGCCTTGGCAGTTACCTGGCCAGAACCAACCTGAACGGTGATACCCGGCAGGTTTGGACCCTTGATTGCAGAGAGGAACTCAAGCGCTGGGTAGGTCTTACCCGACTTCACAAGTGCAGTCA
>Ga0228703_1000407_pt1 | contig 32750 bp, 30 predicted proteins | sample McNCre217_Aug_MG_3_FD_178020 | JGI IMG/M metagenome (GOLD analysis project Ga0228703, IMG submission 178020) | Freshwater microbial communities from McNutts Creek, Athens, Georgia, United States - 29-17_Aug_MG | ecosystem: Environmental > Aquatic > Freshwater > Creek | place: USA: Georgia...
TGGTGGACTACGACTTTGTGCGCGCGGTGGTGCATGCGCGGGTGGCCAAAGGCCACATCAATTTGCAAGAAACCTTGTGCGACGACATCCTCAGCCACTTGCTCGAACACACGGGTGTGATGGCGGCACGCGTGTCCACCCGCAAGCCCGATGTCTACCCCGACTGCGAGTCTGTGGGTGTAGAAGCCTTCCGCGCCAAACCCGGAGTGCTGTGAGATGGCGAGCAAAGGCACTCAAATCTTGAACCTCACCGGCCTGCGCTTTGATGCGAACTTGGGCATCTTGGAACACGAGAAGGTAGATCCCCAACCCATTCAGGTTGACGCCGAATTGAACCTAGGCACCCAACCCCTGCTGCCGCACGACGATGACATTTGCCACGTGCTGGACTACCGCAAGGTGCGCCAAATCATCATCACCGAATGCACGGCCGAGCATGTGAATCTGCTCGAAACCCTGATTGGCAAACTCGCTCATCGCCTCATGCAATTGCCTGGCGTGCTGGGTGTGCGGGTGAAGATTGCCAAACTCGAAATTTTTGACGACTGCGAAGTGGCCATTCGCATGGAAACTGGCCAATGGAATTAATGGCGAGCAGACCGAGCAGGTTGCCCCAACGGATCACATCATGACAACTGCAGAAAAAGACCTTCACAAAGACACGAAGCAACTCAAGATCGAGCACGAAAACCACAAGCTCGAAAAGCGCCTGTGCCGCCAAGTGGGCCAAGCGATCACCGACTACAACATGATCGAAGAAGGCGACAAGATCATGGTGTGCATGTCAGGCGGCAAAGACAGCTACGCCATGCTCGACATCTTGCTGATGATGCAGCAACGTGCCCCCATCGACTTCGAACTGATTGCGGTCAACCTCGACCAAAAGCAACCGGGCTTTCCTGCCGATGTGCTGCCCAAGTACTTGACACAAGTGGGTGTGAAGTTCCGCATCGAAACGCAAGACACATATTCGATCGTCAAAGAAAAAATTGCCGAAGGCAAAACCATGTGCAGCCTGTGCTCGCGCTTGCGCCGTGGCATTTTGTACCGCGTGGCCGGTGAGTTGGGCTGCAACAAAATCGCGCTGGGTCACCACCGCGACGACATCTTGCAAACCTTCTTCTTGAACATGTTCTACGGCGGCAAGCTCAAAGCCATGCCACCCAAGCTGGTGAGCGACGGCGGCGATCACATGGTGATTCGCCCCCTGGCCTACGTGGCGGAGAAAGACTTGGAGCGTTGGGCCAAAGTGCGCGCCTTTCCCATCATCCCGTGCACGCTGTGCGGCAGCCAAGATGGCTTGCAACGCCAAGTGGTGGGCGAGATGCTGCGCGAGTGGGAGAAGAAGCACCCAGGCCGCATCGAGAACATGTTTGCGGCTTTGCAAAACGTGGTGCCGTCGCATTTGATGGACCACACGAAGTTTGATTTCAAGTCGTTGGTGACCACGGGGGTGGCGTCAGAAGACGGGGACAAGGCGTTTGACCATGAGGAGTTTGCGATGCCTACGTTGCCGGGGATGCAGGTGGTTTCGCTTTGATGCGTTGTTGTTGAGCTCTGTTTTGTGCTGAGCTCGCTTCGGAGAGGGGCTTAGGGCAGGTTCCTCATACTGTTACAGAAATCGTCACCTGCCCTAAGCCCCTCCCCGAAGTCTGCGTCGGGGACTTGCTTCGCTCGTCCAGTTGCGCCAGCAGTTATCTCGGGCGCGAACAGTACACCGCACGAAATTTTCTTAATCGCCCAAAGCATGATGCGCAGGGGGTAGGGCGGCTGACGATTTCTGTAACAGTATGAGGAAGCCGCCCTACCCCCTGTGCGTCATGCGCCCTCCCCGGAGCGAAAAGAAACAGAACGGAGCACAACTCAAATCACCGGAGAAAACAAAAAAGCCACCCAAAGGTGGCTTTTTCACGAAAGCAACAAAGTAGAAGATCAGGCCTTGAAAGCCACCACCTTCTGGTGTTGCTCGCCCAAACCTTCAATGCCCAAAGACATCGTGTCGCCACGCTTCAAGAACACAGGTGCGGGTTTGCCGTTTTTCTTGATGCCCATGCCCACGCCAGGAGGCGTGCCGGTGGTGATCACGTCACCAGGTTCCAAGGTCATGAACTGGCTCACATAGCTCACAATTTTGGCGACGCCAAAAATCATGGTCTTGGTGCTGCCGTCTTGCATGCGCACGCCGTTGTGGTCGAGCCACATGTGCAGCTTTTGGGGGTTAGGCACTTCGTCGCGCGTCACCAACCAAGGGCCGATGGGGCCGAAGGTGTCGCAACCCTTGCCCTTGTCCCATGAACCGCCGCGCTCGAGTTGGTACTCGCGCTCGCTCACGTCGTTGACCAAGCAGTAGCCGGCCACGTAGTTGAAGGCGTCTTTTTGTGACACATGACGTGCGGTGGTGCCAATCACGATGCCCAGTTCAACTTCCCAGTCCGACTTGACCGAGCCCTTGGGCAACATCACGTCATCGTTGGGGCCTTGGATACAGCTGGTCGCCTTGGTGAACACAATCGGTTCTTTGGGAATCGGCATGTTCGATTCGGCGGCGTGGTCGGCGTAGTTCAAACCAATCGCGATGAACTTGGGCACATGGCTGATCGGGCAACCCATGCGTGGCTTGCCTTTGACCAATGGCAACTTGGCCGTGTTGAGCTTGGCCAACTTGGCCAAGGCTTTGTCGCTGAGTTGATCGGGCGACACGTCTTTGATGACTTTGCTCAAGTCGCGCAGCTTGCCATCGGCGTCGATCAGACCGGGTTTCTCTTTGCCGGGGTTGCCATAACGAACCAATTTCATGGATTGCCTTTCGGGTTAAAAATCGTGTGTCTCACAGCACATCAGTTACTGGTTTCTCCGAATCCTCATTCGAAGCGGACACGCATATTATGGTATGACGATTAACCACTGACACCCCCGTAAAGTCCCTGATGTCACACACCTTCTCTGCCGCCGATCTCGAACACCACATCACCCAATTGTTTGTTGCCGCAGGCAGCACCCCCGCAGAGGCGAGCCAAGTGGCCAGCAACTTGGTCATGGCCAATTTGAGCGGTCACGATTCGCACGGCGTGGGCATGGCGCCGCGCTACATCGACGCGATTCTTGAAAAAAGCTTGACCCCCGGCAGCAGCGTAGCGGTGCGGGTGGACAGTGGCATGCTGCTCGGCCTCGACGGTCAACAAGGCTTCGGTCAAACCGTGGGCGTGCAAGCGATGGAGCTGGCGTTTGAGCGTGTGGCACAGCACGGCGCATGCATCATGTCGCTCTCGCACGCGCACCATTTGGGCCGCATTGGTCACTTCGCCGAAATGGCGGTGGCGCGCGGTTGGGTGTCGCTGCATTTTGTGAATGTGCTCTCCCGCCCGGTGGTAGCGCCTTGGCATGGCGGCGATGGCCGTTACGGCACCAACCCTTGCTGCATTGGCATTCCCGTCGGCGTGGGCGACAACACACAAGAACCCTTTGTGCTCGACTTTGCCACCAGCCGCGTGGCCCAAGGCAAGATGCGTGTGGCCCACAACGAAGGCAAGCAAGTGGCCCCCGGCACCTTGATCGACGAACACGGACGTCCCACCACCAACCCCGGCGTGGTGGTGGTGCCGCAAAGCAATGGCGGCTACGGCGCTTTGATGCCGTTTGGTGAACACAAAGGCTTTGGCCTGGCCGTGGCCTGTGAGTTGCTGGGCGGCGCCCTGAGCGGCGGCGGCACCTGGCACCGTGAGGCGGACAACAAACGCGCCGTCTACAACGGCATGCTCAGCATCATCATCGACCCCAAGGCCTTGGGCACGCAAATGAGCTTTGCGCAAGAAACCATGGCCTTCATCGATTGGCTGCGCAAAAGTCCCGCCACCGAAGACAGCGACGGCGTCAAGCTGGCCGGTGAACCTGAGCGTGCAGCACGCGTGGCGCGCCAAAAAAATGGCATCGTGGTGGACGATGCCACGTGGCAAGAAATCAAAGACGCAGGCTCAAAAGTCGGCTTGAAGCTTTGAGCTAACGCCCTAAACGCACTTAGACCAAACTAAGCCCCGTTAAACCATCAAGGCCAATGAGGCCTCAAGGTGGTCCAAGGGCGAACGCTTGAACCCCGAACGGGCAAAGCGCTGCAAATTGCCCAGTGCAAACGCCACCAAAGCAGCTGCGCGCACTTGGGCGTCGACTGTGGGGGTGGGCGATTTGCGCGCTTCGGCGGCCACGCGCAGCGTTTGACGCAAGGCAGATTCCACACGGTCAAAAAACTGGTTCATGCGTTGGTGCAAGCGCTCGTTTTCAAACACCAAGGCGTCGCCCACCATGACGCGGGTCATGCCGGGGTTTTTCTCACCAAACTGCAACAACACCGTCACCATGCGGGCGGCTTTTTGTCCACCATCGCCATCGCGCTCGGCGATTTGATTGATCAAGCTGAACACGCTGTGTTCGATGAAATCAATCAAGCCCTCAAACATCTGGGCTTTGCTGGCGAAGTGGCGGTACAGCGCCGCCTCGCTCACGCCAATTTTGGCCGCCAGCAGCGCGGTGGTAATGCGCTCGGCGCCCGGTTGCTCCAACATGCCTGCCAGGGTTTGCAAAATTTGCTCACGTCGCTCACCCGGCTTCATGCGTTGGCGCTTGGGGGCGGCATCGGCGTGAGGGGTTGGCGCGTCGTAGTGCATGGCGGAGTCAAAGAAGTTAGTGCGACCTGATCATGGTGCCGAAGGCTTGTTCGGTCAAGACTTCGAGCAACATGGCGTGTGGCACGCGGCCATCGATGATGTGCACCGCATTAACGCCACTCTTGGCCGCGTCCAAAGCACCGGCGATCTTAGGGATCATGCCGCCGCTGATGGTGCCATCGGCAACCAACTCGTCAATGCGACGCGGGGTCAGTTCAGGTAGCAACTCGCCTTGCTTGTCGAGCACGCCACGGATATTGGTGAGCATCAACAACTTTTCTGCACTCAGCACGGTGGCCAGCTTGGCCGCCACCACATCGGCGTTGATGTTGTAGCTCTCGTTGTTCTCGCCAAAACCAATCGGGCTGACAACGGGAATGAAGGCATCGTCTTGCAAAGCTTTGACCACGCTGGGGTCGATGCTGACGATGTCGCCCACCTGGCCCACATCGTATTCTTTGTGCGGGTCTTTGCTGTCGTGCACCATCAGCTTGCGGGCGCGGATCATGGCGCCATCGCGTCCGGTCAAGCCCACGGCTTTGCCGCCAGCTTGGTTGATCAAACCCACGATGTCTTGCTGCACCTCGCCGCCCAACACCCACTCCACCACTTCCATGGTTTCTGCGTCGGTCACGCGCATGCCTTCGATGAACTCGCCCTTTTTACCTAAGCGGTTCAAAGCAGTTTCAATTTGTGGACCCCCACCGTGCACCACCACGGGGTTCATGCCCACGAGTTTGAGCAAGACCACGTCTTCGGCAAAAGCTTTTTGCAAAGCCGGGTCGGTCATGGCGTTGCCGCCGTATTTGATGACCAAGGTCTTGCCGTGAAACTTGCGAATGTAGGGCAGCGCTTGGGCCAAAATTTCTGCGGGATTCAATGTGCTCATGCGGACAGCTCCTTGCCTTTACTCAGTGTGTTCAGCGTGTTCAACGTGTTCGGCTTGCTTGCCCAACACCAGCTCGCGCACCATTTCGCGCAGCATTTTTTTCTCTTGGAAGCTCAGCGCACGTTCCAACACGCGGCGCACACCCAGCAAGAGTTGACGGTCCACCTCTTGTGGAATACCACGGGTGTTTTGCAACTCTTCGCGCAGTTCTTCGCGCAAGTCTTCGGGCTCTTCGGCCCACCAAGTGTTGATCACGGTGTTGAGTTGCTCACGCAGCTGCTCGGGATCCATCGCAGGCACGGCGTGCATGGAGCTGGCATGGCGGGGTGAGGCGCCGTCGCGCGAGGCCTGGGCACCCAACACCACACGGTGATCAGCTTGCGACAGCAAACGGGCCCAACCTGGGTCATCACGGTTGAGCTGGGCCATATTGCGCGAGGCTTCGTCAGCCAGCAAATGCACGGCTACGCCATGCAACTGGGCTTCGTCAATCAAGCTGATCAAGCGCTCGTCGTCGCTGCCTACCAACACATGGGCGCAAGCACCACGCTCGGCCAAACGTTTGAGATCGGCACCCAAGGCGCGCAGCATCGACAAACCACCGTCTTGGCTGTGCGGCAACACGGCGCGGGTGATTTGGGCATCCACCGCTTGCTCGTCGGGCGTGTCGCTGTACCAATACACACGGCGCAGGTTCAAGTCCAAGCCGTTGTGCGACAGCGCGTTGGCGAGCAATCCGTGCAAGTGCAAACGGGCGTTGTCTTGACCGCCCTCGGTCGTGCCTTGCAACCAGGCCAGAAAACGGGCGTCGATCAAAGCAATGCAAGATTCAGCGCCGCCATGCGCGGCTGCGTGGGAAGAGTGTTGACGTTTCATGAAAGTACTAAAAAAAGTAAAAGATAAAAAACCGCTTCATGGCGTGCTAACGCTGCGGGCCATGAAGTGCACGCTATTTTAGGCCCCAAGCGGCGACTGGCAAGGCCTTGCGGGGACGCAATGCAGGGATAATTCAGCAACTTCTCAAATCGCAAAAAATGGCTCAACCCCAACCTATTTTGATCACCGGTGGCACCGGGTTCATCGGTTCCCACACTGCCGTGGTGCTGGCCGAGGCAAGCCAACCCTTCGTGATTTTGGACAATCTGTGCAACAGCAGCCCCAAAGTGCTGGACCGCCTGGCCCGCTTGAACGCCAGCCCGCTTGAATTTGTTCAAGCCGATATCCGTGACTCAGCGACCTTAGACGCCCTGTTTGCGCGCTACGACTTTGCCGGTGTGATTCACTTTGCGGGCTTGAAGGCCGTGGGCGAATCGGTGGCGCAACCTCTGCGGTATTTGGAAAACAACGTCAGCGGCACCATCAACTTGCTGCAAGCCATGGACCGGGCGAATGTGCGCCGCGTTGTGTTCAGCTCATCCGCCACGGTGTATGGCGACCCGGTGGTGGTGCCCATTCCAGAAACTGCGGCACTCACAGCCACCAACCCCTATGGCCGCAGCAAGCTCATGTGCGAAGACGCGCTGCGCGAGTTGCACGCGGCTGACCCACGTTGGCACATTGCCATACTGCGCTACTTCAACCCTGTGGGCGCACACGACAGCGGCTTGTTGGGCGAAGCGCCCAACGGCATTCCCAACAACCTGATGCCCTACATCACTCAAGTGGCACTGGGTCAGCGTGAATACCTGCAAATTTTTGGCAACGACTACGACACCCCCGACGGCACGGGCGTGCGCGACTACTTGCATGTGATGGACTTGGCCCAAGGCCACCTCGCCGCCTTGCGCGCCTTGGACACCCCCAAGCTCTTGACCGTCAACCTCGGCACGGGCCAAGGCGTGAGCGTCAAAGACATGGTCGACACCTTTGCACGCGTCAACGACGTGCCCATTGCCCACCGCTTTGTGGCGCGACGCCCAGGCGATGTGGCGCAATGCCTGGCCGACGCGCGTCAGGCCAAAAATTTGTTGCACTGGCAAACCCAATACAACCTCGAACGCATGTGTGCCGACGCATGGCGATGGCAATCCATGAACCCACAAGGCTTTGACACCCCGCTATGAAACATACCGACGACGACACCCTGTCCTTGTTTGGTGACACGCCAACGCCTGCGCCAGCAGCTCCTGCCAAAAAGCCTCGCGCCAAGCGCAAGACCAAGGACGCCAGCGACCTGCAGCAATCTGCACAGACAAGCAGTGCCACAGAGGCTGCACAGGTGAGCGAAGCCGCACCCGCCACAACCCAGGCGGCATCCGTAGAAGCTGTACCCATCGTCGACAACGCTGTTGAATCGCCCAACACGGTGGAAGCCACGCTGCATCTGGCCAATTCGCTCGCGCCACAACCGCGCCGTAACAGCCCTTGGGCAGGTGCATCCGCAGCAAGCGAAGGCGCGTCAGCCAAACCGCTTGAGGCATTGGCGCCACAACACAAGCCCCATGTGATGGTCGTCATCACCAAGGGCGAGGCAGGTGGGGCACAGTCACATGTGCTGGCTGTGTGTCAAGCCTTGCACACGCAGGTGCATTTCACCGTCGTCATTGGTGGCCATGACCACCCCTCCGTGCTTGGGCAACAGCTGCAGCGCCTGGGCGTTCATGTCTGCGCCATGCCCGAGATGGTCGAGTCCATGCTGCCTTGGCGCTTGTGGCCCGCGGTGCAACAGCTCACCGCACTGATTGAGGCCTCGCCGCCTGATTTGATCCATGCTCACAGCGCCATTGCTGGCCTGGCCGCACGCTTGGCGTGTCAACGCACCGCACGCCCCGTGGTCTACACCGTGCATGGCTTTGGTTTCAAAGCCCAAGTACCTTGGCTGCGCCGCCAATTGGCGGGCTTGGCCGAGCGGCGTTTATCGGGCGGCACCACGCAGATGATTTGCGTCTCGGCGTTCGAGCGCGAACTCGCGCACCAGTTGCCCATTGCCCCAGAACGGGTGCACATCATTCCAAACGGCATTGAGCCCTTGCCCGCAGCGCTTCGCAAAGCTCAACCTGCCGATGGTGCAGTGAATGACAAAGCAGACGGTACAAACACAACCGCCCTCGAGAGCACCACACCACGCGTGATCATGGTTGCGCGCATGAAAGCGCCCAAGCGCCACGATCTGCTGCTCAAGGCCTTGGCCAAAGTGCGCGATTGGTTGGGTCATGAGTTGCCCGTCACCCTGGCGGGCGATGGCCCCTTGCGTGCGCAGCACGAGGCCCTGGCGCAACAGCTCAAGCTCACGCAGATCCATTGGGTGGGCGATGTGTCCAACGTCGCCGAGTTGTTGGCCGAGCACGATGTGTTTGTGCTGCTGTCTGACCACGAAGGCATGCCCATCACCGTGCTCGAAGCCATGCGCGCCGGCTTACCCATCGTCGCCAGCGATTTGCCCGGTTTGCACGAACAACTCATGAACAGCCAAGAAGGCTTGTTGGTGGCCAACACCGAGCAAGCCGTGGCCCAGCACCTGCTGCGCTTGGCCCAAGACCCGGACCTGCGTCAACGTTTGGGTGCAGCGGCACAGCAACGTTTTGAAACCACCTTCACCCGCGACCAAATGGCCGAGCGCGTGATGGCCGTCTACCAACAATGCCTGCGTGAAGACGGCGCCACCTCGCGCCCCAAAACCAACGCCAGCCACCACGCAGCAGGATCGGCGTTGGTGTCGTCGTCGGTGCGTCGCCGCGACGCGCTGCAAAGCTGGGCACTGTGGGGCGCATGGCTGCTGCTGCCCAGCCTGTGGGTGACGCAAGCTTTGGAGAGTGCAGGCCTTGTGACCTACCAATTTGGTGACACCTTGCTCTGGTGCGTGCTGCCTTATGCGGTGGCGGCGCATTTGCTCATGCGCGCCTCGCACTTGCCCGTGGCCGAACGCAGCGGCGTGTTGTGGGTGTCCACCTCGGCGCCGTTTGTGTTGACGCCCTTGGGCTTTGCGCTGTTGCAGCAACCCTACTCACGCGCGGCGGTGGTGTGGGCTTATGCCATCACCACCTTGTGGCTGTGGCTCGGTTATCGCCGCTTGGTCAAACACCGCGCCTTGCGCTTGGTGCATTTGGATGCCAACGTACCCACCCAACTCGCCAGTTACTTGAGCCCGCACCTGTTGGACCCACAGGCCGTACACCTGCAGTACTGGAACCTCGACACCCATGTGCCCCTGCCCGCCTGCGATGGCGTGGTGCTCGACCGCCACGTGCCACCCAGCGACGCGCGCACGCGTTTGCTGAGCCAGCTCAAAATGCAGCACCTGCGCCTGTACAGCGTGGAGGCCGTGGCCGAACTCACCAGCGGCCGCAAGATGCTGCCCCACGCCAGCGATACCTTGTGGGAGATCGACAACGACCCCGGCTACGACCGCATCAAACGTCTGCTCGACTTGGGCGTGGTGATTGGGCTCTCGCCCCTGTGGTTGCCCCTGGCCGCTGCGGTGGGCTTGGCAGTGCGCTACGACTCCAAAGGCCCCGCCTTGTTCTCGCAACAGCGCGTGGGGCGCGATGGCCAAGCCTTCACGCTGTGGAAATTCCGCAGCATGGTGCACGGCCTTCAAGCACCCGGCGTGCACTTTGCACAAGCCGAAGACCCACGCATCACCCGCGTAGGCCGGTTCTTGCGCCGCACGCGGTTAGACGAGTTGCCACAGCTGTGGAACGTGCTGCGCGGCCACATGAGCTTGATTGGCCCGCGTCCTGAGCAAGCTGCTTTTGTGCGCGAATTTGCGGGCTCCATCCCCAGCTACCCCTACCGCCACTTGGTGCGTCCCGGCCTGACCGGTTGGGCCCAGGTACAACACGGTTATGCCGACAGCGCTGACAGCACGCGCATCAAGCTGAGCTACGACCTGTACTACGTGGCCCACTACTCGCTCGCGCTCGATTTGTTGATCGCCGCCAAAACCGTCAAAACCGTGTTCACCGGTTTTGGTGCGCGTTAACACGGCCCGCACAGCACGCTTGGCATGGTGAGTACTCGTCGCATCTTGATCTTGGAAGAGCCCCAATGGGGCGGCGTGCAGACCATGACCCGTACGCTGCAAGACGCTCTGCAAGCGCAAGACCTGCAGGTCACCGCCCTGCCCTGGCGGCAAACCCATTGGCCGCAACTGGTGGCAGCCGCACAGGCACACGATGTCATCGTGGCCAGCCACAACTTTGGCCCCACCTATGGCGGCGCGGCACTCAAAGCCATCACGGGCAAGCCCTTGATCAGCTGGGTGCATGGGCCTCTGATGAATGTGCTGCACGAATCACGCGCGTCGTGGGCCAAAAAGCTGTGGCTGCGCTTGCTCTACAAGCAGGTAGACCACTTTGTGTGCGTGTCGCGCACCACGCACGACTCTTTGCTGGGATTCATAGGCCAACTCTCACGCACGCAGCAATGCAGCGTGGTGCCCAATGGCCTAGCCGACATGCCGCCAGGACAGCCCCTGCATGTGCATGCAGGCCACGGCGGCGAAGAAGGCATACCGCCCTTGCTGCTGGGCTATGTGGGGCGCTTGTCGGCAGAAAAGCGGCCAGGCCTCTTGCTCGACACCTTGCGCTTTTTGCCTGACCACGCACAGCTGGGCATCGTGGGCGAAGGCCCCTTGCACCGCAAGATGGTGCACGACGGCATGGACTTGATGTACCAAGGCCGCGTGCACTTCTTGGGCAAACACCCCAGCGGCGCCAGCCTGTACCAGCCTTGGCAAATGACGCTGATGACTTCGCGCTACGAAGGCTGCCCCATGACTGCGCTCGAATCGCTCAGCTGCGGCGTGCCTTGCGTGGCACTGCCCATCCCCGCCATGCGCGAGTTGTTTGACCGCGATGCCCCTTATTTGCTGGCACGCGGTGATGCCCCCGTGGCCTTGGCCGAAGCCGTGATGACCACCCTCAGCCTACCGCCCGAACAAGTGCGCGACGACATGGCGCGCATTGTGGCCAGACATTCCATCGACCAGTTTGCGCGGGCGTGGCAAGAGGTGCTGCACACATGTTGACCTCGGCCCACACAAAGCAAGGAAAGTCCGCTGGCCAAACCTCGCCTAGCACTTCTGTTCCTATTCACTTTGTACGAAACGGCCCGTCCTACTTGCCCGAGTTAGACGCCTACACCGCCTTCCTGGCTGCACGCGGCCTGCGCAGCCAAACCCATGACCAAGGCGACACCGTGCCCGACGACGCACAGGTGGTGTGGTGGATTTGCGGGCGTGTGCCCTGGCCCCAAGCCTGGCGTTTGCGCCATGCGTTTCAGGTGCATGAATACAGCTCGGCTTCTGTGCCACCCCATGCTTGGCTCAAAGACCAAGTCAAGCACTGGACCCAACCGAAACCCGATTACCGGATTTTTCAGAACGGCTGGGTGCGCGAGCGCATGGGTTTTGGGCACAACGTGCCACACGCTTTGCGCGACATGGGTGTGGCACAGCACTTTTTTGACATCGCGCAAGCGCAGGTCGTGGCCACCTTGGCGCCGCCTGAGTTCGACTTGGTCTACCTTGGTGAAATGGGCCGCCTCGCGCCCTTCTTGCCTTTGCTGCACACCATCCATGCGGCGAGTCGCAGCTTGTTGCTGGTGGGTGATGTGCCCGATGCAGTGCGAATGCAATTGCCCCCCTCCGTCACCTGCACGGGCCGCGTGCCGCATGCCGAAGTGCCCCGCCAATTGCGTCGCGCGCGATTTGGCTTGAACTTGGTCAGCAACGTCGAACCCTACAACCAACAAACCTCCACCAAGGTGCTGGAGTACTGCGCCGCAGGCCTGCGTGTGGTGAGCAACGATTACGCCTGGGTACGCTACTTTGCCACCCAGTATGAGGGCAATTTCCATTTGCTGCACGATGACCCCAACACTTGGCAGCACAGCTTTGGTGAGGCGCTAGAGGCCTATCCGTATGTGGTGCCTGATGTGCGTGCGCTCGCCTGGCACGAGGTGCTCAAGGCCTTGCCGATTTGGTCTGTCTTGTTCGGGGCGCAGACATGACTGCGCTTCGCTTGCCACGCACCCATCGCACCAGCCGCACCGTGGCACTGGCCAGCTTGGTGGCCTTTGTCACCCAAGTGGTGTTTGCCTTGCTCATGCTGCGTTTGTTCACACCAGAAGAAGTGGGTGAGTTTTCGGTGCTGAGCCAAATTGGTTTTTTCTGGATGACCTTGGCCTTGGCTCAAGCGCCTTTGAGCTTGCTGGCCAATGCCCATCTGCCTGCTGAGCTGGCAGCGCGCCATGCCTGGCATACCAGCTTGGTGCGAGGTTTGTGGCTGTTGCCTCTGGTGGTGCTGGCCTTGGGTTTCAGCCAACTCAACAGCTGGCCCGCCTTGCTGTGGGTGTTGTTGCTGGCGGTGTGTCAAATGGGCTGGACCTTGGCGCAAGCCTTCAGCTTGCGTGTGGGCACCGCTTGGCACCAAGCTGCTGTGCGTGTGCTGCCGCCTTTGACTGCTACCTGCGCGGCCGTGGCTGCGGTGGGGATGGGCGCCAACACGCAAGACTCATGGCCGAGCTTGGTGCTGTCTGCCGTGTTGGGCTATGCCGTGGGCGCAACTTGGTTGCTGCCCGCGTGGCGACAAGTCGCAACGCCAAGCGATGCTCGTCGTACTGACGCATCGGATGCCCCCATCACTTCGAATGCCAACGGCACCTCATCGACTGACGCCAGCGCCGTGCAAGCCGACACACGCAGCACGCGCTTGCGCATGGCACACACGGTGGTCGATGCGCTGCTGGCCACGGCCATCGTGTTGGTGTGGCAGCGTTTGTACGGCGCGCAAGAAACCGGTTGGATGACAGCCCTGCTGCGCGTGCTGGGCTTCTTACCTGCCGTGGTCCACATGGCCTGGGCACAAGTGATGTTGGCTAAACCGCAAGAAACCTCGCGCGCCAGCCCTTGGTGGTTGGGCTTGGCTGCCTTTGTGTGTGTGATCTTGCTCGGCTTCGCGTGCGCAACGGCACTTTATGCGCAATGGCTCGATGCGCGATGGAGCGGCGTGTGGTCCTACATCGCGCCCTTGGTGTTGTGGCAAGGCTGTGCGTGTTTATCTGCAGCGTTTAGCCACAGACCGTTTCAAACCCAATCGGCCAGCCGCTATTCGTGGGCGTGTATGGGCTTGGCTTTGGCGCAAGGGCTGGTGTTAGTCGCGCCCTTGGTGTTGGGTATGTCCATCAGCGCTTCAGAGCATGTGTCAGGTTTTGCGCTGGTGAGTAGCTTGGGCTTGTTGGGGCTGACCTTTTGGATGGCGAAGTTGCGCTGAAAACACTTACTTTTGCAAAGTCGGCGCATTCGCGTCTTTGGCAGCCAACAAGGGCGGTGCATCCAACAGATGCAGGGGCCAGTCAATGCCTACGCTGGGGTCGTTCCACAACAAGCTGCGCTCATGCTCGGGGCTGTAGTAATCGGTGGTTTTGTACAAGAACTCGGCGCTCTCACTGGTCACTAAAAACCCGTGGGCTAAGCCCTCAGGTATCCACAGTTGTTTTTTGTTTTCCGCCGACAGTTCTAAGCCAAACCATTGGCCAAAGGTCGGGGAGCCTTTGCGAATATCCACCGCCACATCAAACACCGCGCCCTGGGTGACGCGCACCAACTTGCCTTGCGGGTTTTGCACTTGGTAATGCAAGCCGCGCAACACGCCTTTGGCGGACTTGCTGTGGTTGTCTTGCACGAAGCTGCGCTGCAGTCCTGTGGCTTGCTCAAAATCGCGCGCGTTGAAGCTCTCAAAAAAGAAGCCCCGTGCATCGCCAAACACCTTGGGTTCCAAAATCAACACGCCCTCGATGGGCGTGGGGGTCACTTGGTAGGGCATGGCTTATTTCAACAAGTTCAACAGGTATTGACCGTAGCCGTTTTTGGCCAAAGGCGCTGCGAGCTTTTGCAATGCGGCAGCATCAATCCATTTTTCGTGAAAGGCAATTTCTTCAGGGCAAGCCACCATCAGGCCTTGGCGCTTTTGCAGCGTACCAATGAAACTGGCGGCTTCTAACAAGCTGTCGTGTGTGCCCGTGTCCAGCCACGCATAACCACGGCCCATGATCTCCACGTTCAACTGGCCCAACTCTAGATAGCGCTTGTTAACGTCAGTGATCTCCAGCTCGCCACGGTGCGAAGGCTTCACAGCCGCTGCAATGTCGCACACCTGTTCATCGTAGAAGTACAGGCCTGTGACGGCGTAGTTACTCTTGGGGGCTTTGGGTTTTTCTTCGATGCTCAGGGCACGGAACTGCTTGTCAAACTCCACCACGCCGTAGCGCTCTGGGTCGTGCACATGGTAGGCAAACACCGTAGCGCCACTGCTGCGTTGATCGGCGCTGTGCAGCTGCTTCACCAAGTCGTGGCCATAAAAAATGTTGTCGCCCAACACCAAGGCGCTGGGATGATTGGCCACAAAGTTTTTACCGATGATGAAAGCTTGCGCCAATCCATCAGGACTGGGCTGCACCGCATACTCAATGTGCATGCCCCATTGGCTGCCGTCGCCAAGCAACTCGGTGAATCGTGGTGTGTCTTGTGGCGTGGAAATGATCAACACCTCGCGAATACCGCTGAGCATCAAGGTGGTCAGCGGGTAATAAATCATGGGCTTGTCGTACACGGGCATGAGCTGTTTGCTCACCGCTTGCGTCACGGGGTAAAGCCGCGTGCCTGAGCCACCGGCCAAGATGATGCCTTTGCGTTGTTTGGTCATTTGTTTGTTTTTGAAATAAGTTGATCAAGGATAGCGTCTACGCCCACTTGCCATGCAGGGAGCGCAATACCAAATGTGGTTTGCAATTTGTGCGTGTTCAAGCGCGAATTCAGTGGGCGCGGAGCGGGCACAGGGTATTCTGCGGTGGTGATGGGGCTGACAGTTTCTGGCGATGCTTTCAATTGAGCACCTCGCTGCAAAGCCCCCGCAATCACGTGCTGCGCATAACCGTGCCAAGACACCTCGCCCGCTGCCGCGACGTGATAAATGCCCCAACGTGCATCCTCGTCAGATGCATGCGACATTGCTTGAATCAGCTTCACCGTCACATCGGCGAGTAACTCGGTGCTGGTGGGCGCACCGATTTGATCGACCACCACGCGCAAAGCGTCGCGCTCAGCAGCCAGACGCAACATGGTTTTTAAGAAATTGCCCCCGTGTGTGCCCACCACCCAACTGGTGCGCAAAATCAAATGCTTGGGGCAAAGCGCTGCAATCGCCAACTCGCCATCGCGTTTGCTTTGACCATAGACCGACAACGGGTTGGTCGTATCACACTCTTGCCAAGGCTGTGTGCCTGAGCCATCAAACACATAGTCGGTGGAGTAATGCACCAGCGTGGCGTTCCAAGCATGGGCCAACTCCGCCAACACAGCAGGCGATGCAGCATTGACCGCCTGCGCTTGCTCAGTTTCCGTTTGCGCTTTGTCAACGGCTGTGTAGGCAGCGGCATTGATGATGACCGTTGGCTGAAAAGTTTTGGCGATGCGGCCCAATACCTCGCGCAAAGCAGCAGGGTTAGCCAAGTCAGCCTCGACGCGGGTGAGCGCTTTGACCTCGCTCAGCTGCTGTAACGCATTTGCCAATTGGTGGCCCAACTGGCCATTGGCTCCCAATAACAAAAGGCGTTGTGCAGAAGAGTTCATCAGGTCAAGCACAGTCAGGCCATGCGTTGGTTTCGTAAAAATGGACGATCTATCGCTTGCGCCAAAACAGCCACATCTTGCTCAGACACACCCACAGCCGCAAAGTGCGCTTGCCACGTATGCGCAACCGCTATCACCTCAGCAACTATCTCGTTGGCTCGCGCTAGCGTCATGCCAAAAGATTTGTGATCAGAAAGCGCATTATCCAATGTTGAAGCCCCACCATCCTGACCCACACGCATCGACTGATAACCGAGTGCTTGGCCAGTGGGCAGCACATCAAACGCAGGGGCCAAAGCCATGACGTTGTTCGTGACGAGCAGCGCATGGTTTTTCTCGTGATCATCCGTGTTGTCCATCAGAATGTTGAACACCATACGCTTGAACACTTGCTCACCATTGACACGTATATGCGCAGCATCACCGCGCCTGCGTAATAACAAAGCCAACTCTGGGTAGCCATAGTTCACACCAGCGGCGCGTAGCGCCACATGTACAGACACCGCGTGCAAGCGCTGCCCCCCCGAACGATCGAATCGCCGAACAGCCAAGGCATGCCGCGTGGCTGAACCATGCTTGTAAGAAACTGGCCGCGTTTCGCACACATCAATACCCGCCTTTGCGGCCAACGTCATGCACGCGTGCTCGACCAAACCGCTGTCACACACCTCGCCGGCTTCGGCAAATTTGAGGACCCACTGTGCCCCCTCCATTTCCAGCAAGGCTTTAGGTTTCGCCCCGCCCAGAGTCGCGCCAGGTGCAACCCAACGACGCAGAGGCTCCGTCAGCATTTCACCCGCTTCGACACGTCGCACCAAGTCGTGCACTTGCTGCACCTCGTCAAATTGAGGCAAGGCACCGTGATGATAGGGCGCATAGACAGCCTCGGATGTAGAAACACCCAAGCCACCGAAACGGTCGTCACCTGCAAAATACAAATAGTCTAAGGTGGACAAGCGCTGCGGCTTGATAAGCAATCGAATCACCCGTTCGCCCCAGCGATCAGGGCGGGCATCGTCCACTGCACCTGCTGCTGCATCGGGTTCGACAGGCATGTATTCAATATCTTTCAACGGCAAGTCTTCGCTGAGTGCAAAACCCGTTGCCAGCCACTCAGCGCTGTAGCGCAGCGACACCCCCGCATGTTGCTGCTGCGCACGACGTACAGCACGCAAGCTGCCCACCAACTGAGGCGCACGGGCTTGGCCCAACCACCAGAGGAACAAAATTTCGGGCAAATGAATGGCAGTCATGGGGCAGCTCGACGACCGCGTTTTTGTGCTGTTTGAATTTCTAACTCAAGTGCGCCCATATCGAGCTCGGGCAAAGCCACATCTGCCAAGGCCTGAGAGCGCCCAACCAGCCAAATGGCCAAGGCGTACACCCCCATGCCCACGCCTGGGTCGCCTTTTTCCATGCGCTGCACCGTGCGCACCGCCACGCCCATGCGTTGCGCCCAACTGCGTAACGACTCTTTACGACGCTGACGCGCCAAGGCCAAGTTTTGGCCAAGCGCCATCACCGCTTGCGCTGCTGGCGGAGGCAAGAAATCGTTATGATCAGAAGATTTTGGCATGACTTAAGATAACACAAATTTAATTATTTGTGTCATTTAAAGTCATTTAATTAGCCATATTGCTTGCCCACCCATTGGCGGTAAGCACCACTGGTCACATCCTCCACCCACGCTTGGTTGGTCAAATACCATTGCACGGTTTTGCGAATTCCGGTCTCAAAGGTTTCTTGCGGCTTCCAGCCCAGCTCGCGCTCGATCTTGCGGGCGTCAATCGCGTATCGGCGGTCGTGGCCGGGGCGGTCTTTGACGTAGGTGATTTGCTCTGCGTAGCGCTTGCCGTCTGCGCGAGGTTTAAGTTCATCCAACACCGCACACAGGGTGTTGACCACCTCGAGGTTGGGCTTTTCGTTCCAGCCGCCAATGTTGTAGGTCTCGCCCAGTTTGCCCGCTTCAAGCACACGTGCAATGGCGCGGCAGTGGTCTTGCACATACAGCCAGTCGCGCACTTGTTGGCCGTCGCCGTAAATTGGCAAGGGTTTACCCGCCAAGGCGTTGAGCAACACCAAGGGAATGAGCTTTTCGGGAAAGTGGTAAGGCCCGTAGTTGTTGCTGCAGTTGGTGGTCAGCACGGGCAAGCCGTAGGTGTGGTGCCAGGCGCGCACCAAGTGGTCGCTGGCAGCTTTGCTGGCCGAGTAGGGGCTGTTGGGCTCGTAGTTTTTGGTTTCAGCAAACGGCGGGTCGGTGGGCGAGAGCGTGCCGTACACCTCGTCGGTGGACACATGCAAAAAGCGGAAAGCTTCTTTCTCAGCCGAAGGTAAATCTTGCCAATAAGCACGCACGCTCTCCAACAAGTTGAAGGTGCCCATCACATTGGTTTGAATGAAGTCGCCCGGACCATGGATAGAACGGTCCACATGACTCTCAGCCGCAAAGTTCAGCACGGCACGGGGCTTGTACTTTGCCAACAACTTGGGCACCAAGCTGGTATCGCCAATATCCCCTTGCACAAACACATGACGAGGGTCGTCTTTGAGGGCTTCAAGGTTGGCCAAATTGCCCGCGTAAGTGAGCTTGTCGAGGTTGATCACTTGCTCGTCAGAACTGCCAAGCCAGGTGTGGACAAAATTACTGCCGATGAAGCCGGCGCAGCCGGTGACGAGGATGGTCATGACAAAAATTCCAAATTTATAAATTTTCGAAAATTCTAGATCCCAAATACTGCGAGCCCGGGATATTCAGGTGATTGTTATCTCTGTAGTGCAGCACGCCCTGGTTGGCCATTTGACAGGCTTCAGATGTGCAAAACAAATCGGTCAAATTCATCACTCGCAAAGAAGGATATTTTTTCTGAACTTGCATCACCGCACTCCAATACGTATCGAGTTGCTGCTGCGCCTCTTGTCTGGACATCTCGCATTTCACCTCACCACTCAACGGGCGTTGGTACTTGCACTTCTGTGGATCAAACGCAAACTGCGGCACATCAGACAACACATAGACCTTCTTGCCAGCAGCCAATAAACGACCCACCGTCTGATCCAAATCTTGTTCGAATTGAGACAAGGTGCCATTCTTGACCTTGGGCCGCCAATTGGCTGTCAATACCACCGTGCCATAGTTATTGGGTTGCATCACCACATCAAACACAGTGGCAAATTCACCGTCGCTCATCAAAGGCATGCCCGGTTTTGAGTAAAACACCACATTCTTGTCTGGCATAGACTGCGCCAAACCAATGAACAAATGCTCGGCATGGCTATCGCCCACCAACGCCACGTCAAACTGTGTGCCTTTTTGAGACTGAAAACAGCGCACCATGCCATGCCAACGGCCTGCAGTGGATGCGATACGCGTCTCTGAACAAGCTTCAAAATGGTCTTGAAAGTATTGATGAAACACGTCATGGCCTATATCGCCTTGGTTGTGCACGCGCTCCACGCTCATGACTTCGCGCTGCGGAAACCCATCGGCTTTGTAGGTCACATAACCCAATACACCAACACACACCATACCCAACGACAACAAGCAAGTTTTGTAGGCATGTTTGATTTGAAACCGAATCGGCACCTCGATCCACCGATAGGTCATCCAGGCAAGACACACCGACATGCCCACCATCAACAATCGTGTAATCACGCTCGCTTGCTCGCCCTGCACCACACGCGTGATCGAAAAAATAGGCCAGTGCCAAAGATAAAGCGGATAACTGATCGCACCCAACTGAACCATCCACGGGTGCGATAACACGCGCTGGTTCAACACACTGTGAGGCCCCGCGCCCAATAGCAACACAGAACCCAGCACTGGCAAGGCAGCCCAATAGCCAGGAAAGGCTTTGGTTTGATCGATCACACCAAGGGCAATAACCAGCACAACACCTCCAAGTATTGAAAAGACATGCGCTTGCCGAAGGGTTAAATTTTGAAATCCATTTGTATAAGGCCGATAAGCCAGTAGCGCCCCCAGCGTCAACTCCCAAAAACGCGTCATGGGTGAATAAAAATCTTGTGTCATATCGCGCGATGACCACCAGACATTCGTGGCAAATGACGCCACGCTGATGCACAACATCACCCACCAACGTGCGCGTGGCCATCGCCAGACAACATATAAAGTCACGGGCCACACAATGTAAAACTGCTCTTCAATCGCCAAGGACCACAGATGCAACAAGACTTTGGTTTCGGCCGCATTGTCAAAGTACCCGGATTCGTGCCACAGCAAAAAATTGGACAAGAACACGGCCGCACGCGACAAATGGTTACCGAGTTGCTTCAACTCATCGTTGAACAATAAATACCAAGACGCACACCAAGTCGATAACAAAACGACGATCAAGGCCGGGAAAATTCGTACCACCCGCTTGGCATAAAAATTTGCAAAGCTAAATCGGCCTTCATTTAAATCCTTGAAGATGTGGCCTGAAATCAAAAATCCCGAAATCACAAAAAAAATATCTACCCCAATGAATCCCCCAAAGATCCATTGCGGAAAGGCGTGAAACAAAACAACCGAAGCAACAGCCACGGCGCGCAAACCATCAATGTCTGCGCGGTAAGCGGCTATAGACGGCGTACGCATTCAGCGTTAGATGGCCAAGCGCCGTCGTGCGAAATACCCACGCACATTGATCATCAACCGCTTAAAAATATAGGCCACCTTGTCAATCTTGCGAATTCTGGGTTTGACCAACTTTGCCTGTTCCTGCACCAACATAGACATGACGGCACCATCAAGCAAAACTGAAGTCATCAACGCTTTTGTCGTGAGGTCAGATTTTTTAAAAACATAGGGCTTGCACAAGGGGGCTTGATTAAAACCCTCAAACGCAAAGCCACTTTGCGAGGCCATGAGGGGGATCATCCCCGACAAACGCTCGTTGCTCAACAAATGGGTTTGCCAATACGACGTGATGCCAGCAAAACAGTCTGACAAAAACAGCAAGCCCTCAGGCTTGAGCTGTGCATTGAGAAAATCCAGAAACTCTTGCGGTTGCTCCACATGTTCAATGACTTCCAGTGAAATCACGGCATCGTAGTGCCCTGTTTCTATCTCGTTTCGATTCAACACACGCAGTGTCCCTACACCAGGGCGGGCAGCTCGGTTGAATTTTTTGAAATTTTCCATGGCAACGCGTGAGGTCACTGACGCTTCATAGTCCATGTAATCGACATCAAAGCCAGCGCCAGCCATGCGTATCGAGTCTGAGCCTATGCCGTCCCCCACTGCGAGAATTTTTAAGTTGCGTCCTAACCGTGTTCTTTCGGTGCACAAACGCACCAAAATAAATCCAGCCATTTTTAATCTCGCACCGTCACTGTAGTTCGCGGCCAGTTCGATGACAAAACTGATGCCCGAACGATACAAGTCATCCATTTGCTTGGACGGTTGATATGGCACCACATCAAACGCTTTCACGTCTGCGCCCACAGCGTTGCCATCTGCACGCTGTTCTTTGTCAACTTCGGCAGAGATCCAGTCCGTTGACTTACCAGTCACGATGCCAATGCTGTCAATCACAGATTCGCGCGTCAGCACATCAGGCGTCAAGGCTTGTTGCAAATGCTTTGGCTCAAGCTCAAACGGCAACAATTTGGGTCTGTAGTTGGTCACGGCATCATCAATCGCATGGCGCACTAACTCTGTTTGATGCGCCATCGTGAATCGGTGCTGTGAACGCTTGTAATTCGCTAAAGCGTCTTGTGATGCTTGAGTGTAGTTGTCAATCACACGTTCGATCAAACGAACACATTGATCGACATTGCCCAGATCAAACTGGCAGCTTTCATCCAAGGTTTCACTCGGGCCATCAAAATCAGGCGCAATCACGGGAATGCCACGGCTCAAAGCCTCGGGCACAGTCAATCCAAAGGGCTCCGATTTGGCGCAAATAAAGTTAATCGCTTTGCCAGAAAAATACGCATACGGATCAGCCACTTTGCCCAAAAAATGCACATGCGCTTTGAGCCCTCGGCGTTTGAGCAAACCTTCCACCAAACCGGTGTGATCGCGCCTGCCGCCTAAACAATTCAGATGCACATCTCTGCCTCTCGCTCGCAAAGCCGCCAGAACTTCTATTGCAAACACTGGGTTTTTTCGCACATTAGGCGCCCCAACAAACATCAAGTTCACACGGTCGTCGCCAGGTGCGTTGGGGCGTCTGTGTGTTGAGTCGACAGGGGTATCCAGAAATGGTGGCAAGACTGTGCTCTTGGGTTGCGCAGACAAGTTCAAGGCATGCGCATCGCGCGTGGCAGCGCTGCAAAACAATTGATGGTCAGACAGTGCAGCAAACCATTGGGCAAATGCCCCGTCGGCCAAACCACCGCGTGGTTGCTCGGGATTTTTTTGCTGCATCTCGTGAATAGACCAAATATGCGGCAACCCCAATTTTTGAGCCACCAAAGCACCCTCGGCAAACGTGGATGAGTTTGAAATCACCAGATCGCAAGCATGCGATTGAACAACGCTCGCCAGTTTGTCGAAGTTTCTGTTTGACAACTCCAGCAAAGCATTCGATGTATTGCCAAAAATTGAACGACGCTCAAACAAATCAACCACCACATTCATGGCCTTGAACACATCGCCAAGCTCTGACTTTTTTGATTCAGGCAAGAACACAATAGGCTCATGCCCAGCAGCTCTGACGAGTTTGACCAGATTGACAAATGCTGATTCAGCACCTCCGAAATAAGGCGAATGTCCGAATAACGCTATTCTTTTTGCAGGCTTGTTGTTCATCATGTGTTACTTCCAATCCAGACCCTTGGCGTCACGAATACCGTGCACCGTCATGCCAAACGCCTGCAGCTCATACGCACGCGACTCACGCAAGAGCTTACGTCTCGCATGCCGCGCCACCTTGCGTGCCCACCACGACTGATTCATGTACAGCTTCATCAGATTGCGGTTTCCCAAGCTGTCGGTTTGCTTTAAATTCATTTCGAGCTTGAGCGCTTTTTGCGTGGTCATGCCGTAGTGGTGCAACCAGGCATTGCCCACCGTGCCTGTTTTGATGTGGTTCTCTAAAGCACGCTGAAAAAAGATGGCGTCCTCGTAGCCCAGTAATTTGGGAACAGGAATAAAGTAGCCCATCTCGCTCCACACATCGTCACGTATGGCCATGCAAACCGCATGGGGTGACCCTACGCGGCAGTAGTCGCCCATGGTTTGTGCAGCCTTGTCAGCCCAGGCTTGCAAGTCGTAGTTGAGCTCGCCTTCCACCATACCCGGGCTGGCAATTTGCAAGCCCTGCTGTTCTGCAGCTGCCAACAAATTGCGCAACCATCCTTTGGCGCACACCACATCGTTGTTCATCACCACCGTCCATTTGGACTGAATGGCCAAAGCGCCCTGGTTCCAAGCCGCGCCGCAACCCAAGTTGCGGTTGTTCAAAATCACCGCGCCAAAACCTTGTTGGCCCAGCCACTCACGCGTGCCGTCGGTGGAGCCGTTGTCTACGGCCACGATGCGCGAGAAATCGACCTCGGTGCGATCTAAGCTGGCAATAAATTGCTTGGTGTAGTCGAGCTGGTTGTAGCAGGCGAAGGTGATGGTGTAGTTGAAATTCATTTGAAAAGCCTGGCTGCCATGATGCGAGCGAACTCAGAAAAATCGCCCAAATGACTTTTTACGATGCTGTGAACAATCGCCCAGTTGATTCGGTCATAGTTATGAACCGCAATGTTTCTAAAGCCTACAGACTTCTTCAAACGATTTGCCAAGACTGGATCTAAAACGCCCTGCTGCGCCAACAAATCAAAAGTCTGTCCCATCGTGGCAGGAGAAGCACTCGCTTGTTGCGATAGCAAATGAGCGCCCATATCCACCGTCAATTGAACAGCACGGCTTAAGTTGAGCGACACAATGTCTTGCTTGTCAAAGTCAGCTTCTAGATCTTGCACATCTGCAGGGAGCGCGGCTTGCACGCGTTGCAAACAACGTTGAAGCGATGCCAGCTTTTGCTCAATCACTTCCCGATCCATGTTTCACGCCTTTCTTTGAGCATGCGATTCACCAAAGGCATGAAATCGGCCTGTTCAACCAAATGTCTTGATAACAGATTGGCATATTCAGTTGGACTACCCAGCAATCGGCATCCGTGTTGCAGAATTTGTCCCAGCAAGGGCTCTGGGGGGTCGTACAGATCGACCAAATCAATCGGGCGTCCTGTTTGCTCTGCCAATGCTTCAATCAAGGCAATTTTTTCGCTCACGCTCATCGCGTGTCGCAGTTTGACCGCTATGTCTAAGTCGCTGTCAAAACGCAACTGGCCTGAGGCCGCAGAGCCAAACACAATGGCTAACTCCAATCCTTCCACACGAGAAAGCACCTGCTGCAGTTGGGCGGCAAGCTTGGGATCTAACGCGGGGCTTGGGCTTTCAGCCTGATACTTGGACATCTTTCTATTCTAGGGGCGAGGGCTTTTGATTATTTGTCAAACCGCCGTATCTCATCCACAGCCGCCTTGATGCGCAACTTTAGCAATCCATGCCCAAGCTCAGGGGTGGCCAGTTCAGGGCGGCCGCTCATGCCTTGTGCCGCTGGCTGTTGGCCACCACGCGCCAGCAAAGATGCTTGCCTCACCGCATCAGGCTGGACCGCCCAAATCTGCGCGGTGTCAGATACGCCCGCATGTTCACCCTGCACGGCTTGTGGCACGCCTTGGCGCGTCAAATACGCCTCTTCTAACTCAGGCTGGTAGTAGCTTTGAACATGCAACACACGCACACCCGCAGCTTGCAAGATGCGGGTCATGCGTTGGGCCACTTGGTCTTGAATGGCCTGACTCTGCCCATGGTCCCCCATCAGGTAAACACGTTTAAACCCGGCATAGGCCAAGCTCAGCACCATGTCTTGCAGCACGCGGTCAAAGGTGTCATCGCGCAAAGCCATCGTGCCTGGAAACAACAAATTACCGCTGGGCTTTTCCATCGAGCCTTGGGGCACCACCTTCAGCACAGGCGCCACCATCGTGCGCCCTAAAGTCTTCGCAATTTCTTGCGCCGCATTGGCCACCACATGGTTGTGCTTGCCCAGTGTGATGTAAGGGCCGTTTTGCTCCACTCCGCCGGTGGGCAAAATAACCGAAGTGTGCCCAGCGTCAATCTGTGCTTTGAGCTCGACCCAAGTAAGATCTTCCATCCATACCGAACGGCCTTGCACCTGCGAGCGCCCCGGCTCTTGGGCACACAGAGGCAACGCGCACAGCCCCAAACACATTGCCAAGGCAACTGAGCGCATCCGCTTCAACAACATCATGAAGTACCTCAACCAAATCTCCTTCGCATCACCATGGACTTGATTTCTTCCAACCTGATTGACCAAGGTGTTTACTTTGTGGTGCTGCATGTGGGCAAGGCCTTGGCGGCACCACTCATCATGCAGTCAGAGCTGTATTGGGTGTACCTGTTCTCAGGTTTCGCCATCGCTTGGCTCGTTTGGAAACTGTACCTTGTTCGCCAAGCCACATTCACCCCTGCGCCAGCTTCTGGCAGTTTTTGGCAAAACTTTTTCTCACGCGACATCTGGTGGCACCCATCAGCACGCGTTGACTACAAGTTTTATGTGCTCAACGCCTTGTTGATGGCTTGGCTCACCAGCCAATTTTGGGTGTCTGAACAGACGGTTATCTCTTGGTTGCCAGCTTTGGGTTCATCACAAGCGTCGGAGCCTATTCATTCTTCGCACATCCTCAGTCGACTGATGTTTACCTTGGTGTTCTTTGTCGCTTACGACCTAGGACGCTTTGTGGCACACAGCTTGTTGCATGACATCGCGTGGCTGTGGGAGTTTCACAAAGTGCACCACTCAGCCCAGGTGCTCACGCCGCTCACCGCATACCGGGTCCACCCTGTGGATTTGGCCGTCATGGCTTGGGTGCCTGCTGTTTTCACAGGCGGGTTGAGTTGGGCCTATGCGCAATGGGTAGACCCCAGCGTGACTTTTTTCACCTTCATGGGTTTTCATGCGCTCATATGGTTGTTTAACCTGGTCGACCACCTGCGGCATTGGCATGTGTGGGTCACCTATGGCCCCACACTCAACCGCTGGCTCATTAGCCCCGCGCACCACCAGTTGCATCACAGCGCCAACCCCGAACACTGGGGCTGCAACCGGGGTTACGAGTTGGCCATTTGGGACCGCCTTTACGGCACCTTCATTCAGCCCAGCTTAACGCCCATGGTGTTTGCCAAAGGTCTGGGTGATGGCACCGACGGCCAGTGGCACACACTGAGGGCTTTGTTTTTGCGGCCTTTCTCACAGCTCTTTGCTCACCTTTTCGCTCGTTTTAAGACTCAACGCTTGCACTCGTAACTCACCGCTTGCGCTCATAAGGTTCGATGCGGTCGTCAGGAATGACGCTCTCGTTGTCAGGCGACGATGGCAAATAGTTGTTCACCAGCGGGTTCAGCCACACTGTTTCGTTGTAGAGCCTGACGGGTCGGACCAACCGTGCGCCACCGTCTCTCGTGAGCGGTTTCCATGCAAAGTTCGCCGTGGCGCGGCTTGAACTGGTCAAGAACGCGTCAAACGGAATTCCCCAGAAAACACCTTTGTCAAACGAACCTTCGCCAAACAAGGCCGCAGGTACATTGGTTTTGGTGGCATACGCGCCCATGGTGGCGCCATTGGCAAACGTCTTTGTCACCGTCATGGTGGCACCACGGTCTCCGGCCAGGTACTGGCCCACGCCCAGCGAGGCATGCACCCCTTCAATCGGCGTCTGCCAATAACCTGTGAGGTGGCCAGTCTTGACCTGGTAGTCACGGTAACTGAAGTTTTGTTCGAAGCTGCGCTGCTTGACCTGATTCATGTCCATACCCACAGCCCAACGACTGCCCGGCTGTCGGTACAACACTTCGGCGCCTACGCCACCAAACATTTCTTCAAAGTAGCCGCCATACACCGTGCCGTACCAATCTTGCCCCAGGCGGCTGGTTTTGCTCAGGGTGAGGTTGGTCATGGTCACGGGCGAGGTCACAAAATACTCACGCAAATACGTACGCACACGTGGCAAGCTGGAAGAGCCCGGGTCTTTGAACTTGTCGTAGTTGTTCAGCAATCGCGCCCGTGCCATGCCTTTGAGCTCCACATCCCAAGGCAGCTTCAAGCCCATGCGCAGTGCTGCGCTGAACTGATACAGCACAAATCCATCTGCCCCACCCAGGGTTTGAATAAAGTCCAATCCAGGCTCAACATAAGAGGCTGCCCCGCGTTGCACCAAGGTGGTTTGTGTGGCGTCTTGTGGCGCAGGGTTGTAGGTAGGTTGCGCTGGTAGCTTCACCTCTTGCGTACGGGCGGGTTCAGTTTTGCTTTTGACCCAGTCGTCACGGTCTACCCGTTGCACGGCCATCACCTCGCCCATATTGCGGTGTTGAATTTCTACGTGTTCAATTTCTGCAGGAGCATCACGGTGAATCACCGTCATGGCTTTGTCCAACCGTACTTGGGGGTAAGGGTTTTCGGTGCGGTCTGCGGCCACCACCAAGGTTTTAGCATCGGCTTGGTAAATGCGCGACACGTGCCACTGGGTGTACTTTTCAACGTCCAGCGCAGTTTGGTTCCAGTCCGGAGCTTGGTTGGGTTTGGCTCTGCTCACAGCAGGCAACGCAGGGTCTGTGACTTTGGGCACGTTCAAGCCCGATAAGTCTGTGTAAAACGTTAAGCCAAAGGCCCAGGTGTTGCCTCGCTCAATGCCTGCCGATATGTCAACCCCACGCACTGGCCGATACACCACCGCCCAGTTGATGGGCGACTTGGATGGGAACGAGTTGCCCAATGGCTCAGCCTTGTAGTTGTTGCCATCGTATTCGGCTTTGAGCACCACATTCCAAGGCGTTTGGTATTCGACGCCACCAAACAAAGACGCAGGCCCGTGAAACCAGCTGCTAGCCGCAAATGTTCCGCCGTTGCCTACATCGTTTTGGCGTACATCAAAGCCTTTGCCCAACACTCGGCTCAGCGGGTTTTTCATGCTGTCTCGGTTGCCCAGGTATCCCCATGCAATGCCCGCAGACCAATCGAAGCGGCCCGTGCGTTTGCTGGCCACCACGTATTCGGAGCTGAACAAACCCGTGCCGCCCATATCGCGCCAACCGACTGCGAGCTCTGGCATCCAGTCGGACTCGCGCCAAGCACGCAGCTTCATGTCAATGCTTTTGTCTTTATAAGACTGCGTGCCACTCCAACTCGCGAACTCAGAAAACAAACGGTTTGAGATGCTGGTGTAGCGAAACCCCGTCTCCATCCACTCCAAGGGTTGGAACATCACGCTCACCTGGTTGTAGGGCCATATTCTGTGCAATCCCAAGCCAAAGTAACCAGCCTCTTGCATGCGCGCGGTAGGTGTTTGTAGCAAGCCCACATTGCCCCAGTTGCTGGCACTGGGCCTGGTTTGCAAATGTCGACCTGCCATATCCCACGCGTCTGCTAGGGGCGTTTCGGGCACTACTTGACGGTGGTAGCTGGCAAATGCATCTAACTGCACGCTCGATGCAACGCCTTGGGTGCCTAGCCAAGAGGCCCAGCGTTGGTTGAACTCATCGTTCATTGATGGCTCGGGTGCCCACACCCAAGCACCTGGGGCGGGCGTGTCTTGATTACCTGCGTTCCAGTTGCGCAAACCTGCTTTTTGTACACGGCCATCTGGCTGCGCCACCCAGGCCCAAGGCACTTCCGTGTTGGGAAAACATGCGCGAACATAGTCGTTGGCCTGCAAACCCTCTTTGTAGGGGACTTCGCACACTGCGCCGTCTGCGTTCATCACACGTAAGGTGTTAGGTCGCGTGGGCAAAGTGACACGGTCATCCGCCAAAACAAGCGGGTCGCGCTGCGGGTTAGCGGCCAACCATTTACCGCTGGCAGACGCCACGCGCACACGTCCTGTAGGTGGCATTGCTTGCAGGGCTTTTTGCAAACCTGCAAGTTCGGTTGCAGAAATTTGGCTCTGGCTTAACAGGTCTGCCAGCTGCGTTTGCAGTGCTGCTTGCTCAAGCGCTTGCCTGGCTTTTTCTTCGGGCGTAGCCCACACCAACCCGAGTGGGTAGGCATCTGGTGCATCGGGTTGCTGCTCTAGCCAATCGCTTAGCCTCACGGCTGGTGCGAGAAAGGGCTTGGTTTGCGCGTTCGCACACGACACAAGCACGGCACCAATCAACACTCCGGCAAAACGAGCGTGGTTCATGGCTTAACCACCATTCCTATTGGACGCAAGGTCAAGCACAGTTCAGGCGCCACGCATTGCTCGCTGTAAATCACTTGGTTGTTCACCACGGCATAGGTTTCGTTGTACAGCCATTCGCGACCATCGGCAGTTTTGCTTTTCACTTGTTCAATAAACCATTGCGCGGGCTGGTTCACCAAGGCAGCCTCTTGCTGCGTAGGCTCTACCCGCTGACTGATGATGTATTCCACCTGCCCATAACGGTAGCCGGGCATCAGATCTTTACTGCGGCTCCACACCAAGGGGCGTTTGGACTCTGCCAAGTCGTGCCAGCTGGGTACTTTGTCGCTTTGCTTGCGCAGTTCATGCGTCATTCCCTGCACTTCCACCACGCGGCCATTCACTAGGTACACCATTTCGCGCTGCCCGCTGTACCAATGCTCGTGCACGTCCACCCCTTGGGTTTGTCGGTAGCCCAAAGCCATGGCCGCATAACGCCCATTCAGGCTGACCTGCAAATACTCGAGCCCGGGCTGGTATGTCGCGCTTGCAGCGCCTTGAGGTAGCAAGGTGCTAAAGGTGTCCGCCACAGGGTTAAAGCCTTGGCAGCCAACCAAAACAACCAAGGCACAAGCCAACGCCCCAATGCGTATAAGCCTTAGTGTCAACATGCGTTAACCATTTCACATCCAAGCGCGGCATAAAAAAACGCCCCTGAGGGGCGTTTTTAATGCAACATCAAAATTATTTGGTGTTGGTCGCTGTCGATGTCGTTGTGGTGGCTGTTGTGTCATTCTTGTTGGCTGCGATAGCGGCAACTGCAGCAACTGCAGCAACTGCAGCAGCGGCAACGCCCACAGTCACGCCAGCAGCTGCACCTGCAGCAGCGCCACCAGCGCCTGCGCCAGCACCACCAGCACCTGCGCTACCAGAAGAAGATTGGCTTTGTGCAAAAGCGGCGGGAGAAACAGCCAAAGCCAAAGACAAGAACAGAGCGGAAACTTTTTTCATGATGAATGATCCAAACAAAAATTGGTTGATGAGAGCGGCCCCATTGCAAGCGCTCTGAGATCCTGATCGATTCAGGAAATGAAGACACTTCTTGATTCGATACTCTTTCAATATACCCCACTTTTTGGAGTTTGCGCAAGGGAAAAACTGCTCTGCGTCTAATTTACAACAAAAATAAAGTTCTTCGCCTTGTCTTACTGCTGCAATATTTCTTTAGCCTAGTCTGATCACAAAGCATTCATCCAAATGAGAATTAGTCTGTTTTGCAAAACACTATCGGATCAACGTTGTTGCAAGAACTCACCTTGGCTTGGGAAAGCGCAGCCGCTAGTCCTAGCTAGATGAGCTTCGAATCGATAAAAATTCTCCAGTTAGTGATGAGAGACGCCTCTCAAGCGTTGTTTGGTACCTCATCATTTTGTCCATCTCTTGATCGGGCAGGCTGGCTACTCGCTGCATCTGCTCACCGATTGATCTCACACGCTCGACCAATTCCGTTGCTGCTTGGTATTCAAGCAAAAGCATCCTAAAACCATCAAAATCCTCGAGAAAAATTACTTGATAAGACTTAATCTTGTTCGAGCGCTTTGTCGCATTGGCACTCATCGCACTTGCCGACTCTTGCCTAGACATATTCAACAGTACACGCTCCAATTGAGCCAACTTATCCTCGCCAACTATAGGTCCAACGCTGTTATCTCTATCAAGTTTGATTTTGGCAGCGCATAGTCTGAGTTGGTTGTCTAAAAACAGCGGATCATCTGAGCTAAGTTTGTGTTTTTCGTCATCACCCACAGGTTTTACGTTTTTCAAGAACTGCGCCAACTGAGGCAACTTCGCCGGTATCTCTGACTCAGAATCCAAAACGCCAGACATTTCATTGACCTCTTGGCACAGGGATTCCAAAACTTCCTCAGTTAACCCTAGGGGAAATTTAAAACCTTTGCCAAGCAGCATATTGAGAGCTGATTGCTTAACTGAATCACTTACATGAGTAAATCGATTAAGGATAAGCTCTGGGCGATGCTTCAGATCCTCCTGCGCCAACAAGACTCCCACAGACTCAACCTCAGAAAGCTTTTGCAACTTCGCTCGAGTTTGAGCTATCCGCTCGATATACATCTTTTCCAGCGGAGATTTGGGCTTGTAGTACTGAGTCAACTCTTTGACGAATTGATCCACGAGAACAATTTGATGTCCGTCAGCAGGCGATGTTGCACTCAGCCCATGTTTGATTGCATTTTTTGCGACTTTAACTTTTCCCTCTAGAGACTTAGGACCACCCGTTCGTTTGGGGTTTTTAGCACCCATCATCAAACTCCATAGCTCGTGCTTCGACCCGCGCTTGCCTGTCTTTGAGTAGCACTTTCATCACATCAAGTAGTTTCATGATGTTTTCGGCAGAAATATCATTTTTCCGATCATGCCGGAAACTTGTGCAAACAAGGGGCCATCGATACCCATCCTGACCGCTTGAAACTTACCAATCGCAATTTTGGCCTTTGGCACCATAGCTTGAACAACGTTACGTATAGCGCCCACATGCTCATGGCCACGTACTGCACTTCATGACGGCATGATGGTTCTTTAGTTTGATGCAGCCTTGACCAGCTTGTAGAGGTCAGGCAGGTCGTTGCAAACAGTTTTCCACACCATTTCAAAGTCCACCTTGTCGTATCCGTGCGATAAGCGATTACGCATGGCGTACATGACTTGCCACGGAATTTCACCATTTGCTTCGGCAAATGCAGCGTCAACACGTTCGATATTGTTGGCGGCTTCACCAATGATTTCGATGTTTCGAATCACGGCATCTTGAATCAACTCACTGCTCAGAAATCCAAGTTCATCAACGTCTACTGTATACCGTTCGATGCGCTCAATGGCGGCAAGAATATGCCCCAAGTAATCTGGAACTCGCAATGCTTTGTTCATACGGGGACCGCTTCGGCCAACACAAAGTTACGGAACTTGTCTGGTAATGCCCTGGGGGTCAATACATCTACTGATACACCCAAGAGCTTTTCTAGCTCAACTTGAATCTTGGCCACATCCATTAGTGTCGTGTTTGGTGTTGGGTCGATCAGAATGTCAAGATCGCTGCCTTCATGATCATCACCATGGAGCACAGAACCAAAAACACGCGCATTGCGGGCACGATGACGCTCCACCACCGTGCGAATAGCAGCACGGTTCGCTTGCAGGGCAAGAGATGGCTTCATCACTGTTCTCCAACATTGAAATTCGATTTAATCATAATTTGTTTGAGCTTGAAAAACGTCAAATCCACATCAAATTCCGGATAGATAGAAGTCTTTAAGATCGTCCGACCTGTTTTCCATCAACTCGCGCAGGCAAAAGGACTTGTGTTTTTAGCGCACAGCAAAACCAGATTCAGTCACTTGTTGACGATCTGTGTCTAAGAAAAGCAACATACGAGG
>Ga0228703_1000408_pt1 | contig 32699 bp, 44 predicted proteins | sample McNCre217_Aug_MG_3_FD_178020 | JGI IMG/M metagenome (GOLD analysis project Ga0228703, IMG submission 178020) | Freshwater microbial communities from McNutts Creek, Athens, Georgia, United States - 29-17_Aug_MG | ecosystem: Environmental > Aquatic > Freshwater > Creek | place: USA: Georgia...
ACATTGGTACCATCGGTCACGTTGACCACGGTAAGACCACTCTGACTGCTGCTATCACCAAGGTGCTTCACGACAAGTACCCAAACCTGAACGCAAGCTACGCTTTCGATCAGATCGACAACTCCCCAGAGGAGAAGCAGCGCGGTATTACCATCAACATCTCGCACGTTGAGTACCAGACTGAGAAGCGCCACTACGCACACGTAGACGCTCCAGGTCACGCTGACTACATCAAGAACATGATCACCGGTGCTGCTCAGATGGACGGCGCAATCCTCGTGGTTGCTGCTACCGACGGCCCAATGCCACAGACCCGCGAGCACGTTCTGCTTGCTCGCCAGGTTGGCGTTCCTTACATCGTTGTTGCTCTGAACAAGTCGGACATGGTTGACGACGAGGAAATCCTCGAGCTCGTTGAGGTTGAGGTCCGCGACCTTCTCAGCAGCCAGGAGTTCCCAGGCGACGACGCTCCAGTTGTTCGCGTTTCGGCTCTGAAGGCTCTTGAGGGCGACGCAACTTGGGGCGAGAGCGTCCTGAAGCTTATGGATGCAGTGGACAGCTTTGTTCCTGAGCCAGAGCGCGACACCGACAAGCCATTCTTGATGCCTGTTGAGGACGTCTTCACCATCACCGGTCGTGGAACCGTAGTTACCGGTAAGGTAGAGCGCGGCCAGATCAAGGTGAACGACGAAATCGAAATCGTTGGTATCCGCGACAAGCAGAAGACCACCGTTACCGGTATCGAGATGTTCCGCAAGCTGCTCGACTACGCAGAGGCTGGCGAGAACGTCGGTCTGCTGCTCCGTGGTACCAAGCGCGAGGACGTTGAGCGTGGTCAGGTTCTGGTTAAGCCAGGTTCGATCACCCCTCACACCAACTTCGACGCCAACGTCTACATCCTTTCGAAGGATGAGGGTGGCCGCCACAACCCGTTCTACGCAAACTACCGTCCACAGTTCTACTTCCGTACCACTGACGTAACTGGTGTTATCACCCTGCCAGCCGGTACCGAGATGGTAATGCCAGGCGACACCACTGAGATGACCGTTGAGCTCATCCAGCCAATCGCTATGGAAGAGGGTCTGCGTTTCGCTATCCGTGAGGGTGGCCGCACCGTAGGTGCCGGTACCGTCACCAAGATCAACAAGTAAGTTACCCTTACTCGAATCGGGAAGCCCCGGGCCTTATGGTCCGGGGCTTTTCGTTTAACCTCAGATAGCAGCTATCACCCTGGCCAGTTCTGAAGCGTTTCAATCGGGAACTAGAGTTGGACTGACCCACCCCTGACCTTCAAAACCCTATGACCTTCAATCTCAGTGAAGAGGCGCAATGACCAGTTGGATTCGTGTAGTAGAGGACTCGGTGCCCGCCGTTGGTCAGCGACCGGTCTATCTGGTACGCAAGGAATTCTCGCTCGATGCTGTGCCCGCCTCGGTGACTTTGAAGGCAAGTGCACACGGGCTCTATACCGCGTTCGTAAACGGTGTTCGGGTGGGACGAGACGAACTGACGCCTGGCTACACCGAGTACTCGGCACACACCCAATACCAAAGCTATGAAGTAGCCGGCTTGCTACAACTGGGGAGGAATGCCCTGGTATTCGAGTTGGCGGACGGCTGGTATCGCGGTGCTGTTGGTTTGCTACAGGTGGGGGACCAGTACGGTAAATCGGTGGAGCTGTGGGCGGAACTCTTGGACGCGAGCGTGCCGGGAGTTCCTATCACCGCGACTGACAATTCTTGGAGGAGCAAGCCCTCCCACATCCTGTCTGCCGATCTATTTATGGGACAGGTGGAAGATCTGACGCAGCTGGACCCCGCTGCCTACCTGGTTGGCCAAGATCCAAGCGAGTGGATACCGGTGCTGGAGGCCAGTTACACAGGAAAGCTGGTTCCTCAAACCGTGGAACCAAATCGAGTTACCGAATACCTGCAGCCCAAGTCGATTCGGCGCCTTGGCCCAGCCACGCAGGTTATTGACTTTGGCCAGAATTTGAACGGCTGGGTGCGGCTTTCGCAGCTGGGTTCAGTCGGTACTCGAATCACCCTGACCCACGGTGAGTGGCTTGATGCCAATGGCGATGTAACTCTAGAGAATCTGCAGGTCAATTTCCCGATCTTCCCGCATCCGGTGGAGTGCCACCAGATAGACACCGTGATCTCGGACGGCAACGCAGATTCGGTTTTTGAACCGCGCTACACTACCCACGGCTTCCAGTTCGTGCGTGTTGAAGGACTGGATGAAGACCTTGACCCGGCAAATGTTTCTGCCGCGGCAGTTCATACCGACCTAAAGCGGCTGGGACACTTCGCCAGCTCCGATGAGCGCCTGAACTGGCTGCACCAAGCCGCTGACTGGAGTTTCCGCGGCAATGCCTGTGACGTGCCCACCGACTGCCCAACCCGCGAGCGCTCGGGTTGGACCGGAGACTGGCAGCTTTACGCGGAGACCGCGGCGTTCCTCTATGACGTGCGCGAGTTCAATCGCAAATTCCTGACCGACGTTCGCATAAACCAAAAGCCGGACGGCATGGTGATGAACATCGCTCCTTTTGAGCGCATTTCCACCGAGGGAATCCCCGGAGCCTCCAATGGTTCATCGGGTTGGGGTGACGTGCTTGTGCAGGCACCATTGATGATGTATCGCGCCTACGGGGACACCGATCAACTTGCGGAGAACTTTGATGCGATGGTGGCCTGGATTGAGTTTGCAGCCAATTTGGCCGCCACCGCCCGGCACGCCAGCCGAAGCGATCAGCCGAAGAAACCATACGAGGATTACCTGTGGGACACCGGTTACCACTGGGGAGAGTGGATGGAGGCCGGTGTTGAGTTTGACTTCTTCAAATTCAGCGAATCAGATAAGGGACTTGTGGCAACCGCCTACCTTCATCGATCCGCTCGCGATGCCGCCACGATAGCCAAGATCCTGGGTAAGCCCGCCGCGGTGATCGTACGGCTGGAATTATTGGCCGAAAATTCGCGCCTGGCCTGGCGTGACGAATACCTGTTGGCAGACGGGCGCCTGACCCAGCCTTCCCAGGCAAACTACGCAAGGTCGCTGGCATTCGGGTTATTCCCGACCAACTTGGAGGCCGCTGCCGCAGCCGAGCTCAATCGATTGGTCGTGGAGAACGGGTACCGGTTAAGCACCGGATTCCTGACCACCCCGATGCTGCTGCCGGTGCTTTGCGACCATGGCTACGCCGAAACCGCCTATCGCCTGTTGTTCCAAGAGCAAGAGCCTTCCTGGTTAGCAATGCGCAACCGTGGCGCCACCACTATTTGGGAACAGTGGCATGGCGTTGACGCCGACGGTGTGCCACACGAGTCGCTCAACCACTACAGCAAGGGTGCGGTCATCTCGTTCCTGCACCAATACCTGGTTGGATTGAAGCCGCTAACCCCGGGTTACAGCAGATTCCAGGTGAAGCCGGTCCCCACCAGCGAAGTTGATTGGGTGGAGTTAAGCCTGAACACCCCGCACGGTCTGATTCAGGTGGAATGGCGCAGGTCCAGAGATGACTTCACGGTGGAGGTGCTGGTGCCGGATTTCACCGAGGCAGAGGTTACTCTTCCGGGCGGAAGCACGCACATCTTGGCCCCAGGTGAACATTTGCTGACCTGCAGCCTATAGTGGGGCTGTAACCGCAACACACCCGACTGCGTGGGCACTGCTCGGTGGGAAAAAACCCGCGGAATCGCGCGGAGTCTGACTTTAGCGATGGCGGCAATAAAAACTTGCAATGACACGCCACCTTGTGGCAGACTAGACAGGTTCGCAAGATTTGCGCGCTGTCTGCGCGCTCACTGCAGGCAGTGTGAACCACCGGAATCGGTGGGGCCGGCCGCAGCAAGAACAAAAATGTGACTACCTAAACGCGGTCGATCGGGACGGATATTATCCGACACGCCCGACAGCGTGGGTGGGAGAAGCAGTACCCCACCGGGTTCCTACCGCGGCAAAGTATTCGTCAAGAATGCTGCAACGGTATTCCGGTGGATTTGACAGATAAACAGTGGTGCAACAGAAGTAGTGCTACTTAGCGTCCTGCGGCCTGACGGCCAAAGGTGTGAACGAAAGAGAGTCAAGATGGCGGCACAGAAGATCCGCATTCGACTTAAGTCGTACGACCACGAGGTCATCGACACTTCGGCTCGCAAGATCGTCGACACGGTTACCCGTGCCGGTGCGACCGTAGTTGGCCCAGTGCCTCTGCCTACCGAGAAGAACGTGGTTTGTGTAATCCGTTCCCCTCACAAGTACAAGGACAGCCGCGAGCACTTCGAGATGCGCACCCACAAGCGTGTTATCGACATCATCGACCCAACTCCTAAGGCAGTTGACTCGTTGATGCGTCTCGACCTTCCTGCAGACGTAAACATCGAGATCAAGCTGTAAGGACCGGATCAGAATGTCTATCGAAAACAAGACTGTAAAGGGCCTGCTGGGCAAGAAGCTCGGCATGACCCAGATGTGGGACGAGAACAACCACCTCATCCCTGTAACCGTGATTGAAGCCGGTTCCAACATCGTTACCCAGGTGAAGACCGTTGACACCGATGGCTACAACGCCGTTCAGGTTGCTTACGGTGCCGTAACCCCTAAGCACGTAAACCAGCCAGCCGCTGGTCACTTTGCTAAGGCAGGCATCAACCCTCGCCGCCACCTCACCGAGATCCGCACCGCTGACGCCGCTGAATATGCAGTTGGCCAGGAGCTGGGCGTTGAGACTCTAGAGGTCGGCTCGAAGATCGACGTAGTCGGTACCAGCAAGGGTAAGGGCTTCGCCGGTCACATGAAGCGCCACGGCTTCTCGGGTGTTGCTGCATCGCACGGTGCACACCGCAACCACCGTAAGCCAGGTTCGATTGGTGCCACCACCACCCCGGGACGCGTTTTCAAGGGAATGCGCATGGCTGGTCGTATGGGCTCGGACCGCGTTACCACTCTTAACCTCACCCTGCACGCTGTAGACGCCGAGCGCGGTCTACTGCTGGTCAAGGGTGCTGTTCCAGGTCCTAAGGGATCGCTCGTATTCGTCCGCAACGCAGTGAAGGGAGCGTAACCTAAATGGCTAACACTTCGGTTGACGTTCTCGACGTCCAGGGCAAGAAGGCCGGCACCGCCGAGCTTCCTGCAGACCTGTTCGACGTCCAGACCAACGTTCCACTTATCCACCAGGTAGTAGTAGCCCAGCTGGCTGCTGCACGCCAGGGCACCCAGAGCACCAAGCGTCACGCTGAGGTCTCGGGTACCGGTAAGAAGCCTTTCAAGCAGAAGGGTACCGGCCGCGCTCGTCAGGGTTCGCTCCGTGCTCCACAGATGCGCGGCGGTTGGGTCTCCCACGGTCCAACTCCTCGTACCTACGAGCAGCGCACCCCTAAGAAAATGATTGCTGCTGCACTCAAGGGTGCACTGAGCGACCGCGCACGCGCTGGCCGTCTGCACGTAGTTGCAGAGTTCGCACTCGGTGCAACTCCTTCGACCAAGGCAGCTTCGGCTTACATTGCGAGCCTCACTGCACGTCCAAACGTTCTGATCGTTCTGGACCGCAGCGACGCAATCAGCTACCTGAGCCTGCGTAACCTCCAGGGCGTTCACGTCCTGCCGGTTGACCAGCTCAACGCATACGATGTCCTGCTGGCTGACGACGTGGTATTCACCAAGTCGGCTCTGGACGCATTCATCGCTGGCCCAGCCAAGGGTGCTTCGGTCAAGGCCGTAGCCACCTCGGCGGAAGCTAACTAGGAGGATCCCCGTGGTAGCAATCAACAAGGACCCACGCGACGTAATCATTGCTCCGGTTGTCTCTGAGAAGAGCTACAACCTGATCGACTCGGGCAAGTACACCTTCGAGGTAGACCCTCGATCGAACAAGACCGAGATCAAGCAGGCCATCGAGCACATCTTCAAGGTCGAGGTTGCAAGCGTCAACACCCTGAACCGTCAGGGCAAGACTCGCCGCACCAAGTTCGGCATCGGCAAGCGCAAGGACACCAAGCGCGCCATCGTCACCCTGAAGTCCGGTTCGATCGACATCTTCACCAACGTTGGTTAACGGCTAAGGCAAAGAGGAATTCAGAAAAATGGCAATTCGCAATTACAAGCCAACGACTCCAGGTCGTCGTGGTGCATCGGTCTCGGACTTCGCCGAGATTACCCGCACCACTCCTGAGAAGTCGCTGCTGAAGCCACTGTCGAAGACTGGTGGCCGTAACAGCGCCGGTCGCGTGACCACCCGCCACATCGGTGGTGGCCACAAGCGCCAGTACCGCGTAATCGACTTCAAGCGAAGCGACCGCGATGGCGTTCCAGCAACCGTAGCTCACATCGAGTACGACCCGAACCGTACCGCTCGTATCGCCCTTCTGCACTATGTAGATGGCACCAAGCGTTACATCATCGCCCCAAACAAGCTAAAGCAGGGCGACCGCATCGAGCAGGGTCCATCGGCTGACATCAAGCCAGGTAACAACCTGCCGCTCAAGAACATCCCAGTAGGTACCGTGGTCCACGCCATCGAGCTCAAGCCAGGTGCTGGCGCCAAGCTCGGTCGTTCGGCCGGTGCTTCTATCCGTCTGGTTGCCAAGGATGGCGCTTACGCTCAGCTGCGTCTGCCATCGGGCGAGGTTCGCAACGTCGACGCTCGCTGCCGTGCAACCGTCGGTGAAGTTGGTAACGCAGAGCAGAGCAACATCAACTGGGGTAAGGCCGGCCGTATGCGCTGGAAGGGTGTTCGCCCAACCGTGCGTGGTGTAGCCATGAACCCAGTTGACCACCCACACGGTGGTGGTGAAGGTCGCACCTCTGGTGGACGTCACCCAGTAACCCCATGGGGTCAGGCAGAGGGTCGTACCCGTAAGCCAAACCTGCCAAGCGACAAGCTCATCGTGCGTCGTCGTCCAAACGGCAAGAACCGCTAATAGGAGTCTGAAAAGAAATGCCACGCAGTCTTAAGAAGGGCCCATTCGTCGACAACCACCTGCTTCAGAAGGTTGTCAAGCAGAACGAGGCCAACACCAAGAACGTAATCAAGACCTGGTCGCGCCGCTCGATGATCATCCCAGCGATGATCGGACACACCATTGCGGTACACGACGGTCGTAAGCACATCCCAGTTTTCATCACTGAGACCCTGATCGGTCACAAGCTCGGTGAATTCGCCCCAACCCGCACCTTCCGTGGTCACGTGAAGGACGACAAGAAGGGTCGCCGCAAGTAAGCGGCGTCTCTTAGACGAGAAAGGAAAGGAAATCATGGAAGCTGTCGCTAAAGTGCGCCACATCCGCGTGACTCCACAGAAGGCTCGCCGCGTCGTCGATTTGATCCGCGGTAAGCAGGCTGTTGAGGCCATGGCAATCCTGAAGTTCGCACCTCAGGCTGCAAGCGACCCAGTATTCAAGCTGGTTCAGGCTGCAATTGCCAACGCAAAGGTTAAGGCAGATGCTGCTAACTCGTACTTCGACGAGGCAGATCTGATCGTTTCGAAGGCATTCGTTGACGAGGGCACTACCCTCAAGCGCTTCATGCCACGTGCTCAGGGTCGTGCATTCCAGATCCTTAAGCGCACCAGCCACATCACCGTTGTGGTTGCTACCCCAGATGAGCTCGCCAAGGCGGGCGCTCAGAAGGCGAGGAACAACTAATGGGTCAGAAAGTCAACCCATACGGTTTCCGACTTGGTGTAACCACCGACCACAAGTCGCGTTGGTTCGCAGACTCCACTAAGAAGGGTCAGCGCTACCAGGACTACGTGACCGAGGACATCAAGATCCGTGCGCTGCTCACCAGCCGCCTCGACCGTGCCGGCGTTAGCCGCATCGAGATCGAGCGCACCCGTGACCGCGTTCGCGTAGACATCCACACTGCACGCCCAGGTTTGGTCATTGGCCGCCGTGGTGCTGAGGCAGAGGCCATCCGCGCCGACCTAGAGAAGCTGACTGGCAAGCAGATCCAGCTGAACATCCTCGAGGTTAAGAACCCAGACATGGACGCACAGCTGGTTGCTCAGGGCATCGCCGAGCAGCTCAACGCCCGTGTTGCATTCCGCCGCGCAATGCGCAAGGGAATGCAGGGTGCACTGCGCCAGGGTGCCAAGGGTATCCGTGTTCAGTGCTCCGGTCGTCTTGGTGGCGCTGAAATGAGCCGCACCGAGTTCTACCGCGAAGGTCGCGTACCTCTGCACACCCTCCGTGCCAACATCGACTACGGCTTCTACGAGGCCAAGACCGTGTTCGGTCGCATCGGTGTGAAGGTCTGGATCTACAAGGGTGACATCACCAACAAGGAGCTCGCTCGCGAGCAGGCAAACCAGAAGCCTGTCCGTGGCGACCGCAACGAGCGTCCACGCCGTAACGCCCCAGCCGCTGCACCTGCAGCTGCCGAGGCTGCACCGGCTGCTCAGGAAGCACAGGCATAACCATGTTGATTCCACGTCGTGTCAAGCACCGCAAGCAGCACCACCCGAAGCGTTCGGGTGCGGCTAGCGGTGGCACCAAGGTTAGCTTTGGTGAGTTCGGTATCCAGGCAATGAGCCCTGCATACGTCACCAACCGTCAGATCGAGTCCGCTCGTATCGCCATGACCCGTCACATCAAGCGTGGCGGTAAGGTTTGGATCAACATTTACCCTGACCGTCCTCTCACCAAGAAGCCTGCGGAAACCCGCATGGGTTCCGGTAAGGGTCACGTCGAGTGGTGGGTTGCCAACGTCAAGCCAGGCCGCGTACTGTTCGAGCTTTCGGGCGTTGCAGAGCCAATCGCACGCGAAGCAATGCGTCGTGCAATCCACAAGCTGCCACTAAAGGCACGCATCATCAAGCGCGAAGAAGGTGACGCATAATGGCGATCGGTTCGAAGAACCTCACCCCAGCTGAGCTGGACAAGATCGAGGACTCGGTTCTGCTCGAGGAGCTGAAGAAGGCCAAGGAAGAGCTGTTCAACCTGCGCTTCCAGGGTGCTACCGGTCAGCTCGAGAGCCACGGACGCCTGCGTGCTGTAAAGCGCGACATCGCCCGTATCTACACCATCATCCGTGAGCGCGAGCTCGGCATCCGTGCGGCTGCCGTTGCTCCTGCTGCTCCGAAGGCTAAGAAGGCCGCAGCCGACAAGGCTGAGGTCACCAAGGAGGCATAACCATGGCTGAGAAGAATGCAGCAGTAGTAGCTCCAGAGGCAGAGGCTCGCGGTTACCGCAAGACTCGCCGCGGCTACGTAGTCAGCGACAAGATGAACAAGACCATCGTGGTCGAGGTTGAGGACCGCGTAAAGCACCCGCTTTACGGCAAGGTTATCCGTCGCTCCACCAAGGTGAAGGCTCACGACGAGCAGAACAGCGCCGGCATCGGCGACCTCGTTCTGATTGCCGAGACCCGTCCACTTTCGGCCACCAAGAACTGGCGCCTCGTCGAGATTCTCGAGAAGGCTAAGTAGCAAACCCCGGGGAGCCTCAACCGAGGTCAACCCCTTACTAAGGAGTAAAAAGTGCTTCAACAGGAATCACGACTCACGGTTGCCGATAACACCGGCGCCAAGGAGCTGCTGGTTATCCGTGTACTCGGAGGATCGCGCCGCCGCTACGCCGGTCTGGGCGACATCATCGTTTGCTCGGTTAAGGACGCAATTCCAGGTGGAAACGCCAAGAAGGGTGACGTAGTCAAGGCCGTAGTGGTTCGCACCGCTAAGGAGACCCGTCGTCCAGACGGCTCGTACATCAAGTTCGACGAGAACGCAGCAGTAATCATCAAGAACGACGGTGAGCCTAAGGGCACCCGCATCTTCGGCCCAGTCGGCCGTGAGCTGCGTGACAAGAAGTTCATGAAGATCATCTCGCTGGCACCGGAGGTTATCTAATCATGGCAAGCATCAAGAAGGGCGACCTCGTAGTCGTCATCACCGGTGGTAAGGCTGAGCGCGGCGGCGACAAGGGTAAGACCGGTCACGTCCTCTCGGTAGACGGCAACCGCGTTGTCGTCGAGGGTGTAAACCTCGTCACCAAGCACAAGAAGGTCGGCCAGAACGACCGCGGCGCAAAGACCGGTGGCATCGAGACCGCAGAGGCTTCGATCCACATCTCGAACGTCGCACTGGTAGACCCAGAGACCAAGAAGGCAACCCGTATCGGTGTTCGTCTGGAGACCGTCACTAAGAATGGCGTAACCAAGACCAACCGTGTGCGCGTAGCCAAGAAGTCGGGTAAGGACATCTAATGACTGCAGAAGCTACCAAGGTGCAGCCTCGCCTGAAGGCTCGCTACAAGGCTGAGATCATCGCTCAGCTCACCCAGGAGTTCGGTTTCACCAACCCACACCAGGTTCCAGGTCTGACCAAGATCGTTGTGAACATGGGTGTTGGCGAGGCCGCCAAGGATGGCAAGCTCATCGAGCACGCCATCAAGGACCTAACCGCAATCACCGGTCAGAAGCCACAGGTTAACAAGGCACGCAAGTCCATCGCACAGTTCAAGCTGCGCGAAGGTCAGGCAATCGGTGCTCACGTGACCCTGCGCGGCGACCGCATGTGGGAGTTCCTGGACCGTCTGCTGAACCTCAGCCTGCCACGTATCCGTGACTTCCGAGGCCTGAACGCAAACCAGTTCGACGGCAACGGTAACTACACCTTCGGTCTCACCGAGCAGACCATGTTCCACGAGATCAACCAGGACTCGATCGACCGCCCACGCGGTATGGACATCACCGTAGTAACCACCGCAAAGAACAACGACGAAGGCAAGGCGCTTCTAACCGCCCTTGGCTTCCCATTCAAGACCAACTAACAATCATCGAGAAGGTCTAGCCGCCCGAAAGGCGTCTAGAAACCACCCGAGGAAGGTACATAACAACAATGACAATGACAGATCCGGTTGCAGATTTTCTGACCCGACTGCGCAATGCCAACTCTGCGTACCACGAGTCGGTCAGCCTGCCTCACAGCAAGCTGAAGGCTAACATCGCAGAGATCCTCAAGAACGAGGGTTACATTGCTGGCTTCGAGGTCAAGGACGCAGAGGTCGGTAAGACCCTGACCGTTGACCTCAAGTTCGGTCCAAACCGCGAGCGTTCGATTGCAGGCATCAAGCGTGTGAGCAAGCCAGGTCTTCGTGTTTACGCGAAGTCCAACGAGCTGCCACGCGTATTGGGCGGCCTCGGCATCGCTATCCTGTCCACCTCGAGCGGTCTTCTGACCGATCGCCAGGCTGCGAAGAAGGGAGTAGGCGGCGAAGTCGTTGCCTACGTTTGGTAATCACAGATGTCTCGTATTGGTAAGCTCCCGATCTCGGTTCCAGCCGGCGTCGAGGTAAAGATTGACGACAACATCGTTTCGGTCAAGGGCCCTAAGGGTTCGCTGACTCACGCTGTTGCCGCACCGATTCAGGTTGCTCTCGAAGAGGGCACCATCGTTGTCACCCGTCCAGATGACGAGCGCACCTCGCGTTCGCTGCACGGCCTGACCCGTACCCTGATCTCCAACCTGGTTACCGGTGTTACCGCCGGTTACACCAAGGGCCTCGAGATCGTTGGTACCGGTTACCGTGTGACCGCAAAGGGCTCGGACATTGAGTTCGCCCTCGGTTACTCGCACCCAATCTACGTGAAGGCGCCTGAGGGCATCACCTTCACCGTCGAAGGCAACACCAAGCTGACTGTGTCGGGTATCGACAAGCAGCAGGTTGGTGAGGTTGCCGCCAACCTTCGCAAGCTACGCAAGCCAGAGCCTTACAAGGGCAAGGGTGTTCGCTACGCAGGCGAGGTAGTCCGTCGCAAGGCCGGAAAGGCTGGTAAGAAGTAATGGGTCTCACCACTAAGACTCGCGGCAAGAGCAAAGCCGCAGCACGTACCCGTCGTCACGACCGTCTTCGTAAGAAGATTGTTGGTTCGGCAGAGCGTCCACGTCTGGTCGTAACTCGTTCGGCACGTCACGTCTTCGTTCAGGTTGTAGACGACGCTAAGGGCATCACCCTGGCATCGGCTAGCACCATGGAGAAGGACTTCCGCGCCCTGGACGCCACCAAGTCGGACAAGTCCAAGCAGATCGGTGAGCTCGTTGCAAAGCGTGCCATCGCTGCCGGTGTAACCGAGGTCGTATTCGACCGCGGTGGTAACAAGTACGCAGGTCGCGTTGCAGCTGTTGCTGACGGCGCCCGCGAGGCAGGACTGGTCCTCTAATGGCTGAGAACAAGGAGCAAGAGTTGACTACTGACGCAACTGCAACCCAGACCGTCGAGTCGAACGAGCGCGAAGCACGTCGCGGAAGCCGCGAGCGCGGCCCACGCAACGACCGTCGTGAGCGCGAAGAGAAGAAGAGCGAGTTCCTAGAACGCGTCGTCACCATCAACCGTGTTTCGAAGGTCGTTAAGGGTGGTCGTCGTTTCTCGTTCACCGCACTGGTAGTTGTCGGTGACGGCAATGGCCTGGTTGGCGTTGGTTACGGTAAGAGCCGCGAGGTTCCTGCTGCAATCGCCAAGGGTGTAGAGGACGCAAAGAAGAACTTCTTCCGCGTGCCACGCATCGGCAGCACCATTCCTCACCCAGTTCAGGGTGAGGCCGCTGCAGGTGTAGTACTGCTTCGCCCAGCTGCTGCTGGTACCGGTGTTATCGCCGGTGGTCCGGTTCGCGCCGTACTCGAGTGCGCCGGTATCCACGACGTACTAAGCAAGTCGCTCGGTTCGAGCAACACCCTGAACATCGTCCACGCCACCGTTGAGGCACTGAAGGGCTTGGAAGAGCCTCGTGCAGTTGCAGCTCGTCGTGGCCTGAGCCTGGATGAGGTAGCGCCAGCGCGTCTGCTTCGTTCCGAGACTAAGGTAGGTGCCTAATGGCCGCGCGTCTCAAGGTAACCCAGATCAAGAGTGAAATCGGTGGCAAGCCGAACCAGCGTGAGTCCATCCGCACCCTGGGACTGAAGCGAATTGGCGACATCGTCGTCAAGGACGACAGCCCAGTTGTACGCGGACTCATCAACGCGGTTGCCCACCTCGTAAAGGTTGAGGAGATCGACTAATGGCTGAAGAGAAGAAGCCAGCTGCCGCTAAGGCTGCTGCTCCTAAGGCTGCTGCCGCTGCAAAGCCAGCTGCTGAGAAGAAGGCCGCTGCTCCTAAGGCTGCTGCTGCCGCAAAGCCAGCTGCTGAGAAGGCACCTGCAAAGGCCGCTGCTCCTAAGGCTGCTGCCGCTGCAAAGCCTGCTGCTGAGAAGGCTCCTGCCGCCGCCAAGCCTGCTGCCAAGAAGGCTCCTGCCAAGAAGGCAGAGGCTGAGGAGAAGGTTTCGGTGCTCAAGCTGCACCACCTGCGTCCAGCACCTGGTTCCAAGAAGGAGCGCACCCGCGTTGGTCGTGGTGAGGCTTCGAAGGGTAAGACTGCAGGTCGCGGTACCAAGGGTACTAAGGCTCGTTACCAGGTTCGCCCAGGCTTCGAGGGTGGTGGTGTGCGTCTCGTTATGCGTACTCCAAAGCTCCGTGGCTTCAAGAACCCATTCCGCGTTGAGTACCAGGTTGTAAACCTGGAGAAGCTCGAGGCACTCTACCCACAGGGCGGTAACGTAACCGTTGCCGATCTGGTACTGAAGGGCGCAGTTCGTAAGAACGAACTGGTAAAGGTCCTCGGAACCGGTGACCTGTCGGTTAAACTGACTGTCAGTGTAGACAAGGTCTCGCGCTCTGCCGTCGAGAAGATTGTCGCTGCTGGCGGCTCGGTTTCCGAGTAGTCTCAAAGTTTCAAAACAAAGCCTGGAGGCCTAAGTTGCTAAGCGCCGTCGCTCGCGTATTCCGTACACCGGACCTACGTAACAAACTCGCTTTCACCTTGTTCATTGTTGCGATTTATCGCCTTGGATCGTTCATTCCTTCACCACTGGTGAACTATACGAACGTTCAGCAATGTATCGCTCAGAACCAGTCCACAAGTGGACTGTACGAGCTGGTGAACCTGTTTAGCGGCGGCGCTTTGCTGCAGCTCAGCATTTTCTCGCTGGGTATCATGCCCTACATCACCTCCAGCATCATCGTGCAGCTGTTGCGCGTGGTAATTCCGCGCTTCGAGACCCTGCACAAAGAGGGCCAGTCTGGTCAGGCAACCCTGACTCAGTACACCCGCTACCTCACCATCGCTCTGGCTGTTCTGCAGTCCACCACTCTTGTGGCCGTTGCAAACCAGGGTGCACTCTTCGGACAGAACTGTGTTCTTCCGGTAATCAAGGACAACACCTGGGTGGGCATCACCCTCATGGTTCTCACCATGACCGCCGGCACCGGCCTCATCATGTGGATGGGTGAGCTCGTAACTGAGCGCGGTGTAGGTAACGGTATGTCCCTGCTGATCTTCACCTCGATTGCATCGCGTTTCCCAGCCTCGCTGGCACAGATTGCACAGACCAAGGACATCGAGACCCTTCTCGGTGTGCTGGCTGTTGCGGTTGTCACCGTCGCACTGGTAATCCTCGTCGAGCAGTCGCAGCGCCGCATTCCGGTGCAGTACGCAAAGCGTGTTGTTGGTCGCCGCGAATACGGTGGCCAGAGCACCTACATTCCAATCAAGGTCAACATGGCCGGCGTGGTTCCAGTTATCTTCGCTTCGTCGCTGCTGTACCTGCCTGCGCTGATTGCACAGTTCAACCAGCCAGACGCTAAGGGCAACGTTGCTCCTTGGGTAACTTGGGTTTCCAACTACCTGACCCGCGGTGACCACCCGCTGTACATGCTTCTGTACTTCACCCTGATTTTCGGTTTCACCTACTTCTACGTGGCAATCACCTTCAACCCTGAAGAAGTTGCTGACGACATGAAGCGCTATGGTGGATTCATTCCTGGTATCCGTGCCGGCCGTCCAACCATGGAGTTCCTGGACTTCGTGCTCAGCCGCATTACTTTCCCAGGTGCTATCTACCTTGGCCTGATCGCACTGATTCCTCTGGTGGCCTATGGACTGCTTGGAACCAGTCAGAACTTCCCATTCGGTGGTACCTCGATCCTCATCATCGTTGGTGTTGGTCTGGAGACCGTGAAGCAGATCAGCGCTCAGATGGAGCAGCGTAACTACGAGGGCCTCCTCAAGTGACCCGCCTACTCTTGATTGGCGCCCCGGGTGCCGGCAAGGGTACCCAGGCTGTGAAGCTTGCCGAGACCTTTGGTATCCCTGCAATCTCAACCGGTGACATCTTCCGTCACAACGTGAAGAACGAGACCGAGCTGGGCAAACTTGCTAAGAGCTTCATGGACCGCGGCGAGTACGTCCCCGACAGCGTCACCAACGACCTGGTTCGAGACCGTCTGACGCATGATGACGCCAAGCCGGGATTCCTGCTTGACGGCTACCCACGTACCGCCGACCAGGTTGTCGAACTCGACGGCATGCTGGCAGACGCTGGCACCAAGCTGGATGCAGTTGTCTTGCTCACAGCCGACACCGACGAGGTAGTTCGCCGCCTGCTGAACCGTGCAATCGAGCAGGGTCGCGCAGACGACACCGAGGACGTTATTCGTCGTCGTCTCGAGGTTTACGAAGAGCAGACCGCGCCACTGATTAACACCTATGGTTCCCGCGACCTCGTCGTAACAGTTGACGGACTTGGCGCTGTTCAGGAAGTGACCGACCGCATTCTGGCCGCACTTTCGGCTCGCGGCATCAACGCCTAGCAAATCCAAACTACTGAACCCCGCCATATCTGGGCTCGGTGAACAATCTCAGGAGCACCGATGTCGCGCAGTGACTTCGAACTGAAGACGCACGAACAAATTCTCTTAATGCGCAAGGCTGGACTAATCACGGCTGCCGCATTGAACGCAGTTCGCGAGGCAATCCACCCAGGCATCTCTACCCTGGAACTGGACCGCATCGCCAACGAGACCATCGAGTCCATGGGCGGCAAGAGCAACTTCCAGCTGGTGCCCGGCTACCACCACACCATTTGCACCTCGATCAATGAGGAAGTTGTCCACGGCATCCCGAGTGCGGATCGAATCCTGCAGCCGGGCGACTTAGTGAGCATTGACGCCGGCGCAATCATCGATGGCTGGAACGGCGACAGTGCAATCTCGGTGCTGGTTCCTGGCGGCGACCCAGTAGTTGCCGCGCGTCGCGAGCGCGTATCCCGCGTTACCGAGGCCAGCCTCTGGCATGGCATCGCAGCGCTAGCTAAGGGCAAGCGACTCAACGATGTTGGCCTAGCCATCGAGAAGTACGTGAATTCGCAGGGCAAGTTCGGCATCCTCGAGGAGTACGTCGGACACGGTATCGGCCGCAGCATGCACGAAGACCCACCGGTATTCAACTACGGCGTGCGAGGTCTGACCCCAAAGATTGTTCCGGGTTTGGTCGTAGCCATCGAACCGATGGTGACTAACGGCACCGAGATCACCAAGGTGTTGGAAGATGACTGGACCGTCTCTACCGTGGATGGCTCCGACGCCAGCCACTGGGAACACTCGGTCGCGGTGCACGAGGGCGGCATTTGGGTGCTTACCGCACCTGACGGCGGAGCGGCAGAGCTGGCAAAGCTCGGCGTGACCGTCGCTCCGCTTTCATAATTGGCCTGCTTCGCCCGGCCGTACTTTGGGCCTGCTTCGCCCGGCCGTACTTTGGGCCTGCTTCGCCCGGCCGTACTTTGGGCCTGCTTCGCCCGGCCAAAGCCTCGGAGAGAAGTGCTCAAAGTTTCCGCCTAGCATTTCGTGGGGGATTCGGCTAGGATTGAGAGTCGGTGTTTCTACACGTTTAATCCCTAACGGTTTTTGGGGATTCTTCGTGCGCGTAAGACCACTAAAGCAAGTAGATAAGCGCCACAACAAGTAAGTGAGTGTATGGCTAACAAAGACGGTGTAATCGAGATCGAAGGCTCGGTTGTAGAGGCTCTGCCAAACGCGATGTTCCGCGTAGAGCTGACCAACGGGCACAAGGTTTTGGCTCACATCTCGGGCAAAATGCGCCAGCACTACATCCGCATCCTCCCAGAGGACCGCGTAATTGTGGAGCTCAGCACCTACGACCTAACTCGTGGGCGCATCATCTACCGCTACAAATAAACCGTTAGTCGGTCGACTAGCCACCTTGTTGGCCTGCACCGATAAACACCAAAGACTCGGCTGGGCAATCCATGTGCGGCCGTAACCGGCGGGTTCGAAAGAGCCCCTAATAAAGAAGTAAGAGACATGAAGGTTAACCCAAGCGTCAAGAAGATTTGCGACAAGTGCAAGGTCATCCGTCGCCACGGTCGAGTCATGGTCATCTGCGAGAACCCACGTCACAAGCAGCGCCAGGGCTAATTCGATTCGAATAAATCCTCGGTGCAAATTGGGGATTAGGCCAATAGCAAGACCCACAACTAAATAACAAAAAACACAAGGCAACACACGAGGCCGCAACCAAGTTTCTCTGGTTACGGCTGGCACCCTCCGATGAAGGCGGAGGCCCGGGGCGCTAACCCCGAGAATGTGCTGCTGCAGACCTTCATGAAAAACAGGAGTAATCCAACATGGCACGTATTGCCGGCGTCGACATTCCACGCGAGAAGCGCGTTGAAATCGCCCTTACCTACGTATTCGGTATCGGTCGCACCCGCTCGGTTCAGATTCTGACCGACACCAAGATCGACAAGAACATCCGCGTCAAGGACCTCAGCGACGACCAGCTCGTTGCTATCCGTGACTACATCGAAGGCAACTACAAGGTTGAGGGTGACCTCCGCCGCGACATCGCCGGTGACATCCGCCGCAAGGTAGAGATCGGTTCGTACGAGGGTCTTCGTCACCGCAAGGGTCTCCCAGTTCGCGGTCAGCGCACCAAGACCAACGCACGTACTCGCAAGGGTCCAAAGCGCACCGTAGCCGGCAAGAAGAAGGCTGCACGCTAGTAGCCACTAGGCACTGCGTAGCCCAATACAGGATTTAGGAGAAACCAGAAATGGCAGCACCAAAGAAGACCGCCGCGGCCGGCGCTCGTAAGCCACGCCGCAAGGAAAAGAAGAACATCACCGTTGGCCAGGCTCACATCAAGAGCACCTTCAACAACACCATCGTTTCGATCACCGACGCCACCGGCGCTGTGATTTCGTGGTCGTCGTCGGGTGACGTTGGCTTCAAGGGTTCGCGTAAGAGCACCCCGTTCGCAGCCCAGCTGGCAGCCGAGTCGGCAGCCCGCAAGGCTCAGGAGCACGGCCTCAAGAAGGTTGACGTATTCGTGAAGGGTCCAGGTTCGGGCCGCGAGACCGCAATCCGTTCGCTCCAGGCCGCTGGCCTAGAGGTTGGCTCGATTGCCGATGTGACCCCACAGGCTCACAACGGCTGCCGCCCTCCAAAGCGTCGCCGCGTCTAACCTATTGCGCTGCTTCGCCCGCGCGAACAGCCCTATTGCACCTATTCCATCCGGTGCGGCATAAAACACCGCGCTAGTTGGGGAGTGCATTCGGATCAGCCGGAACTTGCTTTAGAGCAACTCTGGTTGGTCCACCCCAAAACTTCACAGCTACACCGCGTAGTGGCCACTACGCGGAACCCCAAAATAGGCGTCATATATCGGATGCCTAGTGAAAGGAAACACCGTGCTCATTGCACAGCGTCCAGAGCTCAAGGAAGAAGTTCTCGCTCCAAACCGCTCGCGTTTCACCCTCGAGCCACTGGAGCCGGGCTTCGGTTACACCCTCGGTAACTCGCTCCGCCGCACTCTGCTGTCGTCCATCCCAGGCGCTGCAGTAACCAACATTCGTATCGCTGGCGTTCCTCACGCCTTCACTACCATCCCAGGTGTGAAGGAAGACGTCACCGAGATCATCCTGAACGTCAAGGACCTCGTTGTCTCCTCGGAGAACGACGAGCCAGTTGTTGCTCACATCTCCAAGACCGGTGCCGGTGCAGTTACCGCTGCAGACATCACCGTTCCTGCTGGTGTTGAGATCCACAACAAGGACCTCGTACTCTGCCACCTGAACGACAAGGGCAAGTTCGAGATGGAGCTGGCAATCGAGCGTGGCCGTGGCTACGTTCAGGACGTACAGAACCGCAACCCACAGGCTGACCCAGGCGTCATCCCTGTAGACAGCATCTACTCCCCAGTTCTCAAGGTGGCATACCGCGTCGAGGCAACTCGTGCCGGTGAGTTCACCAACTTCGACAAGCTGATTGTTGACGTTGAGACCAAGGACAGCACCAACCCTAAGGACGCCTTCGCTTCGGCTGGCAAGACCCTGGTGGAGCTCTTCAGCCTCGCCAAGGAGCTGAACGTAGACGCCGAGGGTATCGAGATCGGCCCTGCACCAACCGAGGTTGGCCTGGCCCCTGAGCTCGCTACCCCGATCGAAGACCTCGACCTGACCGTGCGCAGCTACAACTGCCTGAAGCGCGAAGGCATCAACACCGTGAGCGAGCTCATCGCTCTCACCGAAGACCAGCTGATGAACATCCGCAACTTCGGTAGCAAGTCGGTGGACGAGGTTCGCGACAAGCTAGCTTCAATGGGTCTGAAGTTCAAGGACGCAGTTCCTGGCTTCGACGCAGCTTACTTCTCGGCCTACGACGGCGACGACCAGGCCTAATTTTAGAAAGTCATTAGGAGAAAATAATGCCTACACCAACTAAGGGCCCACGTCTGGGTGGCGGACCAGCTCACGAGCGTCTGCTCCTGAACAACATGGCCGCACAGCTGTTCGAGCACAAGCGCATCACCACCACCGAGACCAAGGCAAAGCGCCTGCGTCCAGTGGCTGAGCGCCTGGTTAGCTTCGCTAAGCGCGGAGACCTAGCTGCACGCCGTCGTGTACTGCAGCAGATCACCGACAAGGGCGTTGTCCACGAGCTGTTCACCAACATTGCTCCACAGGTTGCCGAGCGCAACGGTGGCTACACCCGCATCACCAAGCTGGGCTTCCGTAAGGGCGACAACGCACCTATGGCAGTCATCGAGCTGGTTCTTGACCCAGTAGTTGCTAAGCCAGCTGCTAACAAGACCAAGCTGACCAACGCCGTCAAGGCAGTTGCCGCACCAGTCGTTGAGGCTGAGGTTGAGGCACCAGTCGAGGCTGCAGAGGCAACTGAGGCCGCAGCAGAGTAGTCTGCCGCGTCCTAGCTCAAGCTAAGAAGCCATGAACGAGTCCGTTGACAATGTCAGCGGGCTCGTTCGCTTTAAGGTCGATTTCGCCTATGACGGTACCGATTTCAACGGCTGGGCCAAACAGCCGAACCTACGAACCGTCGAGGGCTGTTTTCTAACGGTGCTAGAGCAGGTATTCGGCCCAGATGAGGCCTGCTATGGGTTGACGGTGGCTGGACGCACCGATGCCGGAGTACACGCGCGCCATCAGGTGCTTCATCTAGACCTCAACCCCGACCACATCCGCCGACTGGGCCGTTTTGCGGGTTCCAAGTTGGTTGAGGGAGCGATCCGAGACCGCCTCAACTCACTGTTGGATGATGACATCCGCGTTTTTGATGTGGCATTTGCTCCAGATGGGTTCGATGCCCGGTTCGCCGCTATTTTTCGCCGCTATCGCTATCGAATCGCCGATGGCGCAGCCGTGAAGGACCCGATCGAGTCCAGGTCAACACTTTGGACCAGGCGCGAACTAGACCTTGTCGAAATGCAGCGAGCTGCGCTCCAGTTATACGGCCTCCACGACTTTGCCTCATTCTGCCGGCCGCGCCCATTCAGCACCACCATTCGCGAACTTCGCGAAATCAGGGTGGTAAGACGCGACGATGAAAACCGTGTCGTGGAAGTTCACCTATTGGCCGATGCGTTCTGCCACAACATGGTGCGGTCAATCGTCGGTGCACTGATTGCCGTTGGTGAGGGACGGGCAACTGCCGCCGACGTGGCAACCCGCTTGAAGGCGGCAGACCGCAGCAGCAGTTATAAAGTGGTGGCCGCAAAGGGGCTCACACTGATGGAAATCGGCTATCCTGCCCAAGAAGAAATGGCGGCCCAGGTGTCTCGGGCCAAGGACACGCGAAGCTTGGAAGAGACCGATTAGGGCCCAGAACCGTTCGAATCGGTCCCCGCAGGACCGATTTGGCTAACTAAATCTAAACTCAGAGGAAAATCGGGTTTGACCAGCGCGCCTAACAGCGGGTAAACTTGACCCTTGGTATTGGCTAACCTTTCGGTTGGCGCAATGTGAAAACTTGGATCCCCAGAAGACCTCTTCTTCGGTAGCGGATTCATTTCAATCCGAACTAGAACGAAAAGGCAATTTAGCGTGCGTACTTACTCACCAAAGGCTCACGAGCTCTCCAACGAGTGGCTAGTCATCGACGCCACTGACGTCGTATTGGGCCGCCTCGCAACCCACGCCGCCGCTCTGCTGCGCGGCAAGCACAAGCCAACCTTTGCTCCTCACATGGACAACGGTGACTTCGTAATCATCATCAACGCCGACAAGGTTGCGCTGACTGGTTCGAAGCTGGCTCAGAAGAAGGCTTACCGCCACTCTGGCTACCCAGGTGGCCTCACCGCTACCACCTACTCGGAGTTCCTCGAGAAGAGCCCAGAGAAGGCTGTTGAGAAGGCAATCCGCGGCATGCTGCCAAAGAACACCCTGGGCCGCGACCAGCTGTCCAAGCTGAAGGTCTACGCAGGTCCTTCGCACCCACACGCTGCACAGCAGCCAAAGCCTTTCATCATCGACCAGGTAGCCCAGTAGTAACTGGCTCACTAAAACAAGGATCAATTCGTGGCTAAGAACGAAGCAGCAGTAGAGGTAGCTCCAGAGAGCTACACCACCGAGACCCCAGCAGCCAAGGCAGTAGTTGCCAAGGCAGCTCGCCCAGCCCTGACTGTTCCTGGCGCCGGCACTGGCCGCCGCAAGGAGGCAGTTGCCCGTGTTCGCCTGGTTCCAGGTACCGGTGCAATCAAGGTCAACGGCCGCACCCTGGAGGACTACTTCCCAAACAAGCTGCACCAGCAGCTGATCAACGACCCATTCACCGTTCTTGACCTCAAGGGCTCGTACGACGTTATCGCTCGTATCGCCGGTGGTGGCGTTGCTGGTCAGGCCGGTGCACTGCGCCTCGGCATCTCGCGCGCACTGAACGAGATCGACCGCGACAACAACCGTCCAGCACTGAAGAAGGCTGGCTTCCTGAGCCGCGACGCTCGCGTCATCGAGCGCAAGAAGGCCGGTCTCAAGAAGGCACGTAAGGCTTCGCAGTTCAGCAAGCGTTAAATCGCTTCTGACCGCTGGTCTAAAGCATGGCTCGCCTTTTTGGCACCGATGGTGTGCGTGGTCTCGCTAATCGCGATCTGACCGTAGAAATCGCACTGCAGCTGGCTCAGTCAGCAGCAATCGTGCTTGGTGAGTCTGCCCGACAGGCAGGAAATAAGCCAAAGGCCGTTATCGGCCGCGACCCCCGAATTTCGGGTGAGTTCATTGCAGCAGCAGTTGCAGCCGGACTCGCCAGTTCGGGGGTCGACGTTTTTGACGCGGGTGTGCTGCCAACACCGGCCACCGCGTTCCTCACTGCCGACCTTGACGCCGACTTTGGAGTCATGATCTCGGCCAGTCACAACCCGGCAGCCGACAACGGCATCAAATTCTTTGCCCGCGGTGGGCACAAACTTCCCGATGCCATTGAAGATCGCATCGAGGCCGGAATGGCTGAGGCCAAACTTGCGCCGATCGGTGGCGAGGTTGGTCACGTGCACCGCTTCGCGGATGCCGAAGACCGCTACCTGGTCCACCTGCTGAAGTCTCTGCCTAATCGCCTTGATGGCATCAAGGTTGTCCTGGACTGCGCCAACGGCGCCGCCGCAGCAGTGTCCCCAGAGGTCTTCCGCGATGCCGGAGCGCAGGTCTTCGTCATCGGTGCCGAACCGGATGGTTTGAACATCAACCTGGGTGTTGGCTCGACTCACCTTTCATTGCTTCAGGCCAAGGTGCTGGAGCTAGGCGCAGACGTGGGTATCGCACACGATGGCGATGCCGACCGCTGCCTTGCAGTTGACCACACCGGCGCCATCATCGATGGCGATCAGATCATGGCCATTCTTGCCATCAGCGCCAAGAGCCGTGGCCAACTGGCTCGCAACACCCTGGTGGCAACCGTCATGAGTAACCTGGGCTTGAAGGTTGCGATGGCCGAAGTCGGCATCGAGATGCTGCAGACCAAGGTGGGCGACCGCTACGTTCTAGAGGAAATGCGCGCCGGCGGCTACAGCCTTGGTGGCGAGCAGTCCGGCCACATCATTTTCAGCAAGTTCGCCACCACCGGTGATGGCGTGCTTACCGGCCTCCAGCTTTTGGCCGAGATGAAGCGCACCGGCAAAAGTCTGAACGAGCTGGCGCAGGCCATGCAGATTTTCCCGCAGTTGCTAGTCAACGTTCCAGGCGTTGATAAGAGTCGCGTAGACAGCGACGAAGCCATTCAGGCACTTGTTGCCGAGGCCGAGGCCGAGCTAGCTGGAACCGGACGAGTTCTGCTGCGCGCCTCCGGCACCGAACCACTGGTTCGCGTGATGGTGGAAGCCGCCGATGAGGGCACCGCGCAGAGCTGGGCTAGCCGCATTGCTGTGCTGGTAGAGCAAAGACTGAGTCTCTAAATATTGCGCCTGCTGCGCCCGGCGAGCATGAACCACGTGCAACAGGTGAGGCGATAACCCGCTAGACCTTGCCCACTAGATTTTGCGGAGGAGCACCGAGTCCACGGTGTGGTTTGCACCTTTGTTGAGCACTAGTGTGGCGCGCGAACGGGTAGGCAAAATATTGTCCACCAGGTTGGGCAGGTTGATAGTGTCCCAAATTTCGTTGGCCCGGTTCAGGGCATCCTCAAACGGTACCTGCGAGTAGCGGTGGAAGTAACTATCCGGGTTGGTGAACGCCGATTCGCGCAGCTTGCGGAAACGGTTCAGGAACCACTGCTTGATGTCTGCGGTTTCGGCATCCACGTAGATCTTGAAGTCGAAGTAGTCGCTTAGCGCAACCGATTGGCCCTGACCCGGCTGTTGCAGCACGTTTAGGCCTTCCACGATCAGTACGTCTGGATTGGTAACCACTGCCCGCTCGCCCGGAAGAATGTCATAAAACAGGTGACTGTAGACCGGTGCCGAAACCTGTTCCACGCCGCTCTTTACATCCGCCACAAAATTGAGCAGCGCCATGCGGTCATAGCTCTCTGGGAAACCCTTGCGGTGCATGATGCCGCGGGCCTCAAGCTCTGCGTTTGGATATAGGAACCCATCGGTGGTGATGAGGGCAACATTTGGCGTGCCTTCCCAGCGGGTCAGGAGCTCGCGCAGCAGACGGCTGACCGTGCTCTTGCCCACGGCCACCGATCCAGCAACACCGATGATGAATGGTGTGCGAGTGGCACGCTGTCCCAAGAAACCGCTGGTGACCTCGTGGAGCTTCTGAGTCTCGGACACGTACAGGTTTAGCAGGCGGCTCAGCGGCAGATAAACATCGCAGACCTCGTCCAAATCGAGGAAGTCACCGAGTCCGCGGATTTGAGCAATCTCATCCTCGGTGAGGGGAGTTTCGGCGGCACGACCCAGCGCCGCCCAGTCGGAGCGCGAAATCTGCACGAATGGGCTGACGCCAGCGCCGCTACCTAAGCTCATAACTGCCAATTCTGCCGTAAATTAGTGCTTATGTGCGGCATCGTCGGCTATGTAGGCCCAAAAGAAACCCTGGATGTTCTGCTCGGCGGCCTTCGCCGACTGGAGTACCGCGGGTACGACTCGGCTGGCGTCTCGGTCATTAGCGAACTGGGTCTCGAAACCCGTAAGAAAGCCGGCAAGCTCAGCAACCTGGTGAATGCAATCACCGAGCACCCGATGCGCTCTAGCCACATCGGTATCGGCCACACCCGTTGGGCCACCCACGGCGCACCAACTGACGGTAACGCCCACCCGCACCTTGGCGGACCGACCCAGAAACTTTCGCTAATTCACAACGGAATCATCGAAAACTTCGCGGAGCTGAAGGCAGAATTGCTTGCCGACGGCACCAAGTTTGCATCCGAAACCGACACCGAGGTGGCCGCACACATGATTGCCCGCGAGCACGCTCGCACCGGCGACCTACCGACCGCGTTCGCCAATGTGGTCAACCGACTGCACGGCGCCTTCACCATCCTGGTGATTCACGAGGATCAGCCAGACGTAGTTTTGGCGGCCCGCCGCAATGCGCCGCTGGTAATCGGTCTCGGTGATGGCGAAAACTTCCTGGGTTCAGATGTCGCCGCGTTTGTTGAACACACCAAGCGAGCCATCAGCGTTGGCCAGGACCAGATCGTCATCCTGCGCGCCTCCGGTGTTGAGGTTCGCGGCTTCGATGGCAGCGCGGTGACGCCGCAGGAATTCGCTGTGGACTGGGATGCCAGTGCCGCCAGCAAGGGTGGCTGGCCATCCTTCATGGACAAGGAAATTCACGACCAGCCTCAGGCGGTTGGCGACACCCTGATGGGTCGCATCGACGCCGAAGGTCGAGTCAACCTGGCCGAGGTCGAATCGCTCGACGTGAACTGGGTCAACAATATTGACCGCCTGGTCTTTGTGGCCTGCGGTACCGCCAGTTACGCCGGTGACGTTGCCAAGTACGCTGTGGAGAAGTGGGCGCGCATCCCGACCTCGGTGGAGTTAAGTCACGAGTTCCGTTACCGCGACCCGATCATCACCAATCGCACCCTGGTGGTGGCAATCAGTCAGAGCGGCGAAACCATGGACACCCTGATGGCCACCCGCTATGCCAAGGAGGCCGGCGCCAAAGTGCTGGCTATCTGCAACACCCAGGGGGCGACCCTGGCGCGCGAATCCGACGCCGTGATCTACACCCACGCTGGCCCAGAGGTTGCGGTGGCTTCCACAAAGGCGCTTACCGCGCAGATCACTGCGGGCTACCTGCTTGGCCTGTTGCTGGCCCAGTTGCGTTCCAGCCTGCCGGCGGATCAGCTGGGTGAGCTCGGTCAGGAACTTTTAAAGATGCCGGCCCGCGTGCAGACTGTCATCGATGACTTGGCGGCGGCTCGCCAGCTGGGCAAAGACTTCGCCGATGCCAAGAGCGTCCTGTTCCTGGGCCGAAACGTCGGCTTCCCGGTTGCCATGGAGGGTGCACTCAAGCTCAAAGAATTGGCCTACATTCATGCCGAAGGTTTTGCCGCGGGTGAGTTGAAGCACGGCCCAATCGCGTTGATCGACCAGGGTCAGCCGGTGGTAGTTGTAGTTCCAAGCCCGCGCGAGGCAGACACCCTGCACCCCAAGGTGATAAGCAACATCCAGGAAATCCGCGCCCGCGGTGCCGAGGTTATTGCGGTAGCCGAAGCCGGAGACGAACTTGTGAAGGATTATGCGGAACACGTGCTGTGGATTCCGCAGAGCCAGAGCATCTTTAGCCCAATCTTGGCCGTGATTCCGCTGCAGGCTTTTGCCATGGAGTTGGCGACCGCAAAGGGCCTTGACGTTGACCAGCCTCGCAACCTGGCAAAGTCGGTAACCGTCGAATAGTCGGTTTCGGCAGCACGCCTCGGTGTGCCACAAAGGAGAGCAGCCATGATCGTGGGCATCGGAGTAGACCTCGTCGACCTCTCACGGTTTGAGCAGCACATCCTGGACAACCCTCCCCTTGGTGACCGCCTATTCCACGCCAAGGAATTGGAACTTCCGATGCGCCAATTGGCCGGAAGTTTCGCGGCCAAGGAGGCTCTGGTCAAGGCGCTCGGTGGTCCATACGGTCTGAGTTGGACCGAGATTTATGTGCAGCGTGACAACGCCGGTAAGCCATGGTTGGAAGCCGAAGGCGCCAGTGCCGAACGGCTTCGCGAGGCCGGTGTGGATAAACTTCACCTGAGCATCAGCCACGATGGCGGGATGCTCACCGCCTATGTAATTGCCGAAAACCTGACACCGGAAGGGGGCCAAGTTGCGTGAGCTGATCATTGATCTGGATGCAGTGGCCGCCAACCTAAACCGGATGCGACAGGTTGCATCCGGGGCCAAGGTCTGCGGTGTGGTTAAGGCGAATGCCTACGGCCACGGCATGATCGCGGTGGCAAAGCGCCTCGAAGCCGAAGGCGTTGACTACCTGGGTGTGGCCGATCTGCGCGAGGCCTTGCAGCTGCGCGAGGCGGGAATCGCAACCCCGATATTGGCCTGGCTGCACGCCTTTGACGAAGACTTCCACGCTGCGATTTCGGCCAACATCGAACTCGGTATCAGCACGCTTGGTCAACTGGAACGAGCCATTGCCAGCGCTGCTGACCTGGGACTTCAGGCCCGCATCCACATCAAGGTGGACACGGGACTCAACCGCAATGGCGTAACTCCGGCGCTGCTGCCGGCACTCGTGGATGCCGCTCGCGCTGCCGCCGATGCGGGGCTCATCAAAGTGGTTGGAATTTTCAGCCACCTATCCTGCACCAGCCGCGAAGCCGACCTCGCGCAGATTGTAAGGTTCGAGGAGGCGCTCGCCGCCGCTGCGGCTGCCGGCATACGCCCGGAACTTCGCCACCTGACCGCCTCGGATGGAACGCTCAGCTACCCTCAGGCCCACTACGACATGGTGCGTATCGGTGTGGCCCTCTACGGACTTAGCCCATACCCCGACCATGCCTCAGCCGATTACGAATTGACCCCGGCGATGACCGCCACCGCACGCGTGGTGCAGGTCAAGGCAGTTCCAGCCGGTGAGGGTGTCAGCTACGGCTATCTGTATCGCACACCTACTGAAACCAACCTGGCCCTCGTTCCGGTTGGCTATGCCGAAGGTCTGCCACGACTGGCTACGGGTGCCGCCAAAGCATGGGTGAACGGATCGCTCTTCGGTCTGGAATCCAGAATCGCCATGGACCAGTTTGTCCTCGATGTGGCGAATCACTCGGTGGCCCCTGGTGACACCGTAATTCTGTTCGGGGACCCGGCCAAGGGTTACCCTTCGGCAGACCAATTGGCAGTTGCCGCAGACACCATCAACTACGAGATTGTGACTCGCATGGGCGGCAGGTTTGACCGCGTCTATCTTTCCGGTGGCCAGCGTATTGCCACGGTTGCAGCGGGAGACCGCGCGTGAGCCGCGTTATCGCGGACCACAACGTAAACACCAGCGATGCCATGCACGGTCTTGGAGTGGCGCTGGCTGGTCTGCTGCGTGCCGGCGACATCGTTGTGCTGACCGGCCCGCTCGGAGCCGGTAAGACCACTCTCAGTCGGGGAGTCGGCGAGGGCCTTGGAGTCACGGGCACAGTCAGCAGCCCAACCTTTGTGATTGCGCGCACTCACAAGCGCACCGACGGCGGACCCGACCTGGTGCACGTGGACGCCTATAGATTGAGCGGGCCCGAAGAACTGGACGATCTGGACATCGATTTTGCTCGCAGCATCAGCTTGATTGAGTGGGGGCGCGGTTTCACGGATGGCCTCAGCGACAGCTGGTTGGACATCCAGATCGAGCGTGGTCACCTGCCTATCGCGGAGTCTGCCATCGAGGATGAAGATCCTCGGCACATTCGCATCGTTGGACACGGCCCTCGCTGGGAAACCGCGGACCTTGGCTCCTGGGATGAGCAGCTCGAGTCCCTGGGAATCAGCCCATTCCCAACCGAAGGCGAGGATGCCTGATGGCCTACCTGCTTGCTATTGACACCACCGCCGGCACCAGCGTTGCGCTGCTTGCTGATGGCCGTCTGTTGGGCCAGGTGCAGCACGAAATCGGCCTGAAGCACGCCGAAAACATCGGTGACTCCATCGCGCAGGTTTTTGAGCAGACCGGAATTCGCCCGAAGGTGCTGGATGCGGTGGTGGTTGGCCGCGGACCGGCACTGTTCACCGGTCTGCGAGTTGGTATCGCGGCTGGAATCATGTTCGCCGAGGCCGCCGGGGCGCAGTGCCTGGGCGTGGTCAGCCACGATGCAATCGCGCTCGAGCTGTATCACTCGGATGGAAACCTTCCCGAATCACCGCTGTTGATCCACACCGACGCCCGCCGTGGCGAGGTCTATTGGGCTCTCTACGGCGGTCTGGATTCCGCCGGAATTCCGGTGGTGCTGGCTGGACCATCGGTGGGTAAATACGACGAGGTTTTGCAGGCGTTGACCACCGAGTTCGGTGAGCTAACCGACCGTACCGGGGGAGCCACCGCCGAATGGGTGGCCCGCCTGGCCGAACTGCAACTGGCTGCCGGTACGTCAAGCGAGGACGTGACCGCACTGTATCTACGCGCACCGGATGCGGCCCTGCCCAAGCCCAACCAGCAGTTTGGCAAGCGGGTGAGCGGCTAATGACCAACATCCAGATTCGCCCGGCAAAGCCGAGCGACCTAAACCTGATCATGGCGATCGAACACGTTTGTTTCCCCACCGATTCGTGGAGCGATGAATCGATGCGCGAGGAACTGGCCGCCGACCACACCGCGTATTTCGTCCTGCTGGCCGACAGCATTTTGGTTGGCTATGCCGGCCTGAGTAAGGTTTCCAGTAGCGACCAAAGTGATGTTCAGACCATCGCGCTGAGCCCATCGGTGCGCGGACACGGCTGGGGCCGCTTGCTTCTTGAGCGCTTGCTGCAGGAGGCGGAGCGACTGCACGCGAAGTCGGTCTTCTTGGAAGTTCGTGCCGACAACCCGGTTGCCCAGGGGCTTTACGAAAAGGTTGGTTTTGCAATCATCGACCGCCGCCGCAACTACTACCAGCCGGACGGAGTGGACGCCCTGGTGATGAGCCTGGATCTTTCGAGTAAGCCGGAGCGCGAACCAATCGTTCTTGGCATTGAGTCCAGCTGCGATGAAACTGGCGTTGGCATTGTTCGCGGTGGCACACTACTGGCGAATGTGATTTCGACTTCGATGGATCTGCACGCCCGCTTTGGCGGAGTGGTTCCTGAGGTAGCGGCGCGAGCCCACCTCGAGGCCCTGCAGCCTACGTTGAACAAGGCGCTCGCCGAGGCCAAGATCTCGTTGGACGAAGTTGACGCCATCGCGGTGGCAAACGGACCCGGCCTGGCAGGGGCGCTGATGGTTGGTGTTGGCGCGGCCAAGGCGCTGGCGGTTGGTCTGGGCAAGCCCATCTATGCGGTCAACCACCTGGTGGGTCACGTTGGCGCCGATGTGCTGGAGCGCGGCCAGGTTGAGGTTCCCACCATCGCACTGTTGGTTTCTGGCGGGCACACCTCGCTGCTGCTGGTGCGTGACCTGCTGGACGATGTTCAGCTGCTTGGGGAGACCATCGATGACGCTGCCGGCGAGGCATTCGACAAGGTGGCACGAGTGCTTGGTCTGAAATACCCGGGCGGACCCGAGATTGATCGAGTGGCGGCCGAGGGTAACCCAGCGGCCATTCGATTCCCGCGCGGCTTGACCCTTCCGAAGGACATGGAAAAGCACCGCTATGACTTCAGCTTCAGCGGCCTAAAAACGGCGGTGGCGCGTTGGGTCGAGGTTGCCCAGGATAAGGGCGAGCAGTTCTCGGTGCCGGATGTAGCCGCCAGCTTCCGTGAGGCAGTGGTGGACGTGCTGGTTACCAAGGCCGTAAACGCCTGCCTCGATAACGACGTTCCCCGACTGCTATTGGGCGGTGGCGTGGTTGCCAACCGCAGGCTGCGCGAGGTTGCCGCGGAACGCTGTGCCAAGCATGGAATCGAACTGCGGATTCCTGAGTTCAACCTTTGCACCGATAACGGAGCCATGATTGCGGCCCTAGGTGCGCAGCTGGTTATGGCCGGGCGGGCACCGAGTGCGCTGGGATTTGGTGCGGACTCGACGCTGCCGGTCACCACCGTTCAGACGCTCTAACTAGTTCTCAAAGAACTCCCAGTTTTCTCCAAGGCAAAACTCAGCGTGCTTTGGTTGGCTATAGATGTAGCCGGAAGCGGAGCAAGGTTGATACCCCAACTGAGCAGCTTTTACAGAACCGGCAACACGAAGATTCTGCAAAAACTTCATACCTCTCCTTTCGAATAAATTTCTGACATTTTCTCTCCTTTTTGTGTCTAGAAAAAAACACGAAACCCCGCGAGATTTGTGCCCTCGCGGGGTTTCGTGTTTAAAGTTCGATGGATACGGCGGGCGAAGCAGCCGAGTCAATACGGCGGGCGAAGCAGCCGCATTAAAGTGCTTCGCAGATGAGCACTCGGTGGGCCTCGCCAACGCGGGTGACAATCAACGTGGCTTTGCCCTTGCCCTTCGGGTCAAGCTCCTTGCGCAACTGCTCCGGCACAATGTCGGCCCCACGCTTCTTGATTTCCAGGATGCCTGCACCCAGTTCACGTAACCGTGCCTTTAGCCGCTTGCGGTCAAACGCCATTTCCTCGATTACCCGGTAACCCTTAAGCCATGGCGACTCAACCGGTGACGGTCCGGTGAGGTAGGCGATTCCGGCGCTAAAACCATGAAGCCCGGTTGCAGCTGCTAACTCACCGATTAGGTGCGAACGCACCACGGCGTTGTCGGGCTCAAAGACGTATTCAGCCAGTTCACCGAGCGGGGCGTGCGCGCCCTCGGTGCTTGCCGAGTTCAGTTCGTGCTGGCCATCGGCCGTCAGCAACAGGGCGCTTCGGGCTACTCCGGGGCGCGCGGCCGCACCAAACCACAGGCCTAGTTCTACCAGGTCACCACCGACGCTGACCCACTGTGCTTCGCAATTCTCGGGGATGCCCTCGTGCGGATGACCGGGCCCGAGCTTGATTCCGGCCGCCTGAACTCCAGGTGCACCGCAACGCTCCACGACCCAGTCAAAATTCGGGGAGAACTCCGCAGGGTCAAATTTACGAACCGCGGCGGCGCGCTTTGGCCCCGTTAACTCCCGGCGGGCGGGGTCAAAGAAGATACCCGCGCCTGCAAATTCGCGGTCGTAGCTGAGGGTGGTGACATCGGCTTGCTCAACCACGGCGTTATCGAAAGGCAGCAGGTTGTAGGTGGCGATGGCGGCGGTAACTTCGTCCAGCTCAAATGCCCGCACGTTTAGGCCCGCGCCGGCAAAGGCCAGCGACTCGGCGCCGATGCCGCAACCGAGATCTGCGACCGAAGAAACCCCAGCGGCACGAAACCGTCCGGCGTGCAGCGCGGCAACCCGCAGTCGACTAGCCTGTTCCAACCCGGCCTCGGTGAACAGCATGCGGTCCGCGAACTCACCGAACTTTGCCTGGGCTCGGTGGCGCAGCTTCGACTGGGTCAAAACCGCCGCAACCAGACCGGGTTCGTATCCTTCGGCCCGCAGTTTCGTGACCAGTTTGACCAGGTCTGCCTTGGTGTCGTATTTGACACGCGCCAGCAGTTCACGACCGGCGGGCGAAAGCAGATCGACGAATTCCTGGCGTTCCATAGCGTTAAGGCTAGCGGTTTGCACTCAACTAGCACTCGTTGCCATCGAGTGCTAATATCGGTGACGAACCCCCGTTGTTTAGACAAAAAGAGGTAAATCATGTCGGTTCAGATCAAGCCACTTGAAGACCGCATTGTTGTACGTCCAATGCCAGCCGAGCAGGTAACTGCATCGGGTCTGGTCATTCCAGACACTGCAACCAAGGAAAAGCCACAGGAGGCCGAGGTTGTTGCTGTAGGTCCAGGTCGTTTCGACGACAGCGGCAAGCGTATCCCGGTTGACGTAGCCGTTGGCGACAAGGTTCTGTTCAGCAAGTACGGCGGCACCGAGATCAAGTTCGGTGGTGACGAGTTCCTGGTTCTCAGCGCTCGTGACGTACTGGCGATCGTAGTTCGCTAAATCAAACACTTCCGCGAAACCCCGGCACCTCGGTGCCGGGGTTTCGTCTTGCCGGCTAGGCTGAAGTGATGAACCAGCCTCCCCA
>Ga0228703_1000409_pt1 | contig 32639 bp, 37 predicted proteins | sample McNCre217_Aug_MG_3_FD_178020 | JGI IMG/M metagenome (GOLD analysis project Ga0228703, IMG submission 178020) | Freshwater microbial communities from McNutts Creek, Athens, Georgia, United States - 29-17_Aug_MG | ecosystem: Environmental > Aquatic > Freshwater > Creek | place: USA: Georgia...
AATCGACTCTCCCGGTGTTGCTGTTGGGGTGGGAGTAGCGGTTGGAGTTGCCGTTGCCGAAGCAGTAATAGATGGTGTGCCTGTTGGAGTTGGGCTAGGAGTCTCCGCGAGCGCGGCTGGGCTCGTTGTTAGAGCAAAAAAAGCCAGAAATGCCGAAATAATCGCGGTAACTCGGCGGTTATCTCCCATAGTTGGTTTTTGGCGTTTAGGCTGGAACACGGCTCAAGCCTAATCAAGGCTTCTTTTAGCCAGGTATTTAAAGAGAATCGAGGCCCTCCGTGGCGCGTGCAGAACGAAAAGCGGCAGCTGCCGCACTTGCTGAATCTGGTGGACAGATGTCCCACCGCCAAATCCTTTTGGTGTTGGTTGGACTTATGTCAGGTATGTTCCTGTCGGCTCTGGATCAGAGCGTGGTCGGTTCGGCAATGCGAACCATCGCCGACGACCTAAAGGGTCTAGAACTGCAAGCTTGGGTTACCACCGCGTACCTAATTACCTCGACCATTGCCACACCTATTTATGGAAAGCTCGGTGACATCTTCGGACGTCGTCGTCTATTCATCTGGGCGATTGCTCTGTTCTTGCTCGGATCAATCCTCTGCGGTTTCGCAATGGACATGTTCCAGCTCGCGGCTTACCGTGCGATTCAGGGAATCGGTGCCGGTGGTTTGTTCTCGCTATCGATGACCATCATGGCCGACATCGTTCCACCGCGTGAGCGTGCTCGTTACCAAGGTATGTTCCTCGCAGTATTTGGTTCATCATCTGTGCTTGGCCCGGTAGTTGGCGGTTTGTTCGCAAGCGCAGACCAGATTCTTTGGGTCGACGGTTGGCGCTGGGTGTTCTTGATTAACATTCCTGTTGGCGCTGTTGCAATCTTTATGGTGCTCAACTTCTTGCACGTTCCACAAATTATGAAACAGCACAAGATCGACTGGTGGGGCGCAATCACCATAATCTTTGCAGTGGTACCAATTCTTTTGGTTGCAGAAAACGGACGCGACTGGGGTTGGACCAGCGGTGGCTCAATTGCCATGTACGTTATTTCAGTTGTCGGTATTGTGTCGTTCATTATGGCCGAGCGCGCTGCCGGACACGAAGCGCTACTTCCACTCTCACTTTTCAAGAGCCGCAGCTTCACACTTTCAACTGTCAACGGCGTAATCATCGGTGTTGCAATGTTCGGTGGAATGATGACCCTTCCGCTGCTATTGCAGTTGGTTAATGGGGCTACTCCAACCGAGTCTGGCTTCATGATGTTGCCGATGGTGTTCGGAATGATGACAGCGACAATTTTGTCTGGTCAAGTTACTCGCAAGACCGGAAAGTACAAAATCTTCATGACCACCGGTACCGCATCAATGTTGCTTGGTTACGTTTATATGATTGGCTACAACGCCGACATGAGTTACTGGCAAGTAGCAATCGGTATGGTGCTTATCGGTTTCGGTCTTGGTCAGCTAATGCAGACTTTGACTCTTGTTTCTCAGCAGTCAGTTAAGGCATCTGACATCGGTGTTGCCACTTCGTCGGCTACCTTCTTCCGCCAGATGGGTGGAACTCTCGGTGTTGCAATCTTCATCTCCATTTTGTTCAACAGCCTTGGCGACACCATTGGTAACGCCTTCAAAGACAAAAACATCTTGGCCGGCATAAAGCAGGCGGCTACCGACCCTCAGGTGATGGCAGATCCGAACAACGCTGATTTTGTGAAGCAGATGGCTTCTGGCCAGGGCAGCACTCTCGGCGATCAGATCAAGACTGACTCATCATTCTTGAGCAAGATTGACCCTGCCTTTGCTCGTCCATTCAAGGTTGGCTTTGCTGAATCGGCAACTCAGGTGTTCTTCTGGGCTTCACTCGTGATCGCGGTCGCATTTGTTTTGAGCTTCTTCATTAAGGCTCCGGCACTTCGTGATACTTCAGCGTCACAGGAAGCCATGAAGGAAGCAGCCGCAGGTTCTGCACACTAACCTGTAACCATAAATAAATAAGTACACGGGAGTTCGGTTAACCGGACTGAGAGGAAGACTGCCAGTCTTCGACCGTCAAACCTGATCTGGGTAATGCCAGCGAAGGAAGGAGAGCACAGAGTGCTATTTAAAAAAACCATGGCGGTAATCGCCGCTGTTGCAATCGGACTAACCGTCTCAGGTTGCACCACAACATCTGAGGCAGCGCCGCTCACCGTAGTGGTGCACGACAGCGTGGTGATTACCGATGCACAACTTGCCGAGTTCAAAAAAGAAACCGGCATCACCGTGAAGTTGGTAAAGGCTGGCGACGCTGGAGCAATGACCAACAAATTGATTCTCACCAAGGATCAACCAATCGGTGACATGTTCTACGGAATCGACAACACCTTCATCGGTGCTGCTCAGGCGGCGAACATCGTTGGCGATTTTTCTGCGATCGACTTCGGTGATGTCTGCTTCAACTACGACAACGCTTGGTTCACCAAGCACGAGCAGGCCGCTCCAGCAACCATCAAAGACTTAACCAAACCGGAGTTCAAGGGTTTGACCGTGGTCGAGAATCCAAGCACTTCGTCAACCGGACTAGCATTCTTGCTCGCCACTGTAGGAGCATTTGGCGAAAAGGAATGGATTAAGTATTGGGAAGATCTCAAGTCGAATGATGTGCGCATCGACGCTGGCTGGGAAGATGCGTACAACGTTGACTTCTCTGGATCGGCCGGTAAGGGTAACTACCCAATCGTGCTGAGCTACTCGTCTTCACCTGCCTTCGAGGAGAACACCTCAAACATCGATGACGGCTGTTTCCGCCAGACCGAGTACGCGGGATTGCTCACCGGTGGTTCGCAAGTTGAAGGCGCTAAGAAGTTCATCGACTTCCTAAAGTCGGATGCCTTCCAGAAGACCATTCCGGATGCCATGTACATGTACCCGGTTTCAAGCAAGGTTGCGCTGCCAGAGGCCTGGGCCACCAAGGCACCGGCGGCAAGCAATGCCATCTCGGTGGATAGCAAGACCATAAATGCCAACCGCTCAAGCTGGTTGAAGGCATGGGACGCAATCTTCAAAAACTAGCGCTGTGGACAGCACCGCTGCTGTTCGTGGCGGTGCTGTTCTACTGGGCTATGGGGAATTTGCTCGGGCTTGGCCTGCAGCAGGATTGGTATTCAAAGCTTGCCGACAGCTATTTTCAAAAAGTAGTTTGGTTCACAGTAGGCCAGGCACTGCTCTCAACGTTGCTCTGTTTGCTATTTGGCCTTCCTGGTGCGCTAATTCTTTACCGTCGTAAATTCATTGGTCGAAGTTTTGTGCGTGCACTAATTGCAGTGCCATTCGTGTTGCCCACAATTGTGGTTGCCATCGCATTGCAAAGTTTCACAAAGTTTCTGCCAGCAGTATTAGTGATCCTGATTGCTCATCTGTTTTTGAATTATTCGATTGTGGTGCGCACGGTTGGTGGAGTTTGGCAATCGCTAGATCGCGAAGTTGAATACGCTGCCGCGCTCGATGGAGCCAGCCAGTGGCAAATCTTTTGGCGTATTGTTTTTCCTCAATTACGTTTCGCCATTACCTCGGCCAGCATTTTGGTGTTCCTCTATTGCGTCACCAGCTTTGGCATCATCTTGCTATTAGGTGGCGGACGAATTTCTTCAATCGAAACCGAAATCTATTTCTCACTCACAAACTTCCTAGATTTCAAAACCGCATCGGCATATGCATTGGTGCAAACCGTGATGACAATTCTGGTGTTTGCACTTGCGAAGAAGTTTGGCTCAGCATCCGCTGGCCTGGAACAGATTGAAACCGACGATCAGGTGGCGCGAGTTTATAAACGGGATTGGCCAATCGTCGCTGTTACTGCAGCTGTTGTAATTGCGGTTTTAGTGCTGCCCATCCTGCAGGTGCTGTCGAGATTTAGTTGGCAGGGGCTTGTCGATTTGAGCGGCAACGGCTCGAGGCAGCTTCTCAACATCTCGGTTTGGGCGGCGGCGGGCAACTCACTCAGAAATCTTTTGATAGCCGCCGGGCTTTCGCTTTTACTCGGGGTGTTGGTCTCCTGGCTGCTTAGTCGAAGTAAGCGGCGTTGGCTGGAACTGCCGTTTCTCCTGCCGATGGGCGTCTCCTCGGTGGTGATTGGTTTTGGCTATTTACTTAGCTTTAGGGCAGGTGGGCTAGCGGTTCCGCTGGTTCAGGCGGTCATGGCTACCCCTCTGGTGATTCGCATTGTGCATCCGGCACTCGTCTCTCTGGGCGTGGACTACCGAGAGGACGCCGCGATTTCCGGTGCAAGCAACTGGCAAATCTGGCGTTTGGTTGAGGCTCCGATGTTGGCCAACGTGTTGCGCTCCGCTGCGGTCTACGCGGCATTGGTGTCGCTCGGAGAATTTGGTGCGGCGAGTTTGCTCAGCTACGGAGATCAAGCAACGCTACCTGTGGTGCTTTATCAATTGATCAGTCGTCCGGGTGCGCAGAACTACTCAATGGCGATGGCAACTTGCGCGCTGCTGATTGTTTTGGTGTTTGTAATTTCCATGTCTAGCGCTTTAGTTCAAAAGCAACGTCGTTCTTCTTCAAACGTTTAGTAATTACTTCAATTGATTCTGGATTCTGATCCATCAAAATAAAGTGTCTACCGAGTGAAGCTGCGACTGCACCGGTAGTGCCAGATCCACCGAAGAAATCTAGAACCACATCGCCGGCCTTTGATGATGCCTGAATGATGCGACGCAATATGCCCTCAGGCTTTTGCGTTGGGTATCCGGTTTTTTCTTTACCGGTTGGCGACACAATTGTGTGCCACCAAACATCGGTTGGTAGTTTTCCGAGTTCAACTTTTTCCGGGGTAACCAAACCGGGTGCCATGTATGGTTCACGATCAACTTCAGCATTGTTGAAGTAGTAAGTCTTTGGGTTTTTAACGTAAACCAAAATTGTGTCGTGCTTGGATGGCCAACGATTCTTGGCCTTGCCTCCATAGTCGTATGCCCAAATGATTTCGTTCAAGAATGAGTCGCGGCCAAATAGTGCATCGAGTAAAACTTTTGCGTAATGTGCCTCGCGATAATCCAAGTGCAAATACAACGTGCCGGTGTCGTTGAGAATCCGCCAAGCTTCTTCGAGTCTTGGTTCTAGGAAAGACCAGTAGTCCGCGAATTCGTCATCATAGCTGAGCACGGTCTCGCGAATGATTTCGTAGTTCTGGCCCTTGAAGCCAACCCGACCGCCGGTCTCCACTCGCTTGGTCTCCGAGGCGCCCCTGGTCTGCTTGCGCCCGGTGTTGAACGGTGGGTCGATGTAAATCAGTTGCACGGATTCGCTCGGAATACTGCCCAGGTGGGTCAGGTTATCTCCGAAGTACAGTTGGTTTACAGGCACAGAAAGAGATTAACAGTATGAATACCGAAGTCGTCCACAATGCTGAGTTGAGCCGCTACGAGATCAACTTGGATGGCGAGCTTGCTGGCTTTGCGGATTACCGACTCGCGGGCGGAGACATCACTTTCTATCACACCGAGGTTTTTCCAATTCACCGTGGAAAAAACCTGGCTGCCATTCTGATGGAGGCAACTCTCAAGGATGTGCGCAGCAGTTTTCCGAACGACAAGGTTGTGCCAACTTGTTCTTACGTAGTGCGCTTCATGGAGAAGCACCCGGAAACCCAGGACCTACTTAAGGATCCAATCGAAGACGCGATTGCGGCCTGCGAGATTCGCCCTCGCTCTTAGTTCTTCAACGAAGTATTTAGCCATTCAATTACGTCGGCAATAACTTCGTCTTTGTTCAATTCGTTGAACACTTCGTGCCGTGCATCCGGATAAACAATCAGCGTTACATCTTGCACGCCGGCTTTTCTAAATGCGTTCATCAGCATTATGTTTCCGCGTTCACCGCCGAGTGGATCTTCACTTCCGGCGATTAACATCACCGGCATTTGATTCGGCAAACTTTTGCTCGGTACACCAAGCAACTTAGTTACACCCAAGAAGCCAAAAACATCGATTGCGGTTTCCGGAAAGATAAGTGGATCCGCGTTGAACGCAATTCCAACTTCGCGATCGCGACTCAACCATTCCTTGCCCATCGAATTTGGTTCTTTGTCCCAGCGTTTGTTGAATCCGGCGCTTGGTACCACGCCAGGCAACATAAGGGTCGATCCGCTGAGTACCACACCCGCGTAATCGCTCGCGTGATTTTTAATAATTCTTTGAGTGAGCATCGATCCCCAGCTGTGCCCAACGATGAAAATCGGTAGCGTCGGGTTTTCGCTTCGAATCAGCTCGGTTAGCTGATGCACCTGATTGATAGTGGCGGTCATGCCGCCCTTGCCCAAGTTTCCCTGTCGTTTGATTTGCCCGCGAGCGCGCTGGTTGGCTCCGGTTACTCCGTGGCCGCGGTGGTCATCGGCGTAAACCGAGAAGCCGGCACGATTTAGGGCCGCGGCCACGTGGTCGTAGCGTCTGGCATGCTCGCCGAGGCCATGTGCCAGCTGGACTACGGCCTTGGCATCCGCCACCGGCCACTCGTAAAAGGTGATCTCCACGCCATAGGCATCGGTAAATGTACGAATCAGCGGCAATGCGGTCATGGCTTCAGGTTACCCCTCTGGTTGGCTGCGATAATCGCAGGTGGCTCTCGGGTCGTTCCCAGACAACTCCCAAGTAAGGAAAACAGACTCTAGACATGATCCAAACCGTATTCACTCAGCCGAACCAGAGAGTTCGCCTCGGCATGAAGAAGTACCTCGAGCTAAAGCGAGGTCAGGACTTCATCGAAGGGCTCGCCTGGTTCTCGGTCATCGCAGTCACCGCGATGTTCCTAATCGATGGCGGAGTGAAATCACTAACCGATCCTGCTTCAATTCTTAGCGCAATCGATCGTCTCACCGCATTGGTGGCAACCGATCTTTTGCTCATCGACATCCTGCTCATCGCTCGTATCCCATGGATCGATCACTACTACGGACACGACCGCGCAACTACCGCGCACAAAAAACTCGGTAAGCCAATTCTTTACCTTGTGATTGCCCACTTTGTTTCAGCGGTTGTGCAGTACGCGATTGTTGCAAACACAAACGTGATTGCAGAATTTATTTCGCTACTTTCTATCGGCGACATTCTTCTTGCCACCGGTGCGTTCGTGCTGATGGTTTTAGTTGTGGTGACATCACTTAACTTTGCTCGAAAGGCGATCACCTACGAAGCCTGGTACCTAGTGCACATCTTCGCTTACGGATCTGTGCTACTTGCGATTCCTCACCAGTTCTCAACCGGTAGCGACATCGCCGGTAAGCCAATTGCCATGACTTACTGGATTGCGCTTTACCTATTTGTTTTGGTGAATGTGGTTTGGTACCGAATCGCTCGTCCGATCGTTCGCGGTATTCGTCACTCACTTCGAGTTTCAACAACCGTTCGTGAATCAAGTGACGCAACTTCGATTTACCTAACCGGAAAGAACGTTGCCAAACTTGGTGGTGCTGCCGGTCAGTTCTATCTAGTGCGCATACTTAACTCACGCGACTGGTGGCGCCCTCACCCATTCTCAATTTCTGCAGCACCAAACGATAAGTTCGTGCGCTTCACCGTTGCAGATCGCGGTGACGACACCAAGCTGATGCAGTCACTAAAGCCGGGCACACCGGTAATGCTCGAGGGCCCATATGGTGTGTTCACCGAAGAGCGCCGCACCAAGGAGAAGCTGGTGCTGGTTGCTGCCGGTATTGGCATCCCGCCTATCCGTGCGCTTGCTGAGCAAGTTGCCGCTCGCCCCCACGATGTCACCATCATCTACCGTTTGCGCAACCAGGAGGACGCAGCACTACTAGCCGAGACTCGTGCTCTTGCAGCACAGCGCGGCTTCCGCTTGGTTGAGCTCGAGGGTCGTCGTGGCGTTGGCACCAGCTGGATGAACGCCGACTACTCCGGCCGCTCAGATCTTGATCGACTAAAAGACATCGTGCCAAATGTTACCGATGCGGATGTTTACATCTGTGGTCCAACTGCCTGGACTCACAGTGTTGAAAAAACTATGAAAGCCGCTGGCGTGGATGCACGTCAGATTCACGCAGAGGAGTTTGCCTGGTGAGAAAGTCAACTAAGACAGCAGTAGGTGTAATCGGACTTGGAATTCTTGGTCTGAGCTACCAACTAGGTACCGCAGCAACCGCTTCCACCGGTGGCTTCGCTAGTCCTACAGATAGCGCAACCCCGCTTGCCCAGGCAAGTGATTTGGCAACCGCAACTCCTGATCCAACCACTTCGTCAGCGACAGTTGCTCAGGGTTCAAGCGCAGGTAGTAAAAGCACCAACACTGCTCCAAAGCCAACTGCCTCAAAGAGTGCTTCACCGGCTGCGTCTGCATCTGCAAGTGCATCGCCTTCGCCATCTGCGACTCAATCGAGTTCATCTAGCAACGCAGCATCGGTTTCTAAAACTGGTGACGCGGTTGAATCTGGATTCGGTCCGGTGCAGGTGAAGGTCACCAAGGTAAGTGGAAAAATTACCGAGATAACTTATGTTCAAGCAATGGCGACACACGGCCGCGAACAAGCTTTCCCATATTTGGTTCAGTACGCAATCAAAGCCAATGGTTCGGGTTTTGGAAACTTGAGCGGAGCAACATTCACCACCAACGCGTTCAAACGATCATTGGAGTCAGCTCTTGCGAAATTCTAAAGGTGTAATTCAGGGACTCGGCCTACTCGGTTTGAGCGTTACCGGTGCATTGCTGTTGCAGTCGCACGGCCTAGTTGCATCGGCATCTGCCGGAACAACTTCATCTAGTAGTGGAAGTGCAACTGGCGATGCCATCAATTACCAATACGGCACCATTCAAGTAAAGGTGACCGAGACAGCTGGAAAAATCACGGCGGTCGACCTAGTGCAAGCAGATGCAACCGCTGGCCGCGAACAGGCTTTCAGCTACCTGGTGAAGGATGCCATCTCAGCAAACGGAACTTCGTTTGGAAACTTGAGCGGCGCTACTTTTACTACCGACGCCTTCAAGCAAGCCCTGGATAGCGCGCTTTCGAAACTGGCCTAGTGCAAACTTTCGAACACGTTGAGCTCTGCATGGGCACTGGATTTAAATTCCAGGGCCGATACAACAATGTGGATTTCAATACTGCAATCGCCGTGGCGTGCGAGATTCTGCATGAAGCAGATCGGGTATTCAGTCTCTACAAACCAGAATCTCCGCTGAGCCAACTTGCCGCCGGCAAGACTTCGGTAGCTGAGTGCCCTCCCGAAGTTAGCGAAGTGTGGGATGCCTGTGAATTCTGGGAGAACACCACCGACGGTTGGTTCAGTCCTTTTACCGCGGAGCACACCTTCGATCCGAGTGGACTGGTGAAAACTTGGGCGGCAAAGCGAGCCGCCGAATCTCTCGTGTCACAGGGAATTGTGGACTTCACCCTCAATGCCGGAGGCGATGTGCTGGTTGCCAATGCGGCCAGCGGAGAGCTGGATTGGCGAATTGCGGTGTCAAAGCCGATTTCAATTGCCGAAGCCGGAGCCGGAGCGCTAGCCGTGATTGATCTCAAGGGCACTCCATATAGGGCAATGGCCACCAGCGGTTCGGCCGAACGTGGTTCTCATATCTGGAACCCCAAGTCAGACCAAGATCCGGCCAAGTCACTGCTTCAGTTTTCGGTAATTGCCAAGGACCTAGTTGAGGCAGACATCTGGGCAACCGCGGGCTATGCAGAGGGACCTAATGCCCTGGCCCGAATCGACGCGCTACCGAATTTGGAAGCACTGGCGATTTTGCCGGACGGTCGGATTGCCGCGACGCCTGGGTTCATGCAGCTTGTTTTGCGCTGATTTGTTTAGACAACAGAAACCTGATGGCAGTACTCCGTTGATCAAAAGTTTCTATGGTGAGCCGGTGAGCATGAGAGTTGCAATAGTCACAGAGTCTTTTCTGCCGTCTACCAACGGCGTCACGAATTCCGTGGTACAGGTTATTCACACTCTTAAAGAGCTCGGACACGATGTCTTAATCATTGCCCCGAAATCACCTGAGTCCAGTTATCTCGGATATCCGGTGATTCGCACTGCTTCTATCACCCTCTTTGGTTTTCCAATCGGCCTGCCACTAATTGGAATGAAAAGTGTGCTGCGCAGTTTTGCTCCGGATGTTTTACACGCGGCGGCGCCATTTATGCTTGGTCGTCAAGCACTCGCAGTATCAAAGCGATTAGGTATACCTTCGGTAGCCATTTATCAGACTGACGTCACAGGCTATTTACAACGCTACGGCGCGATTATTTTTAGACCTTTTTACAACTGGTTGCTCAAACGAATTCACAGCAAGGCCACCATCACACTTGCCCCTACGCCAGAGAGTGCATCGACGCTGCAAAAACTAGGTTGCCCAAATATCTCAATCTGGGGTCGAGGAGTCGACATCGATCTATTCAATCCAAAGCGGAAAAACAGCATTGCAGTTCGCAAATATAAACTTTCCATCGGTGTGCAGCCAACCGACTTAGTAATTGGTTACGTTGGACGTCTCGCGCCTGAAAAACAAGTGGAGCGTTTCAGTGAATTCACCGATTTGCCAGATGTGCAATTCCTGATTGTTGGCGATGGTGTTCAACGCTCTGAACTCGAAAAAAAGTTTGAAGGACAACGAGTCAAATTTGTGGGAATGCAATCGGGTGAAATCTTGGCCAACTCTTACGCAGCAATGGATGTATTTGTGCATTGCGGAGAGGAAGAAACTTTTGGTCAAACCATTCAGGAGGCAAAGGCATCCGGTGTGCCGGCAATTGCCCCTGCCGCTGGTGGGCCAAAATTCCTAATCGAAAATGGGCTGACCGGCTTTCTAGTGAACCCCAAACAGCCTGGTGCCTATCGCGCTGCCTTAGCTAAAGTCATCGACGATGCTGAACTTCGTGAACGTATGGGCTTGGAGGCTAGGGCCTCGATGCTTGGCCGCACCTGGAAAAACAATAACGAAGAGCTAATTAGCCATTACTACTCTGTGATTGAGGCCAAGCAAAAGATGATGCCTAAGCCTCGCTTTCAACAACGAAATCTTGCATGAACTTTCTAGATCCTCAGGTAATTCTCGAAAGTCTGGGCGGACTGGCCGTTTTTGGCGTTGCTTTGATAATTTTTCTCGAGACTTCGACAATCATAGGATCGTTCCTACCCGGTGATTCTCTGTTGTTTCTACTGGGACTTTCGCTTGCCACCTGGCTGGCATCTTTTCCGATATTCATAGCAATTCCGACCGTGATTGTCGGAGCAATTACCGGTGCTCATGTCGGCTTCTTATTCGGCGCAAAATTGGGTCCTAAACTTTTCGAACGAGATCGTGGATTCTTTCTAAATCGAAATACCGCAGAGCGTACAAAGGAATTTTGGGCGAAATACGGAAACCGTTCAATATTTCTTGCTCGTTTTATTCCGGTATTACGTGCCCTTGTTCCAATGTTTGCTGCGATTGGCAATATGCCAAAACGTGAATTTATTAAACTAAATATTTTTAGTGCGATCATCTGGGTGACCACATTAATGTCTCTTGGTTTTACCCTTGGTCAAATCGAATTTGTAAAGAAAAACATCGAATTGATGGTTATAACTTTTGCAGTGATTTCTTCTTTGCCGTTGCCTTTTGAGTTGTTGCGCGAACGGCAGATTCGTCGAAAAGCAAAGAAGTCTCAACAGTAGGTTCAATTAGCTCAAGATCAAATTGCTTCGGATCCAAGCCATCTCCAGACGAAGCTCCCCGAAGTTTTCGTCCCCAGAATGGCAGAACGTGCACAACGAACCAAACAATGTTTTGTTTGAATCCCCACTTGGGTTCCTGAATTAGCTTGGCTGGGTGGAGTGGAATTCGGTGTGCCAAAGCTAGTTTCTCGGCAGCAATGTTCGCCAACATTTGATGTCCATGAATAGAAAAGTGCACTAAGTCATCGCTCCAAAATGCCATTCGACTGAATTCCTGTAACTTATAAATGTCTAGTACTGGTGCGTTATATTCGGCAGCGACTTCCTGAATAAGATTCGACATTTCCCGGGACTTTCGAGCCATCACGCTGAAAACTTTGAAGTGACCCGGGTTTACCGTTGTCACAACCAACACCTGCACTCCCGCCTCATACAACCGATGAATTGCACCGCGAAATAGTGCCCGAATTGCGTCGTGGCCTTTCCTGGAGGCCATAATGTCATTCGCACCAGCCATGATGGTCACCAAGTCTGGCTTGAGGCGCAACGCGTCTTCAAGTTGGCTGGTCAGAATCTCCGCGGCTGTGCTCCCTCTAACTGCTAAATTCGCGTACTCGAAGGGTTCTCCGAAATCCTTGGCTTCCGCCGCCAGCAAGCCGGCTAGCCGATCCGCCCATCCCTTGTTGTAGCGGTTTTTTCTGAAGCCGTCGTCGCCCAGGCCTTCAGTGAGTGAATCTCCCAAAGCAACATAACTGCGATAGAGAAATTTCTGCATGGGAGCCTAAACCAGAATTGGTAATCTTTCCAGATTTCGACCTAGTGCGATGACCTGCCAATTGGCTGCCTGCCAAGCATTTGCATCTAGCACATTGCGGCCATCAATCACCAGGCGGTTACGCACAATTTTCGCCAATTCAGCAGGATCAGCCTCGCGGTATTGCGCCCACTCGGTAGCCAAAACCACTAGTTCTGCATCCAATAGCGAAGCTTCAAGACTTTCACGAGCTTCAAACTGCGGGAAATTTCGACGAACATTGTGTAGTGCCTTTGGGTCTGTCACTACTACTTGTGCACCCGCCAACCAAAATTGTTCCGCTATCGCGATTGCCGGAGAATCTCTAATGTCATCTGTTTCCGGTTTAAATGCTGCACCAAGAATAGTTACGCGTCGTCCTTCAAGACTGCCCAGTTCGTCAATTGCGACTTCAATCACGCGACTTCTCCTACGTAGATTGATTGCCTCAACTTCACCAAGGAATGCAACTGATGAACCAACGCCGAGTTCGTCTGCGCGTGCCATGAACGCACGAATATCTTTTGGAAGGCACCCGCCACCAAAACCAATTCCATTGCGCAAGAACTTGTTTCCAATGCGCTCGTCGTATCCGATTGCTTCGGCAATTTTTACGGTGTCAGCTCCTGCAACTTCGGCAACTTCGGCAATTGCATTAATGAAAGAAATTTTGGTTGCCAAAAAGGAATTTGCGGCAACTTTCACTAGCTCTGAGGTTGGAATATCGGTTGTCACTAATGGCACACCATTTTGTAAAAGTTCTTCGTAGAGCAATCGCAAAACCTTTTCGCTCCAAGGATCATCAACGCCAATAACCAAACGGTCAGGTTCCAAAGTGTCTTGAAGTGCAGTTCCCTCACGTAGGAATTCAGGGTTCCACGCTAGGTGTGGTGAGAAAGGAAGTCTGTTCTCTAAATACGCTCGAACTTGCTTTGCAGTGCCTACCGGAACCGTTGATTTGCCAACTACAACGGCGTCTTCATCGAGGAAAGGAACCAGAGCATCGAGAGCCATAAATAAGTATGTAGTGTCCGCACTTGAACCATCTGCACTTTGAGGAGTTCCCACGCAAATCATGTGTAACTGTGCAGTCAAACTTTCGTCGTCGTGCTCAGTCTTGAACTGAATATTGCCTTTGGCTACAACTTCGGTGAGAGCTACATCCAAGCCCGGTTCGTAAAAAGGCAAAATACCAGCACTCAGTTTTTCGATTTTTCGAAGATCTGGATCGATACCGATTACTTCGTGACCGAGTTTGGCAAACGCCACTGCAGTAGTTGCGCCTAGGTAGCCAAGCCCAATCACGGTAATTTTCAGCTTCACACTCGGAGTTTAGAAAAGAAAGTTCTGGCAAAATCCTAAAGACCACACTTGTGACCAGTTGTTATTGAAGCATTCGTTTATCGTCAATCTAGGCAAACTTTTGTTTACTGCTAGATAAAAAATTTGTTACCAGATTGAAGGCGCTGGCTCTTTGAGTCGAGGGAGCAGAGAGGACTTCGCCCAATCGTTGATCCACTTTGGCAGCTTAGGTTCTTTGCCATCCCAATTTGATTCGGCGAGAACTTCTGCTGGTGTAACAATTCCACGAACGCGCTTTAGGAATCGAATGCGCACAATCGCAACCGCGCAAATTTCTGCGTTGGCCACAAAGCGCTGTTCAAAATAAAACGCTTCGGCATCCCAGCCGACAACTTTGGTTTCGATCTGGAATTTTTGCCAAGGCAAAAGTGATTTGCGAAATGTGATGTTGCTGGCAACCACGATTGGATACCAACCAAGTTTTTTCCAACGCTGCCACAATCCAGCACGCAGTGATAAATCGTAACGACCAAGGTCAAGCAGAGTTAGAAATACTCCGTTGTTCATGTGATTGAAAATATCCAAGTCCGTTGGCCAAACTCGAAATTCACGAATGCCCACATCACTCATGTGCAGTTTCGAACGAGAACGCCATGAGGCGAGTGCCCAGATAAGACGCAACCAAAGTTTCATCTGATTACCAAATGGTTACGCGTTGATCTGGAGCCAACCACATTTTGTCGTCAGGTGAAACATCGAATGCGTCGTAGAACGCGTCGATGTTGCGAACGATTTGGTTGCAACGGAATTCGGCAGGTGAGTGTGGATCGGTGGCCAGTCGCTGAATCATGATTTCATCGCGACCCTTCGAACGCCAGCCAAGAGCCCAGGCCATGAACAAACGCTGAGTTCCGGTGAATCCATCTAGAGTGGCATTCGGATCGATGCCCTTATCCGCGCAAGACATTTGGTAGGCCTTCAACGCAATCGACAAACCACCCAAGTCACCGATGTTCTCACCGATGGTGAATGCGCCGTTGACCTTGTGCGACTCGTCTAGCTGAGCCGGAGTTAGTTGATTGTACTGGCCGATGAGGCTCTTGGTGCGCTGCTCAAAGGCAGCGCGATCTTCGTCGGTCCACCAGGAAATCAGCGCGCCATCGCCGTCGTACTTCGAACCCTGGTCGTCGAAGCCGTGGCCAATCTCGTGGCCAATAACTGCTCCGATGGCACCGAAGTTCACTGCGTCATCGACCTCGAGGCCAAAGAATGGCGGCTGCAAAATTGCTGCCGGGAAAACGATTTCGTTGAAGCCAGGGTTGTAATAGGCGTTCACAGTTTGTGGGGTCATGTGCCATTCGTCGCGATCAATTGGTGAACCAATTTTTGCCGCTTCGATTTTGTGTTCGAACTCTGAAACACGACGAACGTTTCCAACCAAATCGTGACGATCAATTTCTAGTGAGCTGTAGTCGCGCCACTTAACCGGATAGCCAATCTTTGGAGTGAACTTTTCTAGTTTGATGAGAGCCTTCTTTTTGGTCTCGTTAGTCATCCAATCCAAGTTGGTAATTGATTCGCGATAGGCCTTGATCAAGTAATTGACCAAACCATCCATGCGATCTTTGGCGGCAGCAGGGAAATGTTTTTGCACATAGATTTCACCAACGGCTTCGCCTAGTGAACCCTCTACCGCTTGTACTGCGCGCTTCCAGCGAGCGCGAAGTTCCGGAGCACCGGTTAGTTTGCGCCCGTAGAAATCAAAACGAGCATTTACAAAATCGCTGCTTAGGTAAGGCGCCATCGAATTGATGACTTGCCAGCACAACCAAAGCTTGATCACTTCAAGATTTTCTTCAACGTACAAAGTGGAGAATGCTTCGACGAATGATGGCATCATCACCACTACTTCTTCGAGCACCTTGGTATCTAGCTCGGCACCCTGCAACCAAAGTTTCCAGTCGTAGTTCGCACTGATTTTTTGCAGCTCGTCGAAACTGCGAAGGTTGTAGGTCTTCTCGGCTTCGCGTGATTCCACCTTGGTCCAGTGGTGTTTTGAAATTGCGGTTTCAAACTCAAAGATTCGGTGAGCAACTTCGTTGGCTTCGTCGATAGCCCAGCCGGCAAGCTCAAACATCTCAGCAACAAAAGGTACGTAGGCATCACGAATTTCCGCGTGCTTTTCCTCGTGGTAGTAGGCCTCGTCTGGGAGCCCAAGTCCGCCCTGGTAAAGGTTCACCAGGTAGCGCTCCGGGTTTCCTGGGTCGTTATCCACGTACATCCCGGTCAGCCCGGAAATGCCCTGGGTGCTTAGCTCACCCAATAGTTTGGTGACTTCGTCCAGGCTGCCAATGTGCTTGATTCGGGTGAGATCACCCTGAATCGGAGCTGCTCCGAGCTCGTCTGCACGGGCCTCGTCGAGGAATGAGCCGTACATGTCGCCAATCTTCTGGCTCACACCGGCGCTCGGATTGGCTGCTGCCTCCTCAAGAATGTCGCGAACCGCCTCTTCGCTGTTGTCGCGAAGAATCGTGAACGACCCGTAAAGTGCCTGGTCTGCAGGGATCTCGGTGCCCTCAATCCAGGTGCCATTCATAAAGCGGTAGAGGTCGTCTTGTGGGCGAACTGTCTTGCTGAGCGTGCTTGGGTCAATGCCAGGTGTGATTTCCATGGCTTTATCCTAAGTTGCCTCGCGAATTAGACTTGACCTGTGGATCTACAGAAAATCATCTTGTACTACGGCTTCGCTCCGGTTACCGACCCTGACGCGGTCAAGCTTTGGCAGAAAACTCTCTGCGAGAAGCTAGGGCTCAAAGGTCGCATCATCATTTCCAAGCACGGCATCAATGGAACCGTTGGTGGAAACATGGAAGACCTCAAGCAGTACGTGCGTGCCACAAAGGAATACCCTGGCTTCGGCAAGATCGATTTCAAGTGGTCAGACGGCACCGGTGAAGACTTCCCTCGTCTATCAGTGAAGTCACGCAAAGAATTGGTTGCATTCAACGCTCCGGACGAAATCGAAGTTTCACGTTCTGGAATCACCAACGGAGGTAAGCACCTCAAGCCGGCAGAAGTTAATAAGTTGGTTGAAGAGCGCGGCGACGATGTCGTGTTCTTCGATGGTCGAAATGCATTCGAAGCAAAGATCGGAAAATTCAAGAACGCCATTGTTCCTGATGTTGAAACTTCACACGACTTCGTTGCAGAACTCGAATCTGGAAAATACGATCACCTCAAAGACAAGCCGATTGTTACCTACTGCACCGGTGGTATTCGTTGCGAGATCCTTTCTGCCGTAATGCAGAACCGTGGCTTCAAAGAGGTTTATCAAATTCAAGGTGGCATCGTTCGCTACGGAGAAACTTTCCGCGACAAGGGTCTTTGGGAAGGTTCGCTCTACATCTTTGATGAGCGCATGACCATGGACTTCAGTGATGAGGCAAAAGTTATTGGTGAATGCGAAGGCTGCGGAGCTCCAACCAATCACTTCCGGAACTGTCAGAACCTAGGTTGCAAAGACTTGGTTTTGCTGTGCGATGATTGCGCAACCAAGCCTGAGATGCTTGAGTGCAAGCCCAACCACACTCGCGGTCGCCGCAAAGACATGGTTGGCTAATAGTTCTTAAAAATAAAAGAGCCCGGAAAATATCCGGGCTCTTTTATTTTTGAAGTATTACTTCTTGCCGCTTACCTGAAGGGTAATGTTGGCAACGATTTCGCTGGTTAGACGCACGGTTGCGTTGTGCTCACCGGTGGTACGAATCGGGCTGGTGATTTCAACCTTCTTCTTGTCCAACTCGCCAAGACCAGCAGCTGCAACAGCAGCAACTACGTCGGCAGTCTTAACCGCACCGAATAGACGACCGCCTACGCCAGCCTTTACAGACAGACGAACAGACTTCTCTTCTAGACGAGCCTTTAGAGCCTGTGCTTCTTCAACGGTTGCAAGAGCGCGTGATTCACGAGCAGCCTTGATCTGCTCAACCTGCTTCTCGCCACCCTTGGTCCAAAGCACTGCGAAACCGCGAGGTAGTAGGTAGTTACGAGCGAACCCGTTCTTTACCTCAACTACATCGCCAGCTGAGCCGAGGCCTGAAACCTCGTTAGTCAGAATTAGTTTTGACATCTTTGATTACTCCTTAGCGACCTGCACCGGCGTATGGCATTAGAGCCATCTCGCGTGCATTCTTGACGGCCTTAGCGATGAGACGCTGCTCCTGAACTGACACACCAGTGATGTGACGAGCGCGGATCTTGCCTCGGTCTGAAACGAACTTGCGAAGGGTTGAGACGTCCTTGTAGTCAATAACGCCTACGGTGATTGCCTTAGCCGGTGCCAACTTTGAGTTCTTGGCGTTGCGGCTTGGCTTCTTCTTGTCACCTTTTAGTACAGCCATTTGTTGCTCCTATTTATAAAAAGTTTTCGAATTAGAAATTAGAAAGGGGTGTCGTCTGCGCCTGCTGAACCAACGCCTGGGTTTGCCCAGCCGCCGTCTGATGCTGGCTTAGCCTTTGGAGCATCGCCCCAAGGATCGCCACCGGCTACGGCTCCAGCTGCTCCACCTTCGCGAGCGCGACGAGTAACGGCTGCAGTTGCGCTACGCAACGATGGGCCAATCTCTTCGATCTCTAGCTCTAGTGATGCACGGGCTTCGCCTGATGCAGTCTGGTAAGCGCTTGGCGCTTTTAGGCGACCGGTAACGACAACACGAGTTCCCTTAGTAAGAGACTGTGCAACGTTTTCGGCAACTTCGCGCCAGGCAGTGCAACGAACCCATACGGTTTCGCCGTCTTCCCACGCGTTAGTGGTGCGGTTGTAAGTGCGAGGAGTTGAACCAACGTTCACGCTTACTACTGCAACACCGCCCTGGGTGTAGCGCAATTCTGGGTCGGCACCTAAGTTGCCAACCACAGTTACGTTAACTTCGCCAGCCATTTACTTCTCGACTGCTGCCTTGTGCTTTGCCTTTGCCGCTGCCTTGTCGGCTGCAACCTTAAGCATGAAGATTGCTTCTTCAGCGCGTAGCACCTTGGTGCGCATTACGGCTTCTGAAAGGTTCAACTGACGATCAAGTTCGATAACGTCATCTGAGTTAGCAGTCATGTTTACAACTGCGTAGATACCTTCTGATTTCTTGTTGATTTCGTAAGCCAACTTACGACGTCCCCAAATGTCAACGCTGTCAATAGAACCATTTCCATTGCGGATTACGTTGAGGAATTTGTCGAGACTTGGAGCAACAGTGCGCTCGTCGATGCCTGCATCGAGAATTACCATGAGCTCGTATTTGTGCATAACTAACCCACCTCCTTCGGACTAAACGGTCATGGGACTTCCATGACAGGAGGGTATATAAGCACGTTGCCACTGAGGGCAACCTTGCAAGTTTATCGGCTTGACCACCAGGCAAGCAAGCGCTTTTCCGCCTCAATAGCCCCGAGCGGACCCTCTTCGATGCGCAGCTCGAGCAGGTAGTTATAGGCCTGGCCAACCTCTCGGGACGGCTTCAAATCAAGGATCCGCATGATGTCCTCGCCGGAGAGATCCGGACGCATGGCATTCAGCTCCTCCTGCTCGGCAATAATTTCGATGCGCTTTTCGAGGTCGTCATAGGCATGAGCCAAACGCTCGGCCTTCCGCTGGTTTCGAGTGGTCACATCGGCACGGGTTAGCGCGTGCAAGCGCAGCAGCTGATCCTCGGCATCGCGAACGTATCGTCGGATGGCCGAATCGGTCCAGGCCTGATCGCTGTAACCAAAAAATCGCAGGTGCAACTCGATCAAACGGCAAACCGCTTTAGTGGTGTCGTTGTCGAAGCGAAGTGCCTGCATGCGTTTCTTGGTGAGCTTCGCGCCAACCACGTCGTGGTGATAAAACGAAACACCGCCACCCGGTTCGAGTTTGCGAGTTGCCGGTTTTCCGATGTCGTGCATCAAAGCTGCAAAGCGAAGAGTGAAATCTTTTTCGAGTCCGTAATCTTTTTCGTAATCGATGGCCTGCTCAACTACGCGAAGGGTGTGTTCGTAAACATCCTTGTGGTGGTGATGTTCATCCACCTCTAGCTTTAGCGCAGGTAGCTCAGGTAAAACTTTTTCGGCAAGGCCACTGTCAACCAAAACTTCCAAACCCTTGCGCGGATTTTTTCCGAGCATCAGTTTCACAAATTCTGCTTGCACACGTTCGGCAGAAATAATTTCGATGCGATCAACCATGTCGCGCATCGCATCAAAAGTTTCCGGTTCAATTTCAAATTCGAGTTGCGATGCAAAACGTGCTCCACGCATCATGCGAAGTGGATCGTCACTGAATGAATCTTCCGGTTTACCTGGAGTGCGAATGATTCCATCCATCAAATCTTTTAGTCCGTTGAATGGATCGACAAAAGTTTTTTCTGGCAACCGCAGCGCCATGGCGTTCACCGTGAAATCACGTCGAAGCAAGTCGGCGTTTAGATCGTTGCCGAATGCCACCTCTGGCTTGCGAGAGTCGCGGTCATATTTGTCTGCGCGATAAGTGGTGATTTCAATCTGGTCGTTTCCGATGCGGGCACCGATGGTGCCAAACTCACGCCCGATGTCCCAGTGGGCATCAACAATCGGCTTGATGATTTCGAGGATTTCATCCGGGGTTGCCGTGGAGGCAAAGTCGAGATCCGGTGCCTTGCGTCCTAGGAAGGCATCTCGAACCGGGCCGCCAACCAGAGCCAACTCGTGGCCCGCCTCGGCAAACCGAGCCCCAAGCTTGGCAAAAAGCGGCGAATCGGTGGATTTCTCCAGATTCGCTAGGGCCTCGGCTACGGTTTGCATGCTTTCAATCGTGCCACAGCCTTTAAACTTGCGGGTATGACGGCTCAGCGAGGAAAACGACCTAAGGTCGAGGAAACCTCGGCGGGCGGGTTCGTTTTATCGGCGGACGGCGAATTCAAGGTGGCCCTGATTGGCCGAATTAACCGTGGTGGTCGCCTGGACTGGTGCGTGCCTAAGGGGCATCCGGAGGGCAGGGAAACCCTAGAGGAAGCCGCCATCCGCGAGATTGCCGAAGAGACCGGCCTGAACGTTCGCATCTTGGAGCACCTTGGCGACATCCATTACGAATTCCAGGTGCCAGACAAAATCATCTCTAAGACTGTGCACCACTATCTAATGCAACAGATCGATGGCGAACTCACCGTAGAAAACGATCCGAATCACGAAGCAGTTGAAGCACGCTGGTTCAGTATTGAACATCTCGAAAAAACTTTGTCGCACGAAAATGAAAGACGACTCGCTCGCAAAGTAATCGAATGGGTTCGAGCAGAAGAATGATGCGAAAAGTTTTTGCACTCATCATGGCGGCACTAATGATTTTGTTTCCGCAAATTGCAAATGCTTCGGTGCCACACGATATTCCGAGTGTGCACATCGTTGCCGGTTCCGATATCAATTTGCTTGCATCTGATGCAAAAATTCCAGTGCGTGTGAAAAACGATTTTGGCACCGACTTACGAATCATCGTGCACGCTGCTGCTTCGAATGGTCGTCTTTCAATTCCCACTCCGGTGGAAATTACCATCCCAGCCAACACCGCTGTCAACGCACAAATTCCGGTGAAAGCAATCGGTAGCGGTCAAGTGAACTTAAGCGTTTGGTTAGAAACTTTTTCTGGGTTGCGGGTTGGCGATCAAGTTGAAGTTAACGTCAACGTAAATGCCGACGCTGAAAACGTAATTCTGATTTCCTTCACAGCATTTGTTTGTGTGCTCGGCACTCTCGGATTAATGCGCACCCTTCGTAAACGTCGTGAACGAGCTGCCGAATAATGAGCGTCGCAAAGTCATCGATGCTCATGGCCGGAGGCACACTGCTCTCTCGTGTGCTTGGTTTTAGTCGATCGATACTTTTGGCAATGGCACTCGGTGTTACCACTAACGCCGCCGATGCCTTTGGAGTAGCCAATCAGCTGCCGAATAACGTGTACGCGATTGTTGCCGGTGGAGTGCTGCAATCGATTCTGGTGCCGCAGATTATCAAGGCTCTGAGCCACAAGGATGGCGGCAAGGGCTACGTCGATCGCCTACTCACCTTCATCATTTCGGTGTTCCTAATCATCACGGTGGTAACCACTCTTGCCGCTCCACTTTTGGTTTCGATTTACACCACCGGCTGGACGCCAGCGCAGCTCGCACTGGCAACCGCATTTGCCTACTGGTGTTTGCCACAACTTTTCTTCTACGGTTTGTATTCGATACTCGGTGAAGTACTCAACGCACGAAGCAAATTCGGCCCGTACATGTGGGCACCGGTTCTCAACAATGTGGTTTCGCTTGCCGGACTTATTGCGTACATCGTGATCTTTGGAAAAGATCCAACCGGTGCAGAGAGCATCGACTCTTGGAGTTCGTCGCAGATTGTTTTGCTTGCCGGATCTGCAACAGCAGGAGTAGCGGCACAGGCGCTAATACTTTTTGTTGCCTGGCGAAAAATCGGCATCAAACTTTCACTCAATTTCAAGTGGCGCGGATTCGGATTGCGGCCGGCACTAAAGGCGGCAAGTTGGTCACTCGCCATGGTGTTGGTGACTCAAATCGGTGGTTTGGTGCAAACCGTGGTTGCATCGTCAGCGGTTGAATCCAGAACCAATTCGGTTGCCATCGCATCGGTTGCGGCAGCATCGATCGCCTGGTTGGTTTTCATGTTGCCGCACAGCATCGCAACGGTTTCGATTGCAACCGCGTACTTCACCAAGATGTCGCATCACGTGCAAGACAATCGCATCGATCTTTTGAAGAATGATTTGGCTGCGGGATTGCGCACCATTTCTTTAATCTCGGTTTTGTCGACCGCGGCGATTTTAGTTTTGGCTTATCCAATTGCTCGAGTGTTTGTGGGTGAGTATCCGGCTCTGGTTGCCCTCGGCAATGTGCTGGTTGCACTGATTGTTGGATTGCTGCCGTTCAGTTTCGTCTTCATGATGCAGCGCGCTTTTTACGCCCTCGAAGACACCCGCACCCCATTCATCTTTACTAGTGTGCAAATTGCCCTGCACATCACCGGCTCAATAACCATGTCATTTGTGGTTCCACATGAGTGGCTGGTGGTTGGCCTAAGCCTGCTGACCAGCACCACCGTCACGATTCAGGCCCTGATTGCATATAGCCTGCTTCGCCGCCGAATCGGCAGCCTCAAGGGCCAGCACATCTTCACCGGCACCGGCTACTTTGCCATCGCCGGTGTTGTGGCTGGGCTGGTGGGTTACGCCATGCTTCAGATAATCGGGGGAGTCAGCCAGGGCGCATTCGCTGTGCAGTCGATCATCACCGCCGGCCTAGCCTCGTTCATGGTCGGTTTCGTAATCCTGGCGGTTTACCTGGTGCTACTCAAGCTGTTCCGAGTGCGTGAGATTGAGACGGCCATGGCGTCATTTAAGGGAATACTGCGCCGATAAAATTGCTTCTAATAACCGAGCACTCGCTCATTTGTTTGGAGAAATCTTGCGCAACGTCATCATTGTTGGATCTGGCCCGGCTGGCTATACCGCCGCTATCTACACCGCTCGTGCCGGCCTCGAGCCACTGCTAATCGCTTCATCGGTTGAAGCCGGTGGCGAGCTAATGAAGACCACCGAGATTGAAAACTTCCCTGGCTTCCCTAACGGCCTAATGGGCCCGGAGCTCATGGCAAACATGCAGGCTCAGGCCGAGCGCTTCGGCACCGAGATTCTCCTCGATGACGTCGTCGAAGTCGACCTCAAGGGCGATGTCAAAATCGTGAAGACCGGAAACGGAAAAACTTTTGAAGCCAAGACAGTAATCTTGGCCACCGGCGCTGCCTACCGCGAACTTGGTTTGCCACGCGAAAAGGAATTGAGCGGCCACGGTGTTTCATGGTGTGCAACTTGCGACGGATTCTTCTTCCGCGAAAAGCAAATCGCAGTAGTTGGCGGTGGCGACTCCGCAATGGAAGAGGCCATGTTCCTCTCACGTTTCGGTAGCAGCGTTAAGTTGATTCACCGTCGCGATAGCTTCAAGGCATCAAAGACAATGCAAGAGCGCGTGATGAACAATCCAAAGATTGAAATCATTTACAACAGCGCAGTTGAAGAACTGCTCGGAGAAACCAACTTGACTGGTTTGAAGCTGAAGAACACCGTTGATGGTTCAACTTCAGAAATCCCAGTTGATGGCTTGTTCATCGCAATCGGATCAGACCCACGCGTGTGGTTGGTTGAAAACCAAATCGAACTAACTTCAGAAAAGTTCATTCAGGTTGAGGGTCGTTCGTCAAAGACTTCACTTCCAGGAGTGTTCGCTGCCGGAGACGTGATCGACCCAACTTACCGACAGGCAATCACTGCTGCCGGATCTGGTTGTGTCGCGGCGCTAGATGCAGAGCATTACCTAACCTCGCACTAAATTATTACTAAGCAAAAACAAAGGAAATCATCATGGCCAAGAACGTAACCACCGCATCTTTCCAGGCAGACGTGCTCAGCAACGCCAAGCCAGTGTTGGTTGACTTCTGGGCCGAGTGGTGTGGTCCTTGCCGTCAGGTTTCTCCAATCCTCGACCAGATTGCAGCTGAGCACAGCGAGATCGAAATCGTTAAGGTGAACGTTGACGAAGAGCCAGGCTTGGCTCAGCAATACGGAATCACCAGCATTCCTGCGCTTCAGGTTTTTGAGGGCGGACAGCTAGTCAAGGCCATGGTCGGTGCCAAGCCAAAGTTTGCGCTTGAGCAAGACCTCGCACAGTGGCTACGCTAGGTTAATGCCCGAGAACAAAACTCCGCGATCAAATAACTTTGATGGATGGCTAGACGCCTACGCGGATCGAGCACACACACTTTCTGTTTCTGAAGTACGCGCACTTTTTGCCGTCGTCTCACGCCCCGAAGTAGTTTCACTCGCCGGCGGTATGCCATACGTACAGGCTCTGCCTAAGGAACTTCTTGCTCAGGCTTACGAAGGCATGATGGCAAAAAAGGGAAACCTCGCCATTCAATACGGTGGCGGTCAGGGCGACGCAGATCTTCGCGAACAGCTACGCGACATCATGGCGATGGAAGGCATTCACGCATCCCCGGATGACGTAGTGGTCACCACCGGATCTCAGCACGCACTCGATTTAGTTGCCGGCCTGTTCCTCGACAAGGGCGATGTGGTTTTGGCCGAAGGTCCTTCGTACGTTGGTGCAATCGGAATCTTCCGTCACTACGAAGCTCACATCGAGCACGTTTACACCGACGACAACGGTATTTCGCCTGAGGCTTTGCAAGAAGCCATCGACAACATGAAGGCACAGGGTCGCCGCATCAAGTTCCTTTACCTTGTGCCAAACTTCGCTAACCCTTCAGGTGTAACCCTGGCCAAGGATCGTCGACCAAAGATCATCGAAATCTGCCAGCGCGAACACATCCTGATTCTCGAAGACAACCCATACGGCTTGCTCTACTTCGACAAGCCTGTGCCGGATGCACTCCGCAGCATGGACGACAACGTCATCTACCTGGGCTCGTTCTCAAAGATCCTGGCCCCTGGTTTCCGCGTTGGCTACGTTTTGGCTCCACCTGCCCTGCGCGACAAAATCGTCCTAGCCCAGGAATCGGCTCTGCTCTGCCCATCGATGTTCTCGCAGATGATGATCAGCGAATACCTCGAGGTGGCCGACTGGCGCAAGCAGGTAGACACCTTCCGCGGTGTTTACCGTGAACGCAAGGATGCTGCCCTAAGCGCAGTCCGCGAGTACCTGCCAAACGTAAAGACCACCACCCCGGATGGCGGTTTCTACCTCTGGCTCACCCTGCCAAAGGGAATTGACTCTAAGGCGATGCTTCCGGTTGCCGTGAAGGAACTGGTTGCCTACACCCCTGGCACCGCGTTCTTCGGTGACGGCACCGGCCATGACTACCTTCGCGTTTGCTACAGCTTCCCAACCCCAGAGAACATCAAGGTTGGAATCAAGCGTTTGGCCACCGTGATTAATCACCAAACCGAACTGCTCGAAACTTTCAGTAAATAGTCCAATCAATAAGGAAAGAAAAATGATTTCCAAGGGCAAAGCTAAAAACAAACTGAAGATTCAAATCCTCGCTGGCGGAATTTCGCACGAGCGCGACATCTCACTCAAGTCGGGCCGACGAGTTGCCGATGCACTGCTCGAAGTTGGCGCCGAGGTAGTCATCCGCGAACCGGACGACAAACTACTTAGCAATATCAAGAAAGACAAGCCGGACGTGATTTGGCCATGCCTTCACGGTGCCTCTGGCGAAGACGGCGCACTGCGCGACATCCTCTCGCTCACCGGAGTTCCATTCGTCGGTGCAACTGCCAGCGCTGCACGACTGGCCTGGGATAAATCGATTGCCAAGATCATCGTGGCAAACAACGGGATTCAAACTCCTGCATCAATCACTTTGCCTAAAGACACCTTCCGCGAACTCGATGCAGACGGCGTGCTCAAGGCCGTCACCTCAGTGATTAACTTTCCGTTGGTTGTGAAACCAGCACGAAGTGGATCAGCACTCGGCATCACCGTAGTGAACAAAGCCGATGAACTTTCGCGCGCAATGATCGACGCGTACGTTTACTGCGACGTTGCCATCATTGAAAAATTTGTGAAGGGCACCGAGCTGGCAATTTCGGTAGTTGATCTTGGCAAGGGTCCACTCGCATTGCCTGCAGTTGAGATCGAACCCGTTTCTGGTCGCTACGGATATCAAGAGCGCTACATCGCGGGAGAAACTAACTACTTCGTTCCAGCTCGACTAACCCAGGCGGTTGCTAATCGTGCGGCGGAAGTTGCCGTGAATGCACATGAAACATTGGGCTTGCGCCACCTATCGCGCATCGACGTAATCGTGGATTCAAAGGGAACTGTCTGGTTCTTGGAGGCCAACGTGGTTCCTGGGCTTACCGAGACTTCGCTGCTTCCGCAGGCAGTGCTAGCAGAGGGTTCAAACCTTGGTGAGGTTTATTACTCGCTTGCCGAAGCTGCGTATCGTCAACGCTAAGAAAAGTTTCTTCTAAAAACTTTTCAATTAAATGTTTCGCTCGATACCAAACTTGTCGAGGATGCGGAACAAATCTTGCATGGTTGCAAAGTCGATTTTGATTTCACCTTTTTTGGCAGTCAACTTAATGTGCGCCTTGGTGTCGAGTGCATCTCCCAAACGCTGAGCTAATTCCTTCAACGCATCCTGACGACCACCAGCCTTGATGGTGCCACCCTTTGGCTTCGCACCGTCAACATCGATTGCAATCTGTTCTTCCAAATTGCGAACCGTTAAGTTTTCGTTGATCGCTTTGTTTGCCCAGTGCTGCATGCGCTCTTCAGTTTTTGCAGAAAGAATTGCACGAGCCTGTCCGGCACTAAGCGCACCGCCAGCTACCTTCAACTGAATTGACTTCGGCAGAGTGAGCAAACGAATTGTGTTTGAAATCTGCGGACGTGAACGTCCGATCTTCGCCGAAAGAACTTCCTGAGTGATTCCAAAGTCAGCCATCAACTGCTGATACGCATATGCTTCTTCGAGTGGATTCAAATCACTGCGGTGCAAGTTTTCGAGTAGTGCATCGCGCAACATGTTCTCGTCGGATGTTTCCCGAATAACTACCGGGATGTTGGTCTTGCCGGCGAGACGAGATGCACGCCAACGGCGCTCACCCATGATCAATTCATACTTGCCAGATTCATTTGGAAGCGAACGAACTACGATCGGTTGCAGAACTCCGAACTCACGAATCGAGTGAACTAATTCTTCCATCGCAGCTGGCTCGAACTCGGTTCGAGGCTGATTGTGGTTTGGCTGAATCTGATCTAAATCCAAAACTGCAAAGCTTGCGCCTGGCACCTGCACCAAGTTCTGTCCCTCGACCTTTGGAGTGGCCCCACCAAAGAAGACATCCACCGGACGAGCTGCGCCAGCCTCAGGTGTTGGGATTAGCGCACCGATGCCGCGGCCAAGTCCACCCTTTTTATTTGCCATTTGCTGCTCCTCGGTTTGCGATCTCGGCTGCCGCCTCTAGGTAAGAAATTGCTCCAGGCGATGTGTGGTCATAGGTGATCACGGTCTGCGAGTAAGACGGTGCCTCAGAAACCTTCACCGAACGCGGAATCACTGCGTTCAAGGTAATAGCCGGGAAGTTTGCGCGCACGTCATCGGCAACACCCTGTGCCAGCTTGGTTCTGCTGTCGAACATGGTCAAAAGAATGGTGGATAGCTCTAGCGAAGGATTCAGCATCTGACGAATCAACGAAATGTTGTTGATCAGCTGACTCACACCTTCAAGCGCGTAGTACTCACACTGAATCGGAATCAAAACCTCGTTAGCGGCGGCAAAGGCATTAACCGTCAACAAACCTAGGCTCGGTGGGCAGTCAATAAAGACGTAATCCGGAGGAGTCATCGAGGTATTGATGTAAGTCTCGAGTGCCATCTTCAAACGAGTTTCACGAGCAACCACAGAAACAAGTTCGAGTTCGGCACCGGCCAAATCGATGGTCGCCGGTACGCAAGTAAGACCAGGAGCCTCACTGCTCACCTGCAAAACTTCTTCGATTGTGACGTTGTTCAGCAGCACGTCGTAGATGCTCTTGGTGCCTGATCGGTGTTCGATATTTAGCGCCGTCGACGCATTACCCTGAGGGTCCAAATCAATTACGAGGACCTGGAGCCCTTTACTGGCAAGGGCTGCAGCCAAGTTAACCGCAGTGGTGGTCTTACCGACGCCACCCTTTTGGTTAGAGATTGTGAAGATTCGCGTGCGGTTTGGCTTAGGCAAACGCAGTGCTTTTACGTTGGCCAAACGCTGATTGTTCTCGCTCAATTCGCGAGCGAGTGGGGTGTCGATGAAGTTATTTTGTTCCACGTGAAACATCCCCCACGATCCATCCCGTCGGCTCAGGACTTACTTCGTCCCGTCCATTTGGATAGCCCAAACCGGTCACCACAGTTGCCTTGGTGACCGAAGATTTTTCGGCTTCTGGAATCTCGTTCATTCTGGAATTCAGACTAACTTAGTCCGAACCACCAAAGTCGGCTCAGCCAAAAATTGTTGACCGCAGCGCACGATTTCAAAACTTTCAATTCCAAGCTTCTTTTGGAGCTTTTTGGACTCGTCGATTTCCTCGCCGGCCTTACTTCCCTTCAGGGCAATAATCTCGCCGCCGTGACGGGTTAGCGGAACACACATCTTGAGCAGTTTCGGCAAGGCAGAAACGGCCCTGGCGGTAACCACATCAAAGACATCGCCGACTTCCTCAGCACGAGCCCGGTTGACGGTTACGTTCTTCAAACCCAGCTCGTCCACCATCTGCTTTAGCCAGTCAGAACGGCGTTCCATCGGTTCAATGAGGGTGAAACGGGCTTCCGGCTGGGCTAATGCCATTGGAATTCCAGGCAATCCTGCCCCAGATCCAACATCAGCAACGTTTTGGCCAGGCCGAACTAGTTCGGCAACTACAGCAGAGTTGAGAATGTGACGGGTCCAGAGTTTCGGCATTTCGCGTGGACCAAGCAGGCCCAAAAGATCGGCGTCGCGGACTAGTGCCTTGAAGTATCCCCTGGCCTGGTCGAGCTGGGCGCCGAAAATGGCTGCCGCCTCGGCAGGTTCTAGTTCAGGGGCAAACTCGTCCATTTAGCTATGTTTCACGTGAAACAATGCCCGGTTAGGCAGGCTTGATGACGATGTGGCGTTCCTTGCCCTCGCCCTCAGATTCTGAGCTGAGCCCAGCCTCTGATACCAAATCGTGCACAATCTTGCGCTCGTATGAGCTCATCGGCTTCATTGGGATAGCCTCGCCGGTGTCCTTTACCTTGGCAACCAGCTTGTTCACAATGCGGGTTAGGTCGTTGACGCGGGTCTGGCGTGAGCCACCAACGTCAAGGATTAGGCGGCTAAATGAGTTGGTTTTGACCTGAACAGCCAGGCGGGTCAGCTCCTGAAGGGCTTCCACGGTCTCTGGGTCAGAAATCAACTTTAGGTTGCTGTCGTCTGAGGCTGAAACCTCAAGGTAGGCACGGCCCTGGCGCACGTCGATCTCGATGTCGCCATCTAGGTCGTAGATGTCCAGCAGCTCTTCTAGGTAGTCGGCGGCGATGTCGCCTTCCTCTTCTAGGGCTTTGATGCTGTCCTTTGAGTCAACCTCGCTGGCCTCAGTCGCCTCGATTTCGACTACTTCTTCGTTCTTGATTTCGTCTGACATGGTCTACTTCTTCTTTGCGCGCTTTTTGCCGGTTGGCTGCTGGCGCTGGGTGTTGGTTGCGGTCTCTTCTTCGACGGCCTCTGGCTCGTCGTTGGTCTTGAACAATTTGCCCTTCTTAGCCAAACGCTCTTCGCGCTGCTTGTGGGCAATGGATCCTGGGGTTGGCATATTGCGGATAACGATGAACTGTTGACCCATGGTCCAGAAGTTTGAGGTTAGCCAGTAGAACATAACGCCAAGTGGGAATGAGACACCAGAGATCATGAAGATCAATGGGAAGACATACAGCATGATCTTTTGGGTCATCATGTACTGGCTGTTCATGGAGTCAGGGTTCTGGTTCTTAGCCATGATCTGACGCTGGGTAATGAACTGAGTCACGGTCATGGTCAAAACCATGATCGCGGCTAGAACCTGCACGTTTACTGAGGTTGCGCTCAAAAATGTTTCAGATAGTTTGGCACCGAACAAGTTGGCTTTGCTGAATGAGGCGGCCAATTCTTTGGTTAGGAAGAAGACTCCGGCCTTGTCGTGCTGGGCTTCGTTAAGGGTGAAAAACAGACCACCGAAGATTGGCATCTGAATTAGGAGTGGCAAGCAAGAGCTCATCGGGTTTGAGCCGGTGCGCTTGTAGAGCTCCATCTGCTCCTTGGCAAACTTCTCGCGTGACTCGCGGTCGGTCTTGCCCTTGTACTTCTTCTGAAGTTTTGCCAGCTCCGGCTGCATCACCATCATGTTGCGCTGTGACTTGATCTGCTTCACGAACACCGGGATAAGCGCGGCACGAACCACGAGCACTAGTCCAACAATCGAAAGTACCCAGGTGGCACCAGCATCTGGGGCCATGCCCACAGTGGTGAAAACCCAGTGGAACGCCACCAGGATGGCTTCGATTACCCATTTGACCGGATACAGAATGTCCATGAACTAACCCTTCTTAGGTTTCGGTACTACAAAGCCGGTGCCGGTTACTAGAAACTTGCCCGATCCTGGTTTGACCTCGTCGACTCCACCTTGAGCCCACGGGTTACAACGCAGGATTCGCCAAATCCCTAACAATGACCCTAAAACTATGCCCCGCTGCTGAATTTGCCCCAGCGCGTAACTGGAACAACTCGGGTAATAGCGGCAAACATCGCCATAAAGCGGCGAGATTACCTTGCGATAACCCTTTAGCAGCAGGATTGCTACATTTCTTGGTGCCAGCCAGATGGTCTCGAACAACCAGATCATCCAGCCAATTTCCTGACCCCGGCTTGCACCGATGACTGAAACTCGGTTTTCAACGTCTCGAAGTTGGCGTCGCCGGCTCCCTCTAGGGCTCTGACTACGATCGAGATGTTGTCGGTGGGATTGATTTCGGCTAATAGCTCTCTGGCCACGGCTCGAAGCCTGCGTTTGACCAGGTTTCGACTAACCGCTCCCCCCACCGATTTAGCCACTACAAAACCGAATCGGATTGGCCCCTGAGGAGCGTCCTTTTTTAGGTAGGTGACTAGGTGGTTGCTAGCAATCTTTCGACCAGTTCTCATGGTCGAGCGAAAATCATCGGCTGAGATCAGCCGGTTCTCGCGAGCCAGCATGGAAAAACTCGATTAAGCCGAAAGCTCTGCGCGGCCCTTGCGACGGCGGGCTGCCAAGATTGCGCGACCTGCGCGGGTCTTCATGCGCTCACGGAAACCGTGGGTCTTTGCACGACGACGGTTGTTTGGCTGGAAAGTACGCTTGCTCATAGATCTACTCCAATGAAAACTGTTTTCGGAACCTTAGTTGGTGTCTTGCGACTAAAAAAGTTGGCGCCGATTCCAAAGCAGACAACCTATTAAACTTAGGGGTTTATGGCCCTGAAGGTCAAGTTTTTTCTGCCTTTTTGAGAAATTTATTTTCGACACGCTGAGCCGATTTGCTTTTTCCACAAAGTGTTAATGAAAATGGCATTTGTGGATTTTTTCCACAGGGGCACCATTTAGTTATCCACAAGTTATCCACGCTGTTGAAAACCTGTGTAAAACTGTCTGAAGCCCAGTCATCTAGGGGAAGCAAAGGAGCGATGATGGCACCAGCTGAAGACGTCGCGAATTTGTGGCAAGAGATTACTAACAAGGTAAACGCCGACGATCGACTTGAACGAAACGTACTTGCTTTTCTCGGCCTTGCCGAACCAAAGGGCGTCCTAGGGGACACGCTCTACATCGAGGTTCCAAACGAACTAACCAGACAAATGCTGGACACCCGCATCCGTCCGGCCATTGTTGAGGCAATTCACGCATCTGTGGATAACCAGGGCGCGGGCAATTTTGCCGTATTCGTGAACCCGGAGATTTCCGTTCCTGTTGCTGTCGAGCCGGTTGAAGAACCAGCACCGGTGGCGGCAAATGTGCCAAGTTACCTAGCCGGTAGTGCTCCGGCAGGACGCAACCACGAGACCCGCCTAAACCCGAAGTACAACTTCGACAACTTCGTGACCGGAGCATCAAACCGTTTTGCCAACGCGGCAGCATTTGCCGTAGCCGAAACCCCGGCCAAGGCCTACAACCCGCTATTCATCTACGGAAACTCTGGATTGGGTAAGACCCACCTGTTGCATGCGATTGGCCACTACGCCATGAGCCTCTATCCAAAGATCAAGGTTCGCTACGTTTCGAGTGAAGAGTTCACCAACGACTTCATCAACGCGATTCAGAACAACCGAACCACCCAGTTCCAG
>Ga0228703_1000411_pt1 | contig 32556 bp, 34 predicted proteins | sample McNCre217_Aug_MG_3_FD_178020 | JGI IMG/M metagenome (GOLD analysis project Ga0228703, IMG submission 178020) | Freshwater microbial communities from McNutts Creek, Athens, Georgia, United States - 29-17_Aug_MG | ecosystem: Environmental > Aquatic > Freshwater > Creek | place: USA: Georgia...
TGACCCGAATGTGCGTGCACGTATGGTCTCGGCTCGCAAAAACGCTTCGAAGACCGTTTAGGTTTCAGGTAAAAGAAATGGCTCCTCGAAAATGAGGAGCCATTTCTTTTTGACTGTTTATTTGCGTGCGCGGCGGCGTCGAACCGTTGCGGTCAGTGCGTAGCCAGTGCCAATCATTGCAGCGCCAGCGGTAGTCCAAGTCAGGCTGTCAAGACCGGTGTTGGCTAGTGAACCGCTGTTGCTTGATGGTTCTGCAAGGTTTCGTTGCACAATCCAAATGCGCTCTGAGCTTTCGTTGTTTGGGTCACCGTTGGCAACCTGGAAGCGTAAGGATTTCACGCTCACGCTTGGGTGTAGCCAAGCCGAGGAACCGTCGGTTCCCCAGAGGTTCTGATCGGTTCGGTCTCCAAACTTGATTTGGGTGCCGCTGGTTGAAGTAACTGGCACGGTTTGGGTGTCATTGCTGCACGGGCTAGTGGTTCGGTGTGCGCAGAAGTTGAATGCTACGTCGCTGAGGTTCGTTCCAGCGTCGCCCTTCATATCGCTCACAGTCATGAGGTTATCGGCGGCATCGCGACCGTCGATTAGAACTTCGTCCGAGTCGATGTCGCTTACCACGATGGCCAGGTCTCCGGCAGGTACCGGATTTGCAAAGTTAACGAACAGGTAAGCCGCGCCACCATCTCCCGCTGGAACAATCAATTTCATGAAGTTGTTGCGAGTGCTCGGTCCATTGGTTGAGAACGCCTGAGCTACCGGGGTAGTGGCATCAAAGTATTCGCTGCTGGTGTTGTTTGAAACATCGGTTGAGTAACCGTTGTCACCACTGGTGTTCCAGGTGGCGTTTTGCTGGCCGGAGCTAAATGTAATGTTGCCGGAGGTTGAGTTTGACTGCCAGTGTGCCCAGGTGTTCACTGGCACTGGAGTTGCGTTTGCTGCGGTCACAGCCACAAGCGACGTTAGGGTCATGGCCGTTAGAGCGGCCGCCTTGCCTAGTTTCATATTTATCCTTCGGTACAACGAATGTTTGTACCAAAAGTCTAGTCGGTTATTTCTTGGCAGCCCATGGTAAACGGTACTGACGTAGGTACATCGTTAGCCCGATGATCAGGAAGGTGAACCACGCTGCCGCCTGAATCATTGACGGAGCAGGGTTGTATGCAATTGCGGCTTCAAGGAAGGTTAACTGCGGTGAACCTTCGGGCGTTACAAAGCTGAGGTCGAATGCGGTGTTGGTCTCCGGAATCCAGCCAAGTTCGGTGAACTCACCGATTGCGTATTCAAGTATTCCTGCTGTTAGCACCAGTAGGTAACTTCCCGTGTATTTGAAGAAACGACCGAGATTGATTTTGAGCATGCCATTGTAAATCCAGTAGCCGAGTATCGCTGCTGCAACCAGACCGGCAGTGGCACCTAGCCAAGCAAGTTGTCCTTCACCTGTGGTTTTAGCTGCTGTCCAAAGGAAAATGGAGGTTTCTACACCCTCGCGAACTACTGTCAAATAGGCAATTGCGAATAGGGCCAATCCACTGGTTTCGAGCGCTTGGTCTACTTTGCTTTGCAATTCTTTACTTAGATGACGCGCGGTCTTCGCCATCCAGAAAACCATCCAGGTCACGAACACTACGGCAAGTAGTGAGGTGATTCCAGTGATAGTGATTTCCGCCTGTTCCGATGCGTGTTCATCGATTGCGGAAAGCCCCAATCCGGCAAGAATCGAGGTTAGTAATGCGGCGGCCACACCTAATACGATCTTTGAGGTGTGCTTCATACGATCGGTTTTTTTCAGATACGCGATCAGGATTCCAATGATTAGTGCGGCTTCGAGGCCTTCTCGTAGGCCGATCATGAAGTTTGCGAACATTGAAATCCTTTGGTTACTTAGGGTTACCTAACTTAAATTCACTCTACTTAGGCTTACCTAAGTTAGCAAGTCTTTAATTCTCATTTCGCTAAGGTTGTAGTTATGGCAAAGGCGACCTTCAATCCAAAGCGACTACTGGTTGTTCACGCGCACCCAGACGATGAGAGCCTGTTCACAGGGCACATCATCGCCAACGCAGTGAACTCCGGAGCGGAGGTAATGGTGCTTACTCTCACACGTGGCGAACGTGGCCGTATGAAGCTGGAAGAACTTAGATCACTCGACGGGAACCTACCATCAATGGGGGCGTTCCGAGCTGGGGAACTTCGAAATGCTTTAGCAGCACTCGGTGTTCAACACTTCAAGTTCGCTGGTACTCGCGCCTACCTCGACTCTGGATTCCGACTAAACGCGTTCGGAAAGCCAGCCAAGGTGAAAAACCTCGATGAACTTTCACTCTCTGCTGTGAACGTGGCTGTAGTCGCCGACGACATTTATGCCACGTTGAAAGAATTTAAGCCAGACGCGGTAGTTACCTATAACCGCAAGGGCGGGTTCGGTCATCCAGATCACAAAATGGCACACGAAGGCACAGCGATGGCTCTTCGGAGAATCGCCAAAGAAAACAGCCGAAAGGCGCCCGAGTTTTGGACCATTGCTGAAAAGGGTGAGCGCGCCGATGTGATGATTGGCAATGCCAAAACTGCAATTGTGAAGAAAGAAGCACTGTCGGCACATGCAAGCCAGGTTTCGGTTGGTGCAGAAACCTATTCAATTTCTGCTGGTAAAGAAATTCGCTATGAGGAGCAGGAGGGCTTACGCCGTGCCTCGATTCGTCCGATGCGTTGGTTGAAACCCGCGCTAATTGCAATTTGGTCGCTACCGCTGGGTGTGATGCTAGGAATCGTGGGAACCATGATTCACAGTATTCGAGCATCCAATGAGCAGCACTGGCCATTTGGGCTCTGGATTGCACTGGGTATGACCTTCTCGCTAGCTCTGGCTCTGAGGCTTTTGCGCAACTCGCGAGGGGCCCTTTATCTGATGACCCTTTCGCTCTGGGGCACCCTAACCTGGCTAGCCCAGCGTCAGGGTGGTGGCTCGGTGGCGATCGCTGGCAATGATGTTGGAACCTGGTGGGTCTTCGGTTCACTCGGTTTGTGCGCCCTCGTAATTTTGTTTCCGAGAATACGTCCAGGTGTCTGGCGCAAGAACGCCTCTGGCCACCGTTAAAATTTAGAAAAGCCCAAAGGAGAAACAGTGACTTACGTAATCGCTCTACCATGTGTGGATGTGAAGGACAAAGCCTGTATTGAAGAGTGTCCTGTCGACTGCATTTATGAAGGCGACCGCATGCTTTACATCCACCCAGACGAGTGCGTCGACTGCGGTGCTTGCGAGCCAGTTTGCCCAGTTGAAGCAATCTATTATGAAGACGATCTGCCTTCGCAGTGGGCTGATTATTACAAGGCGAACGTAGAGTTCTTTGAAACGGTTGGCTCACCGGGTGGGGCTGCCAAAATGGGCAAAATCGCTGGAGACCACGCCGTAATCACTGCTCTGCCACCTCAGGTTCAGTAACTTACGTGTTCGACCGACTGCCGGAATATCCGTGGGAAAGCTTGAAGCCATACTCGGCTAAGGCGGCTCTGCACCCTGGCGGAAAGGTAGACCTTTCGGTTGGTTCCCCTGTTGATCCAACCCCACAAATTATTCAAGACGCGCTGGATGCTGCCTCAAACTCACCTGGCTATCCTTCGACCGCCGGTTCACTTGAATTCCGTCAAACCGTCGTTGATTGGTTTGCTCGCAGGCGCAGTGTGCCGGGGCTTGATGTCAGTCAGGTTATGCCGACCATTGGTTCTAAAGAACTGATTAGTTGGCTTCCACTGATGCTAGGTCTAGGTCCGGGGGATGTTGTGGTGCAACCCACGGTTGCCTACACCGCATACGTTGTTGGTGCTGCACTCTGCGGTGCCGAAATTGTTTCAGAAGACGACCCAGCAAAATGGCCTACAAACACAAAACTTGTTTGGCTGAACTCGCCTGGTAACCCGGATGGTCGCGTTCTTAGTAAAGCCGAAATGGCATCTGCGGTTCAACGCGGCCGCGCGCTTGGAGCCTTGGTTGCATCGGATGAGTGCTACGCCGAGCTCGGTTGGGGGAGTTGGGAAGGGCAAACCACTCCGAGCATTCTCGACCCAGAAGTTTGTGGAGACACCACCGATGGTGTTCTTGCTGTTTACTCTCTTTCCAAGCAGAGCAACATGGCGGGCTACCGTGCAGCCTTTGCAGCAGGTTCAACCGAGCTCATCAAGGGTTTGGTGAACCTCCGAATGCACTCGGGGTTGAACACACCAGAACCAGCTCAGAAGGCCATGATTGCGGCTCTCAAAGACGAAACGCACGTGAAAGCACAGAAAGCTATTTACCGCGCTCGCCGGGAAGAACTATTGTCGGCGGTTCTCGATTACGGATTCAAAGTTGCCGACAGCGAAGCGGGTCTGTACCTCTGGGCTACGCTCGGCGAAGACTGTTGGGTAACTGTCGAGCGCATGGCCGAATTGGGTATCGTGGTTGTACCGGGAGAGTTCTACACTTTGGGATCGAGCGAATACGTTCGATTCTCAATCACAGCCACAGATTCGGCTATCGCCGAGGGCGCAAAACGACTTCGCGAAGCCATAAACTTAGCGAAGTAGAAAAGTACAGGAGATAAGTTGTCCGACAACAAGGTCACGCTCAATTACCCAGGAGGCTCAGCCGAGTTTCCAATCATTTCGGCTGTAGACGGCTCCGATGCCATCGACATTTCGAAGCTTCATGCCCAAACCGGTTTGAATGCGTTTGACCAGGGTTTTGTGAACACTGCATCTACTCGATCGTCGATTACCTTTATTGACGGTGAGCAGGGAATCCTTCGCTATCGCGGATATCCAATCGAGGAACTAGCAGGTAACAAGAGCTTCCTCGACGTGGCTTACCTAATCATCTACGGGCAACTTCCAACCCCAACCGAGTCTGCAGAATTCGATGAGCGAATTCGACGTCACACGTTGATCCACGAGGATCTGAAAAACCTCTTCCATGCAATGCCAACTAACGCTCACCCGATGCCAGTAATGGCAGCTGGTGTTTCTGCGCTTTCAACTTTCTACCAAGATTCACTCAACGTTTCAGATCTCGAACAGGTTGAACTTTCAACGGTGCGACTTCTTGCAAAGATGCCGGTACTGGCCGCCTACGCACACAAAAACGCCCAAGGTCAGGCACTTCTTTACCCAGACAACTCGCTATCGTTTGTTGAAAACTTCCTCCGTCTAACCTTCGGCACCATGGCCGAGGAATATACACAGAACCCGGTGGTCGTAAAGGCCCTAGACACCCTGTTCACTCTCCACGCAGATCACGAACAGAACTGTTCAACCTCCACAGTTCGTTTGGTTGGTTCCAGTCAAGCCAACCTATTCGCATCGATTTCAGCCGGCGTAAACGCGCTGTTTGGTCCGCTGCACGGCGGTGCCAACGAGGCCGTCTTAGACATGCTGAACTACATCCACGAATCTGGCGATTCGGTTCAGAAATATGTTGAACGAGTGAAGAACAAGGAAGACGGAATTCGCCTCATGGGCTTCGGTCACCGTGTCTACAAGAGTTTCGACCCTCGCGCCAAGATTGTAAAGGCTACCGCAGACCAAGTTCTCGCCGAACTAGGTATCAACGACCCGTTGCTAGATATTGCCAAGCAGCTTGAAGCCGCAGCGCTTTCAGACGAGTACTTTGTATCCCGAAAGCTATACCCAAACGTAGATTTCTACACCGGTGTTATCTACAAGGCAATGGGTTTCCCGGCAAGAATGTTTACGGTGCTCTTTGCGCTTGGTCGTTTGCCAGGTTGGATTGCAAACTGGCGAGAGCTGAACCTAGACCCAAGTACCAAGATTGGCCGCCCGCAGCAGGTTTACACCGGCTCTCCAGAGCGTCACCTCTAAGCCGAAAGCCAGTACGTTACGGTATCGCCGTAAGACTTGGTGTCTTCAAGATTAAAACCTTCTGGCCAGAGAGGTTCGTCTGTTCGGCTTGAACGTTCAACCACGACAGTTGCGTTTTTGAGCAGAGGCTTTAGCGCCTGAAGGTTTTCAACCACTTCGTCGTTTCCAACTTCGTACGGTGGGTCTATAAAAACTAGGTCCAAGTCACCAACTCCTGGCGCTGCCAGGAAAGTTGCGACTGATTTGTTGATGACCCTGCCGTCGAACTCGAGTTCCTCTTTCAACAAAGCCTTGGACACCAACTTGAGGTTGGTCACACAAACGGCTGCAGCCTTACCGTCTCGCTCAACCATCCAAGCCAGTTTCGCGCCCCGACTGGCCGCCTCCAGAGCTAGTGCTCCGGTTCCGGCATAAAGGTCAACCACGCGAGCGCCTTCAATGAGGTCTCTAGCTTCAAGTCTCGAGAAAATGCTTTCGCGAATACGGTCGCTAGTAGGGCGGGTGGTTTTTGCCGGTGAAGCGAGTTTTAGTGAGCCAGCTACGCCGGCGATGATACGGGTCATGATTAGCATTGAACCATGCTTTTGCCAGAACTTCCGTTAGACCGCCTTTTGGGTGATCGCACGGCAAAGTCTTTTGCTAAGCATTTGGGTCTAAAAACCGTCTCCGATTTACTCAGACACTATCCCAGGCGCTACTCGTCACGCGGTGAACTCACTCCTATAGCGCAACTACCGATTGGTGAGGCAGTAACCGTTGTAGCGGAAATCGTGGACGTTCGCGAGCGATTCATGACCGGCAAAAAAGGTTCGATTCTTGAGATTCGGATAACCGATGGTGAAGCCATGATGAGCCTGAGTTTCTTTAACCAAGGGTGGCGTCAGCAAACTTTGAAGCCGGGATTGCGGGGGTTATTTGCCGGCAAAACATCGATGTTCAACGGCAAGGTGCAACTTGCACACCCTGATTACGAGCTTTTCCCAGAAGAACTAACGGATGAGGCTGCCAAAGCATGGGCCGACCTACCGATTCCCATCTATTCTGCGGCGTCATCCGCAACAACTTGGGCGATTGCTCGAGCGATGGCTGTGGTGCTAGATACTCTGGGGGAACTCGAAGACGAATTACCGCAAGAAGTAATTCAGTCGGAAAAAGTTTTGGGGCTAACCGAGGCTATTCACAAGATTCATCAGCCAAAGGTTCGAGAGGATTGGCAAATTGCCAGAGACACGCTTAAGGTGCACGAAGCGTTCGTCTTGCAAGCAAGCCTTCTCAAACGTCGGGTTGAAAACGCTCATCAGACGTCAATGTCGCGTGTCGCCGGTGTCGACGGTGTCTTGAAGAAATTCGACGCCAAACTTCCATTCACATTGACGGCTGGTCAAATCAAAGTTGGGAATGAGATCCTCGAGGATCTCGCAAAAACCCACCCGATGAACCGGCTACTCCAAGGTGAGGTCGGTTCGGGTAAAACTTTGGTGGCGCTGCGAGCGATGCTTGCGGTGGCCGACAGCATGGGACAGTCGGCCCTTTTGGCGCCAACCGAAGTTTTGGCGTCGCAGCACTTTGAGTCGATCTCTAAAACCCTCGGGCCAGAACTCGCCAAAGAGTTGGGTCTCACATTACTCACGGGCCAACAAGCTACTGCCGATCGTAAACAGGCCTTGCTTCAAATCGTGTCGGGCAAGGCTCGGATCGTGGTTGGCACGCATGCACTACTTGGTGAAAAAGTTGAGTTCTACGACCTTGGCCTAGTGGTGGTGGATGAGCAACACCGATTCGGTGTTGAGCAGCGTGAAACCTTAAGACTCAAAGGGAAATTGCCACCACACGTACTCACAATGACCGCAACCCCGATACCTCGAACCGTTGCCGTTACGGTATTCGGAGACCTCGATATTTCGACTTTGGATCAACTTCCCGCAGGTCGAAAAGAGATTCAAAGCCACGTGGTTCGGTTCGAACAGGCTGCCTTGGTAGCGAGAACTTGGGAGCGTATCGCGGAGGAGGTTGCAGCGGGACGTCAGGCTTTTGTCGTGTGTCCCCGTATTGATGAAACCGAAGTTGAAGATGGCGTTGAAGGCGAAACCGAACCTGGAATTCCAATGGCTGCTGCCGTGACCATTGCCAAAAATCTAAGTGCGATGCCGGTTTTTTCGAACGTAAAAATCGGTTTGCTACACGGAAGGATGTCCAGCGAAGACAAAGCCGCTGTGATGTCCAAGTTCAGCGCTCGTGAAATTGATGTTCTTGTTTCAACTACGGTTATCGAGGTTGGGGTAGATGTGCCAAATGCCACGGTCATGGTGGTCTTGGATGCCGATCGATTCGGGGTTTCGCAACTCCACCAACTTCGAGGGCGAGTTGGGCGCGGTGGGCATCCTGGTCTTTGCCTTTTATTAACCACAGCCGAAGAAGGGTCGTTGGCTCTCGAACGGGTTCGTGCGGTAGCCAGCACCTTGGACGGTTTCAGATTAAGCGAAATTGATTTAGAGCTTCGAGGCGAAGGCGACGTGCTCGGTGCGAACCAATCGGGAACCCGTTCGGGCCTCAAACTGCTGAGAGTTATGAGCGATGCAGATCTAATCTCAAGAATGCGTGTGGCAGCTGGCCAGGTTTTGGAACAAGACCCGACCCTCGAGAAACATCGGACACTTGCAGAGACTCTAGAACGGTTAGACGAGGCCGCAAAATCTAACATCGCCAAGGGCTAGAAACTTTGGGTAACCTAGTTGCATGAGTAAGCTCGCCGTTTACCCCGGCTCATTTGACCCAATCACTCTAGGACACCTCGATATTATCGAGCGTGCTCTGGACGTGGTTGAGCGTCTCCAGATCGTGGTAGTTCACAATCCGAGCAAACAGCCGTTCTTTACCCTTCAAGAACGTGTTCAGATGGTTACTGAAGCGCTGATTGAGCGTGGTCTCATGGGTCCGGTAACGGTCGACTCGCTAGAATCCGGGCTACTCACAACCTATGCTTCGGCTCTCGGTGCCGGTGTGCTGATCAAAGGCTTTAGAACCGGCGTCGACATTGAATACGAGTTACCAATGGCTCGAGTGAACCGCGACCTAACCGGCATCGAAACGATTTTCTTGCCATCCGACCCTGCGAATACCCACATCTCATCGAGCCTTGTGAAGCAGGTGGCAACTCTTCAGGGAGAAATCTCTAAATACGTTCCAGCATCCGTAATCCGTGGCTTTAAATCAAAGGCATAACATGAGCAATCCATACCTAATCCCAGTTCACGACCTGATGCACAAAGCTGGCACCCTGCGCCGAATCGACATCGCATTCCCCGCACCGGAAGCTCTGGATAACTCGATTGCATCCATTCCTGTAGGCGGGCAAATCGAGATCACCGGTCGTCTCGAATCCGTCCACGAAGGAATTTTGGTGACTGCAAACGTTCAAGGCGAGGCAATTTCCGAGTGTTCCAGGTGCTTAGATCCACTCAAACTGGATGTTGATGTGGAATTTCAGGAGCTTTTCGCCTATTCTTTAACAGACGAAGACGACTTAGTCATTTCAGATGAAACCATTGATCTGGAACAAGTTGTCCGAGACGCGGTAGTTCTAAGTCTTCCGTTCCAACCAATCTGTAGCAGCGACTGTGAAGGTCTATGCGTGGACTGTGGAATGAAGATGGCCGACGACCCGCAGCATGTGCATGAAGCCCCGGTTGACCCGAGGTGGAATGCCCTAAAGAACTTAATGGAGTAAAAATGCCAGTACCAAAGAGACGCCTATCCCGTTCGCGCACTCACGCACGCCGTTCGCAGTGGAAGGCCGCCGAGCAGACCCTAGTCAAGACCGTTGTAAACGGTAAGACCGTCTACAGCCTGCCTCACCGCGCAAAGGTTGTTGAAGACTCAGCTGGTAACGCTCTTTTCATGGAATACAAGGGCCGCAAGGTCGCTGACGCCTAAAGACATGAGTTTGGGCGAGCTTGAGGCTCGGCTCGGTGTTCGCATCGAACCAGCACTACTCGAACTCGCACTCACCCACACTTCGTTCTCTTACGAGAACGGCAATCAACCCAGTAACGAACGCCTCGAATTTCTTGGCGACTCGGTACTGGGTTTTGTTGTATCCGCTTACATCACAGAAAAATTCACCGAACTGGCTGAGGGCGAACTAAGTCGTTTGAAAAATGCAGTTGTGTCTGCCAAAGCCTTGGCGCCAATTGCCGAAAAACTTCAAATAGGTTCATACCTTCGCCTTGGTGTGGGAGAAGAACGAACCGGTGGTCGTAACAAGGCCAATCTGCTAGCTGATGCCTTCGAAGCCATACTTGGCGCAATCTATGTTTCTGCAGGAATTGACTCTGCAACCGAATTCGTTCGCACCCACGTGTTTCCTCTTCTCGAGAATCCGCAAACCCTGCTGAACCTTTCCGAGCCGAAAACCAAGTTGCAAGAATTGGCAGCCAAGCTAGGGGTGGCAACTCCTGAATACACCGTGACGCATGACGGGCCAGATCACGACCGAACCTTCACGGCGACATTGGTTTTTGCCGGCCGGGCGTTTATTGGAACAGCCAGAAGCAAGCGCGATGCCGAAACGGAAGCTGCACTGGCAGCTCTAAACAAACTTTCCTAATCATGCCTGAATTGCCAGAAGTTGAAACGGTTCGTGCCGGGCTTGCCGAATACCTAACCGGAGCCAGAGTCACTTCGGTGGAGGTGCTCGATGTTAGGAGCCTGAAAAGACATCAACCAGGTGTGCAGGACTTCATCAATGTGATGACAGGCGCGGAACTTAAGCACATGTCTCGTCGTGGAAAGTTTCTTTGGATTCCCCTCGACCGCGAAGGTCTAGCAATGGTCGGTCACCTCGGAATGAGTGGGCAGATGTTGGTTCGCAAAGCGGGAAGTGAACCAGACAAGCTAACGAGGGTGATTTTGCATGCAGTGTCTCCGAACGGTGAAAAGCTCGAGTTGCGGTTTGTTGATCAACGAATCTTTGGTTCTTTGGCGATTGATGAATTGGTTCAGATCGAACATGGAGAACGCCTGCCGTCCACGGTTACCCACATTGCTCGCGACCCACTAGACCCAAATTTTGACGAAGCGTCCGTAATAAAAAAACTTAGAACCAGAACCGCTGGAATAAAGAAAGTATTGCTAGATCAAGGCATCATGAGCGGCGTTGGAAACATCTACGCCGATGAGGCGCTCTGGCGAAGCAAACTCCACTACGACATTCCAGCTAAAGACTTGTCGAATGCCAAAACAAGAGAACTCTTGGCTCACGTGAAAGAAATTTTATCGGCGGCAGTGTTGGTTGGTGGAACAAGTTTCGATGAGCAATACAAAAACGTCAACGGTCAGTCGGGTTATTTTGAGGTATCCCTAAACGCCTATGGAATGACTGGTCGTCCGTGCCCACGATGTGGTGCGCCAATCGTTCGTGAGAATTGGATGAACCGAGGTTCACACTTCTGCCCAAAGTGTCAAAAGAGCCCTGTTCGATAGGGTATTTTGGGAGTTTAGAAGTTATCTGGGCGAGCCAACAAACACTAGGAGAGTGAGAAGCGCTTGTATCTAAAAAGCCTCACACTCAAAGGTTTTAAGTCCTTTGCTCAGCCAACCACATTCAATTTTGAACCGGGAGTAACCGCGGTTGTTGGGCCGAACGGCTCTGGAAAATCCAACGTAGTCGACGCTCTTGCTTGGGTTATGGGTGAACAGGGTGCAAAGAGTCTGCGCGGTGGAAAGATGGAAGACGTTATCTTCGCCGGAACGTCAACCAAAGGCCCACTGGGTCGAGCAGAAGTTCAACTGACCATCGACAACACCGACGGTGCACTTCCAATCGAATACTCGGAAGTGACAATTTCTAGAACACTATTCCGTAACGGTGGAAGCGAATACGCCATCAACGGCGACCCCTGTCGTCTACTCGATGTTCAAGAACTGCTTTCCGACTCCGGACTTGGCCGTGAAATGCACGTCATCGTGGGTCAAGGTCAACTAGACGGAGTGCTAAAGGCAACGCCTGAGGAACGTCGTGGCTTCATTGAAGAGGCTGCGGGAATTCTTAAGCACCGTCGACGAAAAGAAAAGACCGTTCGCAAGCTTGAAGCTATGCAAACTAACCTCACTCGCCTAAATGATCTGGCTGGTGAAGTAAGAAGACAGTTGAAGCCGCTGGGGCAGCAAGCCGAGGTTGCTCGAGAAGCCCAAGGTATTGCACAGACCGTTCGCGATGCAAAATCGCGACTACTTGCCGAAGACATTCAAATTCTTCACTCCACCTTGGAAGAGACTGCCAAGAATGAATCCGACCGTCGAGCCGAGCGAAACATCCTCCAGGAGGTTTTGGGCGAGAACACTGCTCGATTGGCTGTACTCGAAGCCGCTCAAGTTTCAATCGAACTAGATCAAACCAGAGCGCTCGGATACGAATTCGATTCGGTCGGTGAGCGATTCCGCTCCTTGTTGTCTATGGCCAACCAGCGCGTGGCGATGCTCACCCAACAAGCCGAAGTTAACGGTGCAGTGGTTGATCCGGCTCAGATTGATGCGGAAGCAGATGCAGCAGAAATTGCAGCTGTAGAGCTAGCGAAAGCCGTTGAAGATTTGAAGGTTAGGCTAGCCGACGCAGAATTGAAACGAAATGCTGCTCGAGATGCACTCGAGGTTTTCGACAACCAATTGGCAGAGCAAAGTGCGCTCATCTCGCAATTTGATCTTGAGAAGTCTCGACTGGCAAATGAAGCAGCCGTTGCCGAATCTCGTTTGGCATCGCTTCGCGACGAAGTAGTGCGACACGAATCGGCCCTTGCAGAAGCAAGGGAACGACTCGAGTCTGCAAAGGGTGAGTACGCAACTCTTGAAGCCCAACTTCAGTCTGAGGGTGGCCAGACCGATAACGCTCTGGAGCAGCGTTACGAGTCGGCTCAAAAGGCTGTATCTGATGCCACAGCCAAAATTGAAACCTTGCGTGAAAATCTTCACGAAGCGGAACGTGAACGAGATTCACTATCGGCGAAACGCTCGGCTCTGAACCTAACGCTTGAACAAAAGGACGGCGCAACAGTTCTCGCATCCGCAGGTTTGCGAGGAATTCGCGGGCTCGTGGCTTCACACATGCAGATCGCGCCGGGATTCGAAGCTGCAATTGCGGCAGCACTAGGGCCACTTGCTGATGCTCTTGTTGCTGATAATCGCGAATCGGGCCTCGACGCAATTGCACACCTAAAGAATCAGGATGGTGGACGCGTTGAATTGGTTGTGGCCGATGTAGACGCCAAGATCAACCCAACCGGTGAAATCAAGGTTGGTGGTGTGAGAAGCGCCAGTGAAGTTGTTTCAGCAGCCCCCGGAATTTTGAACCTTTTGCACGGCGTGCTGATTGTTGACGATCTGGATGCAGCACAGTCGCTATACCGAGCCGACAAAAGTTCGATTTCTAAAACCGTAATTACTTTGGACGGTGATGTTCTAACCGAGAACATCATTAGAGGTGGTTCCAACAAGAAACCTTCGAAGGTTGAACTTGTTGCAGAGCGTGATGCGGCTGAAAAGCGTTTGGCTCAAGTTACCGAGCTGATCGAAAACACCAAGGGCGAATTGGTTCAGGCCAGAGCAACTGAAGAAGCCGCCAAAGCATCGGCTAAGGAAGCCCACGCCGCTTTGAGTGAATACGACTCACAGCGTGCGGCAAACGCCGAAAAACTTGGAAGACTGCGTGTGGCGGTTGAGGCTGCAACCAACGAAGAAACTCGTTTGGCTAGTGTTGCTGCAACCGCTATTGAAAAGATTGCTGAGGCTGAGGCCAATCTGGCACAGGCAGTCAAAGCTCACGATGAGTTTGCCTCGCAAGAACGTCCAACCGTAGACGCCTCCGAACGACCAACCTTGGTTGACAACCTTGAACAGGAACGACAGAGCGAACTAGAAGTTCGCGTTGACCTTGGTGCTGCGGTTGAGCGTCTTCGCGTTGAAAAGATGCGAGCCGAAACTTTGCGTTCGCAAGTTGCCGAAGCCAAGGAAGCCTTGGAGCGTGCGCGAATTGCCGCTGAAGCGCAGGCTGCGCAATTGCACTCAGCGCAATTAGTTCTAGATGTGCTTCCAAACATCATGGATCAAATCGCCAATGCCACCACCGGAGTGAAGGTGAAGTTGGGTGAACTTGAGAATGCTCGCAGCGGACAACACACCGAGTTGGTAAAACTTCGCGGTGAAACTGCTGAGATCCAAATGCGTTTGGCAGCTCTCACGCAGAGCGTTCACGACATCGAGCTGATCAATCACGAAAAGAAACTCAATCTTGCCAACCTAGTGAGCAGGGCATACGACGAGTTGGGTCTCGAGCAGTCGGTACTAATCAACGAGTACGGCCCAAACCAACTGGTGCCAGACGAAACGGTAGAGGGTGGTTTCAAACCTTATAACCGTGAAGAACAGCAGAAACGCCTGAAAGACGCTGAACGCCTGATGGAACGTCTCGGGCGCGTGAATCCTCTTGCACTTGAAGAGTTTGCCGCACTAGAACAACGTCACAAGTTCCTAACAGAACAGCTAAACGACCTAACCCAGACTCGACGAGACCTACTGCAGATCATCGAAGAACTTGATACCAAGATGCAAATCATCTTTGCCGAAGCCTTCGCCGACACCAAGGCTGCCTTCGAGAAAGTTTTCCCAGTGCTTTTCCCTGGTGGAACCGGTTCAATCTTCTTAACCGATCCAGAGAATATGCTCACCACAGGTATCGAAGTAACTGTGAAACCTGTGGGAAAGCGCATCGAGCGCCTGTCACTGCTCTCGGGAGGTGAGCGCTCTCTAGCTGCCGTCGCGCTGCTGATTGCCATCTTCAAAGCGCGACCTTCGCCGTTCTATGTCATGGACGAAGTTGAGGCAGCCTTGGACGATGCAAACCTTGGCCGCCTGTTGCAAATTTTCCAGGACCTTCGCGAAAGCTCGCAGCTGATCATCGTGACTCACCAGAAACGCACGATGGAAATTGCTGATGCACTTTACGGAGTTTCGATGCGACAAGATGGTGTTTCGGCCGTTGTCGGCCAGCGACTAGGGGAGCAGTCTTAGCATGGGCTTCCTGTTCTGGAAGAAAAAAGCCAAACCTGAAGATGATGCTGCCGAACCAGCAGTTGTAGCCGAAGTTGTTCCTGAACCAATCCCTGAATTCGCACCAGAATTTACAACAGAAGCCGAACCTGAATCGAAACCCGATGCTGAGCCTCAGAAGGTTGAGGTAGTACTTCCCAAACGAAGTTTCGCAAAAGGTATCAAGAGTCTTTTCACGCGTATCAAGTTCGACCCTGAAAACTTAGACGAACTCGAGGATGCGCTAATTCAAGCCGATTTTGGCGTGGATGCTGCAGAACGAATCGTTGCCGAAGTGAAGTCTCGCGCCAAAAAAACTGGAGCCTCGACCGAAACCGAACTCAAGAATCTCCTCGCCGAACTAATCGCAGAGAATCTTGACCGCGAAGACAGAGGGCTAAATCTTTCATCAGGAAAGTTGCCCTATGTCGTCTTAGTCGTGGGTGTCAACGGCGTTGGAAAAACCACCACTATTGGAAAACTTTCTAAATACTTGAGCGAATCCGGATCCAAAGTTGTGATTGCGGCGGCCGATACTTTCCGTGCGGCAGCGGTTGAACAGATTGCAACCTGGGCCGAGCGAGCAAACGCAATTTTGGTTCGACCAAAAACCGAGGGGCAAGACCCGGCTTCGGTGGCGTTTGAAGGCACCGAAAGGGCAATCGCCGAACAGGCAGATGTGCTGATTATCGATACAGCGGGGAGATTGCAAAACAAAGTTGACCTGATGAACGAACTCGAAAAAATTCGTCGAGTGGTTGAAAAGAATTGCGAAATTGCAGAAGTGCTTTTGGTGATTGACGCCACCACCGGGCAAAACGGATTGGTTCAAGCAAAAGCTTTCGCCGAAGTTGCCAAGGTTACCGGAGTTGCACTCACCAAGCTTGATGGCACCGCAAAAGGCGGCATCGTCTATTCAATCCAGCGGGAACTTGGTATCCCTGTGAAACTTGTAGGTGTTGGTGAAGGTATCACCGACTTTGCGTTTTTTGAGGCCGAAGAGTTCGCTCGCGGCCTGGTTAGTTAGGAGTGGCCGTGTTCGGTAATCTGTCCGACCGCTTGGTTGATACATTCAAAAACCTTCGTGCGAAGGGCAAGTTGAGTGCATCCGACATTGATGCCACCCTGCGTGAAATTCGTCGAGCACTACTTGAAGCCGACGTAGCGCTCGAGGTTGTAAAGAGTTTTATTGAAGCTGTTCGGGTTCGTGCTCTAAGCGATGAAGTAAACAAGGCGCTCAACCCCGCTCAGCAGGTAGTTCAAATCGTGAACGAAGAATTGGTTACCATTCTCGGCGGTCAGCAGCGCAAATTGACTTTCGCCAAAACCGGTCCAACTGTCGTGATGCTGGCTGGTCTGCAGGGTTCGGGAAAAACAACTCTGGCTGGAAAACTTGCCAAGTGGCTGAAGGGGCAGGGTCAGACCCCGATGCTCGTAGCTGCCGATCTTCAGCGTCCGAATGCCGTAAACCAACTTCAGGTTGTAGGTGAACGTGCTGGGGTAGAGGTTTTTGCTCCCGAACCTGGTAACGGTCAAGGCGACCCGGTTAAGGTTTCGAAAGATGCTCTTAAGTACGCCGAAAAGAAACAGTTCTCCGTAGTCATCGTTGACACCGCAGGACGCCTAGGTATCGATGAAGAGTTGATGCAGCAGGCCAAAGATATTCGCAAGGCAGTAAACCCGGATGAGGTTCTGTTTGTTATCGACTCAATGATTGGTCAAGACGCCGTCAACGTTGCGAAAGCGTTCGAAGATGGAGTTGGCATTACCGGTGTTGTGCTTACCAAGCTAGACGGCGACGCTCGAGGTGGAGCCGCTCTATCGGTTTCCTCGGTGACTGGAAAACCTATTATCTTTGCCTCTACGGGCGAAGGTCTCGATGCGTTCGAGCCGTTCTACCCAGACCGTATGGCGAGTCGAATCCTCGACATGGGCGATATCCTCACCCTGATTGAACAAGCTCAGAAACAGTTCGACGAGGCGGAAGCTGCCAAGCTTGCCGACAAGATCGCCAAATCAGAGTTCACCCTAGAGGACTTCTTAGAGCAAATGCAGCAGCTCAAAAAGATGGGTTCGATGAAGGATCTTCTTGCCAAGTTGCCTGGAGCTGGACAGATGAAAAACCAGCTTGCAAACTTCGATGAAAAAGAGATCGATCGCACCGAAGCCATTATTCGCTCGATGACGCCTATGGAACGGCAACAGCCGCGAGTTTTGAACGGCTCGCGTCGTTTACGAATTGCAAAAGGTTCAGGCACTACCGTCACCGAAGTGAACTCATTGGTAAACCGTTTTGAACAAGCCGCCAAAATGATGAAAACCATGGCAAAAGGTGCCATGCCACAACTTGGTGGCGGCATGCCAGGAATGCCAAACATCGGCGGAGGCTATGTTGGTGGGGGAAAGTCAAAAAAGAACGACAAGAAAAAAGGTTCCAAGTCTGGAAACCCAGCCAAACGAGCCGCCGAAAACGCTGGAAATCCGTACGGCAATTCAAACTCAGGTTCATCTTTCGGTCTTTAGCACTTTGAAACTTGGATAAAACCCCCTAAAATGGAGAGGTTGCCAAGAGTTTGACCCTCTAACCAAATTCATTGGCCACCCATAGAGCTTCTTCACCGAGTGTGCACCCCACGCTCACGGTGGAACGTTCGCCCCAATTCAAATAACAGGAGCATTGTGGCTGTAAAAATCCGCCTAAAGCGTTTGGGTAAGACCCGTTCGCCTCACTACCGTATCGTCGTAGCCGACTCGCGCACCAAGCGCGATGGTCGTGCCATCGAAGAAATTGGTCGTTACGTACCAACCGAACACCCATCGATCATCGAGGTCAACTCTGAGCGCGCTCAGTACTGGCTAAGCGTTGGCGCACAGCCAACCGAGCAGGTAGCTGCACTACTAAAGCTAACCGGAGACTTCCAGGCTTCGAAGGGTGAAAAGGCTGAAAACAAGGTTCAGACCAAGGAAGCTAAGGCTGAATTCGTAATCGACGCCAAGAAGAAGCCAGTTCTACTTCCAAAGGAAGAGAAGAAGGCCAAGGCAGAGGTTGTTGAAGAGGCTCCTGCTGCAGAGGAAACCGTTGAGGTTGAGGCAGTAGCAGAGGAAGCTCCAGCAGCTGAAGAAGTTGTTGAAGCACCAGCCGAAGAAGCAGTAGCTGAAGAAGCTCCTGCAGCCGAAGCAGAAGAGGCTTAAGCAAAGTGCTAGACGCCGCGCTCGAACACCTAGTCAAGGGAATTGTCGACCACCCGGAAGACGCCACCGTAACTGCACGCAAGACCAACCGTGGCGAAGAGCTACTGGAGATTAACGTGCACCCGGAGGACCTTGGCCGTGTCATCGGGCGCGGCGGCCGCACTGCTAAAGCACTGCGAACCGTCGTAAAGGCTTTGGCAGACGGAAAAAAAGTCCGCGTAGACGTGGTGGACACAGATTTCTAATCAAACTCAGCTCCGAGTTGGCCGCCTTCTCAAAGCGCATGGTCTAAAGGGAGCAATCAAGCTCGAACTTTATACGGACAGTCCGAATGAACGGTTTGTCCCTGGTGCTGTTCTTGAGCTGCAGGTTCCTAAAGAGTCTCCATGGTTTGGAAAAACCGTTACTGTTAGCGAACTTCGTTGGTACAACCAAGCTCCGGTGATCTTCCTAGAAGGTGTTACCGACCGCACAATTGCAGAAACTCTTATCCGTGCAATCCTCTTGGTTCAAGCCGATGCCGAGGAACTACCTAAAGAGGCAGATGCCTGGTACGACCACCAGTTAGTTGGTCTGAAAGCGTATCGTGCCGATCAAGAGCTTGGTGAAATTATTCGAGTCGAACATTTCCCGGCACAAGATCTACTTGTAGTAAAGGCAGGCGAGAATGAGGTTCTCGTGCCTTTTGTGAAGGCAATCGTGCCTGAGGTAGATGTCAAGGCAGGCCGAGTCGTGATGACTCCACCGCTGGGGCTGTTCGAAGAGATCGAAGAGTAAAAATGCGCATCGACGCCGTGACTATTTTCCCGGATTACTTCGACGCACTGAACCTCTCATTGCTTGGCAAAGCACGTGAAAAGAACCTCATCCAATTTCAGGCTCACGACCTTCGAAAATGGACGTTCGACAAACATAAAACTGTCGACGACTCGCCTTATGGAGGCGGCGCAGGAATGTTGATGAAGCCTGAACCATGGGGATTAGCCTTCGACGAATTGCTTGACCCAGACGGTGAAACAATCGTGATATTCACAAACCCTGCCGGCGAAGTTTTCAAACAGGCAACAGCACACGAATTAGCAGCTGCAAAACACATCGTTTTTGCCTGTGGTCGTTATGAGGGAATTGATCAGCGCGTCATTGAATATGCGAAAACTAAGGCAAAAGTTCGGTTGGTTAGCATCGGCGATTACATTCTCAATGGTGGTGAAGTAGCCGCCATCGCAATGATTGAGTCAATCGCGCGACTAATTCCAGGCGTGATCGGAAACGCTGAATCGCTTGTGGAAGAATCGCACAGTGATTCGGGGCTGCTCGAATATCCGAGCTACACAAAGCCAGCATCTTGGCGAGGGTTCGATGTTCCAGAGGTCCTTACAAGTGGAAACCATGCGGCAATTGCAGCGTGGCGGCACCAGCAACAGGTGGAGCGCACGAAAGCTGTTCGCCCGGATTTACTCAGCGACTAGCGCCAACTTCCAGGATGTGGCAGAATAGTCAGGTTGCTCATTCCTTGTAGTCTCTGCCGCAGGGGAGCGGATGAGCGCAACAAACTAAACCACATTCGTTTTTGACCTGCGTGCGAAAACAGAGAGCGATTCAAAATGCACATTCTCGACAGCGTTGACGCACCAAACCTACGTTCAGACATTCCTGAGTTCCGCGTTGGTGACACCATCAAGGTAAACGTAAACATCATCGAAGGTAACCGCAGCCGTGTTCAGGCTTTCCAAGGATACGCAATCCGTCGCTCCGGCCACGGCATCCGCGAGACCTTCACCGTGCGTAAAGATGCAGGTGGTTTCGGTGTTGAGCGTACCTTCCCACTTCACTCGCCAATCATCGAGTCGATTGAAGTAATCCAACGCGGAGATGTTCGCCGTGCGAAGCTTTACTACATGCGCGACCTACGCGGCAAGAAGGCAAAGATTCGCGAAAAGCGCGACAACTCCGCTGCCAAGAAGTAAAACTTTCTTTAATGAGTAAAGAACGCCCAGAGCCAAAAACGGCTTTTGGGCGTTTTTTGCGCAAAACGCAGCGGAACCCTGTTGCCGCTTTTTTTATTGACACCCTCTCTGTCATAGTTACCGCTATGGTTTTGGCGCTCCTGATTAAGGCGTTCTTCCTAAGGTCGTTCTTCATTCCATCCGGCTCTATGTTGGAAACTCTCCAGATCAATGACCGAATCTTTGTGAACGAGTTGGTTCCGAATGTGATTGCTCCCGAACGTGGCGATGTGGTTGTATTCAAGGATCCTGGTGGATGGTTGTCGGTTGCCCCGCAGGTTAAGAAACCATTTTGGGAAGACTCGGTCGATTTCTTCCTATCGGCTTTCGGTCTGATTGCTCCCGATTCGTCGCAGCACCTTGTGAAGCGAGTCATTGGAAAACCAGGCGACCACGTGGTCTGTTGTTCTCCAAGTGGAAACCTCACAATCAACGGTGTGGAAATCAAAGAACCCTACATTTCACCCGGATCAAACCCGAGCGATAAATCCTTCGATGTCACAGTGCCAGCAAATTCCTATTGGATGATGGGCGATAATCGAGGCAACAGCGAAGACTCCCGCTATCACTTGGACTTACCTAGCAAGGGCTTTGTTAACAAGAAATTCATTGTGGGCCGTGCCTTCGTTGTGAGTTGGCCCCAGACGCACTGGAAATGGTTAGACAATTACCCTGATGTCTTCAAAGCCGTACCCAACAACTGATTTCGAACGTAGCCTTGGCAACTACCGCTATGTAATCGGCATCGATGAAGTAGGTCGTGGTGCGGTGGCTGGCCCAGTTGCTGTTGGCGCTTTCGTATTAGACCTGAAAACACTTGACGTTGGGAAGATCCCAACCAAGTTGCAAGATTCCAAACTTATGACCGAGCGAAGTCGCGAAGCGGTTTTTGAAGAACTGTCGCTTTGGCAGCCAGGTTTTGCTGTCGGGATGGTTGAAGCCAGAGAAATCGACTCGCACGGCATCGTGGCTTCCCTGGCCGAATCAGCCGTTCGAGCGCTGAAGCAACTCGCCGAAATCGATGAGGTAAAGCAGGCTCTGGCAGATAATCAAGTTCATATCCTTCTTGACGGCACACACAATTGGCTGGAATCTGTGGTGTCAAGAATTCCTATCACCGTCAGAGCTAAAGCCGACCGGGATTGTGTTTCTGTTGCTGCGGCAGCTTGCCTAGCGAAAGTCACCCGTGATCGTTTGATGGTGGCGGTTTCATCAGAGTTCCCGGGATACGACCTCGATGGGCACAAAGGTTATGCTTCGGCTTCGCACATTCAAGCAATTCGAACCTTGGGGCCAAGCCCGATCCATCGCGTGTCGTGGCTTACGAAAATTATGAGCGGTGCGTAGTTGCGCTACGAGAACGAATAGAATCAGGGCATGGACGAGAACGACTTCGAAGATTACGAGCGAAACGCTGAACTTGCTCTCTACCGCGAATATCGTGATCTAGTAGACACCTTCAAGTATGTTGTTGAAACCGAACGTCGTTTTTATCTTGCGAATGAGGTCAGTCTGCAACGAGTCGATGCAGGAAACGATTTTTACTTTGAGCTCGAAATGAAGGATGTCTGGGTTTGGGATATCTATAGAACCGATCGATTCGTTTCATCGGTGCGAGTGCTCACATTCAAAGATGTGAACGTGGAAGAGCTTTCTGGTAAAGCCTTCGAACTTCCAAAAGAATTGGCGGTCGGGGAGTAGTTATCCCCAATTTCTAACTCGCCTGTTTTTACCTCTGTTTTTGCCGCAATCTTGTGGCATGACAAATCCGCCCAACCGCCGCCATGTTCTCGGCCTTTACGGTGAAAAGCTTGCTGGCAACTATCTGCAATCACTCGGCTATGAGGTTCTTGAGAGAAACTGGCGCTGTCCGCTGGGTGAAATTGATCTTATTGTTCGAGACGATACGAAATATGTCTTTGTAGAGGTAAAGACTCGAAATGGTGCCGGATTCGGACATCCGCTTGAAGCGATCACCGAAGTCAAACTGAGTCGGTTAAGGCGTTTGGTGAGCGAATGGTGCCGGTCCCGGCAACTGTCTGGGATTGACGTGAGAATCGATGCCGTCTCCGTGTTAATCGATAGCGGTCGAGTTCAACTAGAGCATCTAAAACAGGTCTTCTAATGCAACTGGCGAAGGCACTTTCAATAAGCCTTTATGGCCTAGCCGGTCGAATAATTGAGGTCGAGGCCGACATTTCCAGCAACCTGCCTGCTTTCGTCTTGGTTGGTCTTCCAGATGCATCTGTGAATGAGGCTGCCTCTCGAGTTAGGGCGGCCACAACCAACTCGAAGCTTGCCTTGCCCGGTAGAAGGATTACGGTGAATCTTTCACCGGCATCAGTTCCCAAGCAGGGCTCTAGTTTTGATCTTGCGATAGCAATGGCGGCCCTGGCAGCCGCAAATCAAGTAAACAAACATCAGGTTGAAAAGACACTGTTTCTCGGCGAACTCGCCTTAGACGGTTCCATTAAGCCAATTAACGGGATTCTCGCCGCTTTGATTGCCTGCAAGTCATTTCAAGTTGATCGCATTGTGGTGCCTCTCGCCAATCTTGCAGAAGCCCGTCTGATTTCAGGTTTGCCCATCTTTGGTTACGATCACCTAACTCAAGTGGCAAAAGATTTTGGTAGTTCGGTAGAACCTTGGCCAAAAAGTGAATTACCTCTCAAAGAGGTAGCAGATACACCTCCTGTCGGCTGCTTCAGCGAAGTTCTTGGTCAACCGGAAGCCATAGAGGCACTTACCGTTGCTGCAGCCGGTGGCCACCATGTTTTTATGCAAGGCCCACCAGGCGCCGGAAAAACTATGCTCGCCAGTCGATTTCCAACGATCCTTCCAGCCCTTACGCAAGAAGAATCGATTCAAGTTGCTGCAATCAGATCGATTGCAAGGTTTGATGTTTCGGAACTCCCGGTGATGCCTCCGTTTCAGGCTCCGCACCACACAGCTTCACAAGTTTCAATGATTGGCGGTGGGGGAGCCCGCCCGAAACCGGGCCTCATTTCACTTGCACATAAAGGTGTCCTGTTTTTAGATGAGGCTCCAGAATTTCAAAGCAGTGTTCTGGAAGCCATGCGTCAACCCTTGGAATCAGGTGAGATTGTGATCAGTCGAGCGTCGGGAAACGCAACTTTTCCGGCGGATTTTCAATTGTTGTTAGCAGCTAATCCATGTCCATGCGGATTTGCGATTAGCACCGGAAAACAATGTACCTGCAGTCCAACTGCGAAAATTCGTTATCAAAACCGAATCTCTGGCCCACTTGCAGATCGAATCGACTTGAAACTCGAACTCAATTCGGTGAATGCCAATTTGGTTAAGAGTATGGGGGTTGGTCAAGGTCCAACTTCTCAAGAATTGCAGGTCAGAGTCTTGTCGGCAAGGAGATTCGCCGAAGAACGCCTGCGAAAAACTCCGTGGACACGCAACGCTCAGATTCCGGGTTCTTATCTCAGGCGGGAGCTGCGTTTAGGTAAGTCAGTGACGGGTCGCCTAGATGATGCTCTCGACAGAAATCTAATTTCGATGCGTGGCTATGATCGGGTCTTGCGCGTTGCCTGGAGTGTCGCGGATTTAGCGGGTAGCGTCAGCCCGTCGGCCAATGACATCGCAACGTCTATGTATTTGCGTGGTTCTGAACTGTGAGCACAAGGTCAATCCGCAGAGATTTCAATTCGACAGATTTCGAAGAAACCAAAGCGCTCATTACTTGGAATGCGATTACAGAACCAGGAGACAGAGTGGCCGGAAAACTAATCGCCGATTTCGGAGCTCAACTGGCACTCGAGAAATTTCTAAAGCGAACCTATTTGGGCCAGGATTACGAGCAGGCTTATCAGCGTTGGGAATCGCGTTACCATCCGAAATTGGCCGACGAGAAAATAGCATTAGCGCAGAAACATGATCTGAAGTTGCTCACTCCAAGCGATAGTTCTTGGCCGTTGGCTCTTACTGACCTAGGTGTACATCAACCTGCTTTGCTGTGGTACCGAGGGAATCCCGAGAATTTCTCGGCATTGAATAAATCGGTTGGTGTGGTTGGGTCGAGAAACGCTTCCCATTATGGTCAGCGAATTACAGCCGAGTTGGTATCAACTCTGGTTGCAGAGGACGCCACGGTAGTTTCTGGCGGAGCGTTGGGTATAGATTCTGTAGCCCATCGTGCAACCCTTGGGTTGAATGGTGTGACTGTGGCTTTTATGGCGGGCTCTCTCGACAAACCGTACCCGGCTGCAAATTTTCAGTTATTCGATGAAATTTCACATAGTGGCTTATTACTGAGCGAAATGGTTCCAGGGTCAAATCCAACTCGATGGCGTTTTTTGCAACGAAACCGGCTGATTGCTGCCGTTTCGAACGCCTTAGTGGTCACCGAGGCAGGTTTGAGGTCTGGATCAATCAACACGGTCAATCATGCGGCCGAGTTAGATCGACCAATCTATGCAATTCCCGGTCCGATTACCTCGCCAAGTTCTGCGGGTTGCAATGCTCTCATACGAGATCAACTGGCAGGCATCTTGGTGGATGTTTCAGAACTTCCGCAGGAATTAGGTTGGCGGCCGGTCCAGCTCTCAAAAACGGATTCTATGGGGAGCTTAGAACTCCGGGCACTGGATGCGCTCACAGGCAAAGCGCAACATTTCGAAGATATTCGAAGCCTAAGTGGCCTAACTTCAATTGAACTCAGAGTAGCTCTCGGTGGCCTGCAATTACTCGGGTTAGCGCATGGGTTGGGTGATCAAACATGGCGAAAGATTAACCCTCAAAGAACCTGAATTTACCAATTTGTTACATTCGAGGTCAATTTAGACCTGCAGACTATTTTTTCTCGTTGTAGATTAGGGGAGTGTTTAGCAAGGAAGCCGAACAGAAGATCACGGGTCACTCACCTCGTGAACTTGCATGGCGTAGATTCAAGAGCAACAAAGTTGCAATACCCGCTTTAGTAATAGCGGTGTTCATTTCCCTTGCCGTAATCGTTGCACCGCTTATTTATTCTTTGCTAGGCATTGACCCCGATGCCCGTGACCTTGCCGCTCTCGATGAGCGTGGCGAAATCATCGGTGAAATGGGCGGAATCAGCTGGAAACACCCCTTTGGAATCGTCCCTGGAATCGGTTACGACACATTAGCTCGAATGTTATTCGGAGCTCGAGTGTCGTTCCTAATAGCGCTATCTGCAACTTTTGTAACCGTAATTCTTGGTTTGCTTTTCGGAATCTTGGGCGGATATTTCCGTGGCAAGGTGGATGGCGTAATTGGCCGTTTTACCGACTTCCTATTGGCTTTTCCGCAGTTCTTTATGATTCTTGCTCTCAGTGCTCCGTTAGTAGACCGCATTCAACGATCCGGCATCGCTCACGACAATGACGCTCGAATCCTTTACCTGATCTTGATTTTCTCCATCTTTGGCTGGCCATACCTGAGCCGCATCATTCGTTCTCAGGTAATTTCAATTCGCGAACGAGACTTTGTTCTTTCGGCTCGAGCACTCGGTGCATCCAATACCCGCATCCTCCTCAAAGAGGTACTGCCAAATGTTTGGACTCCGATCATTATCTTTGTCTCGCTGTCGCTTCCTGGCTATCTAAGCGCAGAAGCCGTTTTCTCGTATCTGGGTATCGGTGTACAACCACCAACACCTACTCTCGGTGTCATCATCGCCGACTCAACGCACTACATGATGAACGACGCCACTTACTTCTTCATACCTTCACTAACGCTGATTCTTTTAGTGTTGGTCTTCAACTTGCTCGGCGATGCATTGCGCGATGCGCTGGATCCAAAGAGCGAGACATAAAGACTTACTTCAAACGAAGTAATTAAAAAATGACATCAACCTTAGGAGGGTGAAATGTTGAAAGGCAAAAAGACGCTGAAGGTAGCAGTAGCTACCATCGCAGTGGCTACGCTTGCCAGCGGACTGCTAACCAGCTGTTCTGCAGGTGCAAGTGCAGGTACCATTACGTACCTAACCAACCAGGATGCCTGGACCCACGCTGACCCACAGCGTAACTACACCGGTCGCGACATCGCATGGTTCGGTTCATACATGAACCGCACCCTTACTGCGTATGACCGTGCACCTGGTGCAGCCGGTTCGGCAGTTGTTCCTGACATGGCAACCGACACCGGTCGCGCATCAAACGACAATAAAACTTGGGAGTTCACCCTACGTGATGGCGTGACCTTCGAAGACGGAAGTGCCGTTACCTGTGAAGACATCAAGTACGGTGTTTCTCGTACCTTCGCAACCGACGTAATCACCGACGGTCCTACCTATGCAATTGGTATGTTGGACATCCCAACTGACCCAGCAACTGGTGCATCGACCTACAAGGGTCCTTACTCAACCGACGCAAACAATGACGTCGCTTCGTTTGACAAAGCGATTACTTGTTCGGCTGACCACAAGACCATTACCTTCAACCTGAAGCGTTCTGTTGGTGACTTCAACTACACCACCACCTACCTATCCTTCGGTCCAGTGCCAAAGGCTAAGGACACCGGTGACCAGTACGACCTAAGCCCAGTTTCGACCGGTCCATACAAGATCAAGTCGTACAAAGCTAAGGACCAGATGGTTCTAGTTCGCAACACCGCTTGGAAGGCAGACTCTGACCCTCTACGCGCAAAGCGTGCATTCCCAGACAAGATTGTTGTCAAGTTCGGTGTCGCTTCGGAGGTTCTAGACCAGACCCTACTATCTGACAAGAACAAGACTGCTGTCTCGCTAGACGCAATCCAGCCAACTAACTTGGCTACCTTGTTCGACGCAGATGGCAAGCCTGTGAAGAAGTACGCAGACCGCGCTATTAACGTTTACGACCCATACGTAACATACGCAGCCGTAAACGTGAAGAAGCTGAACTGTCTACCACTTCGTAAGGCTATCTACTACGCGAAGGACTTCAAGGGTCTAATCACTCTAAGCGGTGGCCAGGCACTTGCTGGTGACCCAGCCGACGGTGCAATCAAGCCACTTATGGGTCTTGACTACGCTAAGACCGGTTACGCAACCAACGACAAAGACTGGAAGCCAGAAGGTAACGTTGAGAAGGCTCAGGCCCTCATGGACGAAGCCAAGACTGCATGTCCAGAGCTTTACGCTCGTGCAACCGACCCTAAGCGCGGAATCACCTATGACACCCGCGACACCGAAGTTGCCAAGAAGGCTGCAGCCATCTGGATCGCAGCTTTGGCTCGTGTAGGTATCACCATCAAGTTCAACTTCATTGAATCTGGCAAGTACTACGCCGTTGTTCTAGACGCAACCAAGCAGGGCGACCTATCGGCCGCTGGTTGGGCTCCAGACTGGGCTAACGCTTCGACCGTTATTCCTGAATTGTTCACCGCTGAAGGTGGATTCCCAATGTCACAGAACTGGGATGACGCCGCTTACCCAGCCTTCAAGGAGCGCGTAGTTGCTAACCTTTCGCAGGCTGACCGTAAGAAGCAGGGTGCTGAATGGGCAGCTCTAAACCAGTACGCTATGGACCAGATGTGGATCATCCCAGGCGTATTCTCGAAGACTCAGGAAATCTGGGGTTCGAAGATTGGTGGAGCGTTCTTCTGGGAACCACAGGGCTCCTTGTCCTTCGGTGACCTCTACACCAAGTAATAACTGACTGTTTGTTCGTGGTGCCGGGGTTTCGGCTCTGGCACCACGAACCAGCATCAAAAACATTTGAAAGGTAATGATGAACGGGCTTGCGACATACATCTCGCGCAGATTGGGTTTAACCCTTGTGATTCTGCTTGCGGTGAGTTTCGCCGTTTACGTAATCTTTTCGCTACTTCCTTACGACCCGGCTGCTCTGACCTGTGGTAAAAACTGCAATGACCCTGGCATCATCGAAGCTAACCGCATTCGACTTGGCTACGACAAGCCGTTCTGGGAGCAATACTGGTTGTTCCTTTCGGGGCTTTTTGTCGGACGCAGTTTTGGCACCGGCGCCGCCGCAATCTTTTGCCCTGCCCCGTCGTTCGGATATTCTTTCCAGCAGCACGCTTGCGTCACAAGCCTTCTTGGTGACGCTCTTCCAGTAACCGTTTACCTTGCTGTTGGTGCACTAATTCTTTGGTTAATTGTTGGTGTTGGTCTCGGAATTGTTTCAGCTAAGTTCCGCGGAAAGCTTTGGGACACCCTTTCAACAGGTTTTGTTTTGGTTGGAACTTCGCTGCCAACCTTCTTGACCGGTCTAATGCTGATCATTTTCTTAGTTATTAAGTGGGATGGATCGCCTTTCCCATCCGATGGCTACACCGCCCCAGATGAAGACTTTGGTCAATTCCTACTCAGTATGGTTTTGCCTTGGATTACTCTGGCATTCGCTTTCGCAGCGATTTATACCCGTTTCGTGAGAAGCCAAATTCTTGAAATTTCTACCGAGGATTACATTCGCACAGCGAAAGCCAAGGGTCTGAGCGATGGCAAAATCCTTGGAAAGCACACCCTTCGTGCAGCCCTAGCACCAATCGTGACCATGGCTGGTTTGGACTTCGCGGGACTTCTAGGTGGTGCGATCCTCACCGAGGCAGTATTCAATCTTCCAGGCATGGGCCGACTTTCGCTCAAGGCTGTTGTTGACATTGACTTGCCTGTGATTGTTGCCACAACCATTTTGGCAGCTGCGATTGTCGTGGTTATGAACATGATCCTCGACATTGCTTATGCCTTTATCGACCCGAGAGTGAGGGTCTAATGTCTCTACTAACTGTCCGCGATCTTCGTGTCGAATTCAAAACCCCTGACGGTGTCGTCAAGGCGGTAGCCGGCGTTTCATACGACCTGAACCCAGGCGAAACTTTGGCTCTCGTTGGTGAGTCTGGATCTGGTAAGTCGGTCAGTAACTTGGCTTACATGGGGCTTTTACCAGCGTCGAGAACCACCATTACGGGTTCGGTGATTCTGGAGACCACTTCAGGCCCAGTTGAGCTCATTGGTATGAGTAACGAAGAACTTCGCAAGATTCGCGGAAAAGACATTGCGATGATTTTCCAAGACCCGATGTCGGCGCTGCATCCTTATTACACAATCGGGGATCAGCTTATTGAAGCTCATCAGGTGCATAACGAGGTTGACAAGAAAGTAAGCCGAGAGCGTGCCATTGAACTGTTGAGTCTGGTTGGGGTTGCCAATCCCGAAGAGCGACTAGCGGCTTATCCTCACCAATTCTCGGGCGGTATGCGTCAACGTGTGATGATTGCTATGGCACTGATGAACAACCCAAAGGTTCTAATTGCCGACGAGCCCACCACAGCGCTAGACGTAACTGTTCAGGCGCAGATTCTAAAGTTGTTGAGCGACCTTCAGAAGCAATTCAATATGGCCGTAATTCTGATCACTCACGACCTCGGTGTAGTGGCTGGTGCTGCAGATCGAGTGAATGTCATGTATGGCGGGCGTTTAGTTGAAAGCACCGACGTGAATGAGCTTTACGAAAATCCTTTGATGCCTTACACGGTTGGTTTGCTTGATTCCATTCCGCGTATGGACAAGGGGCACGGTAAGCGCCTTCGTGCCATTCCTGGACAACCACCTTCATTGATCAAACTTGGTGATGGCTGTGCCTTTGCCGCCAGATGCGGGCGTAAGTCTGAACTTCCAGAAGGTAAGTGCGATACTTCGCCAGAGCTCAAAGAAGTAACAGCTGGGCATCTGGTTCGTTGCCACCTATACGACAGCAAGGGAGCTGCTAAGTGAATCAGCCGCTACTCGAGGTAACCGACCTCCAGAAGTTCTTCCCGGTTTCCGGCCCCGGCATTTTCTCCCGTGAGCGAGGCATCAACAAGGCTGTAAACGGTCTTACCTTCACTCTTAACAAAGGTGAAACCTTGGGTCTCGTTGGTGAATCTGGTTGTGGTAAATCAACCGCGGGTCGCACAATCTTGAAACTTTATGACCCAACTGCTGGCTCAATTAAGTTTGAGGGCGAAGAGATTTCTGGCTATTCAAACTCGCAGATGAAACCACTGCGCACGAAGATGCAGATGATCTTTCAAGATCCACAGTCATCGCTTAATCCACGCCAGTCGGTGGGTGCCATTATTGGTGCCTCTTACGAGGTGCACAAGATTAAGCCCGCCGGCGGCGTCAAGAAAGCCGTTCAAGAACTTCTCGAACGCGTTGGCTTGAATGCTGAGCACTTCGACCGTTACCCTCACGAATTCTCAGGCGGTCAGCGTCAACGTATCGGTATCGCTCGCGCGCTGGCGCTGAATCCCAAGTTCATTGTTTGTGATGAGCCAGTTTCTGCTCTTGACGTTTCAATTCAGGCTCAAGTTGTGAACTTGCTTTCCGATATTCGTGATGAATTCGGAATGTCTTACCTGTTCATCGCCCACGATCTATCGGTGGTTCAGCACATTTCCGACCGAGTTGGCGTAATGTACCTCGGCAAGATGATGGAAATTGCGCCTACCGAGTCGATTTACTCAACCCCTCACCACCCTTACACCAAGGCATTGCTATCGGCCGTTCCTATGCCTGATCCAAAACTTGAGCGTAAGCGCGAGCAAATTGTTCTCACCGGTGAGTTACCAAGCCCGATGAAACCACCAACCGGTTGCGTTTTCAGCACTCGCTGTTGGAAGGCTACATCGAAGTGTTTCGAGGTGGAGCCTTTGCTTCAAAAGGTTGGTCAGGCCGAGGTTGCCTGCCATTTCCCTGAGTAGGTCTTAGCCTTTTTAGGTGTTACCCACATTTGCATCTTCGCTTGAGCTTTATCGTGCTCATCTGGAAGCGTCGCGTGGTTACTCCAAGCACACCGTGAAGGGCTACCTTGCCGACCTTGCTGACTTAGTTGATTTCCTTGAGGTTTCCGGATTAGGGGCACCCCCAGAAATTGATCTCGAGTCTTTAAGGGCCTGGCTTTTCACCCTCAGCGAGCGGGATATGGCGAAGTCTTCGATGGCACGCAAAACAGCTTCCGTTCGCTCTTACACGGCATGGCTCTACGAAAATGGTGAACTAACCATTGATCCGGGTCTAAGGCTTCGCACACCTAAAGCTAGTAAGTCGCTTCCCAAAGTAGTAACCAAGGAGGCGATGACAACCTTGCTACGAGAAATGGAAAGCGTGGCCAATTCGGGTGAACCTCAAGCGATTCGCGACCTTTTGATTGTTGAACTGCTTTACGCGACCGGTGCTCGTGTTAGTGAATTATCTGGTTTGAATCTGAATGACATCGACGAACATCGGCGTTTGATTCGCGTGATCGGTAAAGGTAACAAGGAGCGGATGATTCCTTATGGAATTCCTGCCGAGTCGGCCCTAAGAAATTGGCTGGATTTGGGGCGCCCAAAACTAGTCAGTCCCAAAACCTCGTTTGAACTACTTCTGAACTCGCAGGGTAAACGTCTCGGAACTAGACAAATTTACGAAGTAGTTGCCAAGGCGCTTGCGGGAACAGCCCTTGGTGCTGCTGGCCCTCACGCCCTTCGCCACACCGCGGCAACTCACCTACTAGATGGTGGGGCCGACCTGCGAGCTGTGCAGGAACTTCTAGGGCATGCGAGCCTTGGCACTACTCAGATTTACACTCATGTCAGCATTGAGCGTCTGAAGGAAGGCTACAAGGCTGCCCATCCCAGGGCTTGAGGCGGCTGGGGGAAAGCCCTCCTATAGCTAAAAGTGGTGAGAGGTAACCGTTAGCTGTGCGTAGCGAGAAGTGTAGGCAAGTTCGAGGCAAGCAGTGCGAAACATAGTTAGAGTCGGTGCAGATTGTGCCAACATCCTCGCCGGTGTCAACTCTGGATCCCTTGGGTTTAGTAGAACAAACCGGCTCTAAGGAAGAAATCATGCCATCGGGGTGTCGAATACTTAACACTTGGCGATCCACAACTAAGCCTGCGAATGAAACAACCCCTTCGTGTGGGGCAAAAACCTTCTGCCCTTGGTTCACTAAGTAGTCGACCCCGCGATGCCCAGCCGACCAGTCGGCATTAGGTTGCCTAAATTCGTTTACCAAAACGGGTGATTCGATGGGGGAGCGCCAAATTGTGAAAGCGCTCGCCGTTTCAGGTTTCGGTAGGTAACTAAATAACAGTGCACTTACCGCAAAAAGCAAGAGAAAGGTAATTCGTCTCGGTTTCATGAATCAAGAATGAACGCAAAAGGAAACCTCGGGGCATCCAAGCTTAAAGCGGTGGAAAACTTGCGGTTTAGCCTGTTAGGCTAGTCGTAGCAACGTTTAGGCGTTGACTTCGCGTGTCGAACCCCATCGAATACCACTCGGTCCAGCTTGCTGGTCGTTTTCGGTGCGACACCAGGTGTTATCGACAACCGTCGGAAACAATCAACTGAGTGGCACATTCGTGTGCCAATAAGGAGAAACTGCCATGGCAGTAGTAACAATGCGCGAGATGCTTGACAGCGGCGTGCACTTCGGGCACCAGACCCGTCGTTGGAACCCAAAGA
>Ga0228703_1000412_pt1 | contig 32294 bp, 28 predicted proteins | sample McNCre217_Aug_MG_3_FD_178020 | JGI IMG/M metagenome (GOLD analysis project Ga0228703, IMG submission 178020) | Freshwater microbial communities from McNutts Creek, Athens, Georgia, United States - 29-17_Aug_MG | ecosystem: Environmental > Aquatic > Freshwater > Creek | place: USA: Georgia...
TACTAACAAGCTTGCTTTGTGCTTGGGCCCCATATGCAGGGTGACCTTGCCTCCAAAAATTGCTGGCGGGCGATCTTGTTCATCTTCATGCGTGAATGGGCCACACCCTTTCATCGGATTTTTCATATTGGAGAGAACGGCAGCAGCATCGTCATGCTCATAGTCGCGTCCGCGAATAGACAATGCAATGCTGTAACCCTTCGGTACCACAATGCATGTGGGCCAAATTTCCACGTCCAATTCGTAAATCTCTCCAGGCTTTAAGGGTTGCTTTTCGTCATGGGTATGCCAAGGGCGGTAAGGCAGACTTTTCTTTTTATCCAATTTGCGATGCGAGGCTCTCAGCCAACCTTGTGCGATGGGTGTTTTAGGGTCGAGGGCGCCATGGAAGAGTACCTCTTTGCCATGCGGATCGAACACTCGCACTACCGCAAAAATATCCGCATCAATCGTCGATGACGATATGAATATTTTGAGAGCCATAGGCCCTGTTAACTCAACCTCTTGGGTTTGCGGAGGGAACGCAAAGGTGACGCCATCGCCCATCATGTCGTATTGAATGTGCGCTTCTTGTTTCAATGGAAACTGAGAAAAGGTTTTTTTCTGCGGATCTAAATAGAGCGGTGTCCACTGAGTTCGTTTCAATGGCCACTCATATTCAGAACGGGGCGTGAATTTTTCACCGGGGCTTCTTACTAGCAAGGACACCTTTGGAGTTTTGTCCCAACCGTTTTTCTTGCCTTTGAGATAAAAATCAAAGAATCGCTTTTGGATAGCAAGGCCATAGTCTGTGTAGAAAGGCGCCCAATGTGATCCTCCATGCACCTCTAGCCATTTATTCTTGGATTTTGAACGCACAAATCCTTCGAAATTACCGCGGGTGTGTAATCCTTGCCCACCCCAGTTGGCAGCACTTAAAAGTGGTATATCCACTTTATCTAAATTAGCCGAACGTTCGACATACCAATCGCACATCATCTCGTTGTCCATGACGCGCTTCCAAATGTCTTCTATGTTTTTACGCAACTCTTCTTCTGGCAAGGTCACGGGGCCACATACAGTCTCGCCAGTGATAGGATTTTTTTTGCCTCTGTCGCCTACTCCGTGCTGAACAGTCTTGACTTGCATTTCCAACCAGTTTTTACGGAAAGAGCAGGCAATCCCTCCATGACGATTGGATTCACGGTAGTTGTCGTTCCAACCTTCCCATACACAAATGGCTGCTAAGTGTTTAGGCTTGCTCGCAGCGGCACGCCATTGGTTGCTACCGTAATAGGAAATACCATTCATTCCAACACGGCCGTTGGACCATTTTTGCTGGGCGGCCCACTCAATACATAAATGGATATCTTTTGTTTCACGCGCATTGTTATGGTCCATGAACCCAGGTGATCTACCTGCGCCGCGTGAATCAATTCGGATACATACGTATTCGTCCGGCACCCATTTCTCTGGATCAACGACTTCCCAGTTTTGGTATTTGTTAGTTGATCCGCGCATGACATCAGGGTTTTCACGCTCCATGATTTCCCAAGCGGTTTTATAGCCCTCTTGAAAAGCAAGCCCCTTGCCGTATGGGCCATAAGAAAGGATGACTGGAAACTTTCCTTCATGGATGGGTCGGAAGATATCTGCACGCAAAACGAGTCCGTCATCCATCACGATGGGCATATCCCAATCAATGTGCATTCCGTCTCTTATCTCCGATTTCCAAGCATCCATCTTTGTCTCCTGTGTTTTGGTCTGATTCATTCTATGCCTCAAGATATTAGGTTGTAACGGTGCGTATCTAAGGTGTTAACCTAATATCCTTGACGAAAACTAGGAGACATCAAAATGATATCGATTCGCATATTCACAACTTGTCTTGCTTTCGTAGTCAGTGCGCTAGCTAGCACTCACGCGAACGCACAGTCTGCCGCTAGTTATCCTTCACGCCCCATCACCATGATTGTTCCCTTCCCACCGGGAGGGCCCACAGATAGTTACGCACGCTTGGTTGCTTTAAAAATGCAAGAGCGCTGGGGGCAACCCGTTGTAGTTGAAAACAAACCCGGTGGTACAGGCGTACTTGGAAATAATTTGGTTATCAAATCCCCGCCTAATGGCTACACACTTCTCTTTACGTCTAATAGTGCGCATTTAATAAGTGCGCTCTTGAAAAACCCTAAACCATATGACTCGGTGAAAGACTTTACGCCGATCAGCATTGCGTTGAAATATCCGATGTATCTTTTGATAAACCCCAATCTCCCCGTTAAAACAGTTCCGGAATTTATCGCTTACGCAAAAGCCAATAGCGGCAAATTAAATTACTCTAGCGTGGGCCTTGGTAGTGGAGGTCATCTCGCCTGCGAGCTTTTCAACATCGCAGCCGGTACCAATATCACCCACGTGCCTTACAAAGGCGCTGCGCCTGCGCAGGCTTCGACAATTGCGGGAGAAACCCAGATGTTTTGCGACAGCGTTGGCAACTCTCAGCCTATGGTTGATGCTGGAAAACTTCGGGGCTTGGCTACCTTTTCAGACAAACGTGTGTCTACTGTTGAGAACGTCCCTACTTTGGGCGAGTTTGGCCTCGCAGGTTTATCTGCATACATTTGGTTAGGCCTTCTAGGCCCTCCAGGAATGCCAGTTGATATCGCCAACAAACTCAATGCCGAAATGGTGCGCATCATGGCGCTGCCTGATGTCAAGGAGCGCGCACTCAAAGGCGGTAATGAAATTGTTGCTAATTCGCAAGAACAATTTATCAAGGACATGAACCAAGAGATTGAATTTTGGACTCGGGTTATCAAGCAGAAAAACATCAAAGAAGAATAGCGAAGTGCTGGATACAAAAAATCTAGACGCCTTACCGCGCACCCCAGGCGTCTATATTTTCAGAGGCGATGGAACGCTTCCCATCTACATAGGTAAAAGCGTCGACATCCGCGCCCGTGTCATGAGCCATGTGCGTGCCCCCGACGAAACCAAGATGATGTCTCAGACGCGGCAAGTCGATTTCATTGAGACAGCGGGCGAGATTGGTGCCTTGCTACTGGAGTCGCGAATGATCAAAGAGCTCAACCCGCTTTTTAACCAAAAGCTTAGACGGATTCGTTCGCTGTGCTCTATTCGCTTACAGACAACAGACAAAGGGACGGTGCCTGAGATCGTAGACAGCAAGACTGTCAAGCTTGGAGCCACACCCAATCTTTACGGATTGTTTTCTTCTAACCATGCCGCCAATGCAAAACTCAAAGAACTTGCGCAACGCCATTTACTGTGTTTATCGGCTTTGGGCTTGGAGAAAGCAACTAAGCGCGGCTGTTTTGGATTGCAAGTTAAAACCTGCCTAGGTGCTTGTGTCGGTCAAGAGGACAGACTCACGCACGATGCACGCCTTTTCTCTGCATTGGTCGACATGCAAGTGGAGTTGTGGCCTTTTGATGGCCCTGTTGATTTGATTGAAGAGGCAGATGGTTGGGTACAACGCCACCGTGTCAATAACTGGTGTTATCTTGGTACGCTGTGTTCTAGGTCGAAAGATACAAACCAACTCGCAGAATTACAAGAGCATGACTTTGATTTAGACAGCTATAAGATTTTGGTTAAGCCGATCATGCTCAAGACTGTGCGCGTTGAACCTGCATGAACCATTCACATATGTGTATGGCCAACACGTGATTACCTAAGCGCTCACAATATCTTTTGCCTTGCTTCGCAAGAACCCACACAAAGGTGCTTCTCTTCTCGCGCGCAAAGTCACCCAGCCAAACTTGGCGCTTGCATTCAATTCTGGTGACATTTTGAGCGCCACTAAATCGGGCGCTAGAGATCTCACCGCCATCACAACAGCATCTGTTGATCGGGCAACGTCTAGCAAACTCGATATTTCTTCACAGCGCAGATTCACCATGACATCTGGATGAGCATCAGGCCCGTATCTGTCAACAAGAATGCGGGCGACTTCGTCGCTTAGAGGCGTAGATGCGACTGAATAGGTTTGCACCATTTTGAGAGTCACTTGGCGGGCTTTGGTCAGTGGATGGCCTTTGCGGCACATAAAGGCACCAGGCATCTCGCACAAATTTTCGACAATCAAATCGTTAGCGGGACTGAGTGAACGGATATCCAACACCAGAGCATCCACACTTCGATCGCGTAGGGCTTGCACCAGTGCCGTTGTGCTGCCCCTAGAAATTTGTAGGTGTGCTTTGGGGTACTCTGACGCCATATAGGCCAGCAATGGCGTCATCAGCAAAGCACCAGGGCCAGACCCCAACCCAAGCGTGACAGAGCCCGATTGACCGCCCAATAACTGCTGGCCACTTTGCTTTAAGTTGTTTGCGCCTTCCACCAACTCCTTGGCCTGTCCCAAGATATGGCGTCCAAATGGGGTTAGCTCGCTTTTGCGCCCGATGCGGTCAAACAGGTGTTGACCTAATTCCTCCTCGAGCGACTGGATGCTGCGGCTCAAAGCGGGCTGGGTGAGGTGCAACTTCAGCGATGCCTTGCTGAAAGAGCCCAAGTTGGCTAGTTCCAAGAAATGCCGCAATTGCACCAAAGTCATAGGACCTCCAATCTATGCATTTTAATTATAGTTAATTAATAAATTATGCATTGGACATCATGTATTTTGCTTCTTACTATTCATCCATCTTTTAGGAGAACCTTGCCATGACACTTTCACGCAACTTGTTGGTTAGTCTGATTACCGCTCTAGGTGGCCTCGTTTCCACAGCTCCAACTTGGGCTGACGCCTACCCTAGCAAAGCTGTTTCCTTGATGGTTCCTTATCCAGCGGGCGGCTTGTCAGATGTGATTGCACGCACTGTCAACAACACCTTGTCCAAAAATTTTGGACAACCCGTCATCGTGGAGAACTTAGGCGGTGCCAGCGGCTCGATTGCTGCACAAAAAGTTTTGAACGCCCCCTCTGACGGCCAGATCATTTTTCAAGGTTCGCCTAACGAACTTATCTTGGCACCATTGGCTATATCAGCCGTCAAATTCAAAAGTGAAGACTTCCGTTTGGTACAGATGATTGCGACCGCACAAATTGGTTTTCTGGCGCGCAAAGATTTGCCTGTGAATAACGTCGATGAATTATTAGAGTACGCACGCAAAGAAGCACAAGCAGGGCGTCCTATCACCTACGCCAGCGTAGGCCCTGGTTCTTTCTATCACCTGCTGGGTGAGCACTTGTCCAAAACCACCAACATCCCCATGACACACGTGCCCTATAAAGGCTCGGCACCTGCTAACCAAGATTTGCTTGGTGGCCAAGTAGACATCTTCTTAGCGCCTTTCGGTAAGTCATATGAGGAACTGCAAAAACAAGGCAAGCTCAAGGTATTGGCCATGTTGAACAGCGAGCGCCTAGAGTCAGTCAAAGACTACCCTGCCATTACAGAGAGCAAGTCTTTGAAGAACTTCACCTTCAATATTTGGACAGGCTACTTCGTTAAAAAAGATACGCCAGAGCCTATTGTTCAAGTCATTCACAAAGCGATTACAGATTCATTGACAGACCCAGCTGTGCGCAGCGGCTTAGAGGCCAATAGCCAATTGGTGGCGAAGCCTTTGTCATTGCAAGCTGTTGGCAAAGCCTATACCGATGGAACTGCACAGTTCCGCGCAATTGCGAAATCGATCAACTTACAGCCTCAGTAACATGACGTATCTGCGTGACGTATTGAGTGCACGGGTGGGTGAATTCATTCAACTCAGGCGCGATATCCATCGTTATCCTGAGCTTGCATTTGAAGAGCATCGCACCTCTGAACTCGTAGCGTCTAAATTAAAAGCTTGGGGTTACAGCGTACACCGAGGATTAGGTGGCACCGGTGTTGTAGGCACCTTACAGCGCGGCAACTCAGAACGCAGCTTAGGCCTTCGCGCAGATATGGACGCCTTACCGATTCAAGAAAAAACAGGTTTGGATTGGGCGAGCCAGTCACCTGGGCTAATGCATGCATGTGGACACGACGGCCATACTGCCATGTTGCTAGCAGCCGCACAGGCCTTGGCAGAAGATGATGGTTTTAATGGCACTTTGCATGTGATTTTTCAACCTGCCGAAGAAGGCGGTGGTGGCGCAGTGCGCATGATGCAAGATGGACTGTTTGAACTCTTCCCTTGTGACGCCATTTTTGCGATGCACAACATGCCAGGCGTTCCTGCTGGTCATTTTGTATTTCGTGAAGGGCCCGCTATGGCCTCTAGCGACTATGTGACGATTCGTGTGCATGGCACTGGCGGACATGGTGCCATGCCCCACCGTTGCGCAGACCCACTTGTTGCAGCATCATCGATTGTGCTGGCATTGCAAACTGTGGTGTCACGCAATGTGGATCCGTTAGAAACCGCTGTTGTCACTGTTGGCGCACTGCACGCAGGGCAAGCAAATAACGTGATCCCAGCGTTGGCCACTTTAGAACTCAGCGTGCGCGCCCTGCGGCCAGATGTTCGCCTACTTCTTGAGTCGCGAATTAAAACTTTGGTAGCTGCACAAGCTGAAAGTTTTGGCGTAACAGCAGAAGTAGATTGGAAACCTGGTTACTGTGTTTTGGTGAACTCAGCCAAAGAAACTGATTTTGCAAGACAGGTCGCACTGAATATGCTGGGCGCAGACAAAGTCACGTTGCAGGGCTCTGCAATAACAGGCAGTGAAGACTTTGCATTCATGCTTGAGAAAGTGCCCGGTAGTTACTTGCTGATAGGCAACGGCGATGGAGATTCTGCCGGCGCATGCATGGTGCACAACCCTGGATACGACTTCAATGACGACAACATCGCAATAGGCTCGGCTTACTGGATCAATTTAGCAAAGGCATTTTTATCATGAAAACAATCGCAATCGTAGGTGGTGGTATCACCGGAGTCACAACGGCATACGCTTTGGCAAAACGCGGCTTCTCTGTCACCTTATTTGAGCGCCACCGCTATGCGGCGATGGAAACATCGTTTGCCAATGGTGGCCAGTTGTCTGCGTCTAATGCCGAGGTCTGGACCCACTGGTCCACGATATTGAAAGGCATGAAGTGGATGCTCAAAAGCGACGCTCCGCTATTGGTCAACCCCAAACCCAGCTGGCACAAACTGTCATGGTTTGCTGAGTTCATAGCTGCTATGCCTTCGTATGAAAAAAATACGGTTGAAACTGCACGCTTAGCAGTGGCTGCGCGCGAACATCTGTTTGCGTGGGCTGAGGCAGAGGGCATTGATTTCGACCTGAAGAAACAAGGCATCTTGCATATTTACCGCGACAAAAAAGGTTTTGACCATGCTGGCAAGGTAACGCAACTTCTCGCCAAAGGTGGTCTGCCACGCCATGCTGTCACACCAGAAGAAATGAAGGCCATTGAACCCACATTGGCAGGCAACTATTACGGTGGTTACTTTACGGAGAGCGATTCCACTGGTGACATCCATAAATTCTCAAACGGCTTAGCGAAGGCCGTAGCCCGTTTAGGCGTGAGCACGCTGTACGACCAAGACGTTATCTCTGTCAGTAGCAACAACTCACAAGCCGTCATTACGGTGAAACAACAAGATGCACAACCCTCTGTGCATGTTTTTGACGGCGTCGTGATTTGCGCTGGCGTCGCGAGCAAGCAATTTGCGACACAACTCGGTGATAGGGTGAATATTTACCCCGTCAAAGGATATTCCATCACTGTGAATTTGAATGACGCAGATAGCCAAGCAGGCGCACCGAACGTGAGCCTGTTGGATGATGAAACAAAGTTGGTCACAAGCCGCTTAGGTATTGACCGCTTCCGTGTGGCGGGCACAGCAGAGTTCAATGGCTACAACAAAGATATTCGCGCCGATCGCATTCAACCGTTGGTCGAATGGGTGCAACAGTGTTTCCCCAAAATCAACACCCGCTCTGTAGTACCTTGGGCAGGATTGCGCCCAATGATGCCCAACATGATGCCTAGGGTTGGCAAAGGCAATGCAGCGAATGTGTTCTACAACACGGGGCATGGACATTTGGGATGGACACTGTCGGCTGTGACGGCGGATATGGTGGCAGAAACTATCGCCAAACAACCCGCCAACAAAACCAGTTCAGTCGCTAGTTTTGATTGGGGTGCTTGGCAATTGGCTAACAACAATAAAAGTGATGCATGAGGTAACCACCATCACGCCAATCAAGGTTGAAAATCCTGCGGCTTTCACAATCGGACCGATCAACCACACTGCCAAAGAGCTCACACCCAAAGATACGGCCAATCGCATGCCTGAGACGCGAGAACGCATCGTGTCGTCCACAAACCGCACGATCATGGCATCCGTGAATGGTATGGCTCCAAAAATAGCAGCCATGAACAGCAGTTGTGCGCCATAGAAAAACCAACCGTCTGTGATATTGGCTAGCAGCAGTGCGACGAACTGTATGAAGATGACTGTTCGAAAAAGCGTTTTGAGCGCCACTCTGTCAAGCAAGTGGCCGACTAAGAGTTGGGTAAACGATGCCAGGACATACACCACAGCCAGAAACAAACCGATCATCGCGGGGTCTTGTGAAATTGCGCTGAATTTACTGGTGAGCAATTCGTAATTGCTATTGGTTGAAAAATTAAACAGCATGCTTCCACTGCTAGAAGCTATTGTCATGATCAATAGCAATTTAGGCACAGAGATGCCTTCATGCGATCCAGCAGCGGTTTTTTTCTTGGCTGGAGCCATAGATTCACGCGGCGCATAAAACGCAAATAGCAGGCCACACAACACACTCAAAACACCCGGAATCACAAACGCCATTCGCCACCCAAAGTACTTCACCATCAAGCCTGTCACCACGGCCGCCATCGCCAAACCCAAATTACCTGCTAAGCCATTCACGCCAATCGTCCATCCTGGTCGCTCCGAACCTTGAACCAGCATAGGGATGCCAACAGGGTGATAAATAGATGTGGCACAACCTAACACGGCCATAGCAAATGCAAGTTGCAATGGCGTGTTGGTAAAAGCAATCAGGATAGATGCCAACCCAAGCCCTACAAAGAAAATCACCATCATCTGGCGACGCCCCCACAAGTCGCCAAGACGTCCTGCTGGAATAGACCCCACGCCAAAAAAGAAGAACGCAGCCACGCTGTAAGGCATGAGATCTTCCCAGCGCTCCACCCCAAAATCAGTGGCGATCGACGTCACTGCAGTTGCAAAAATAAGAAGGAGCATATGGTCTAGGGCATGACCAATGTTCAATAAAAGTGTGGTGGGTCTGTTGTGCATGGAGATCAATCCTAGCTTATTAGATAATCGAACGCTATGAAAAAAATCCTCCTCCTCGGTTCAGGTGAACTCGGTAAAGAATTCGTCATCAGCGCGAAACGCCTTGGTTGTTATGTAGTGGCTTGCGATAGTTATGCCGGCGCACCCGCCATGCAAGTCGCTGATGCATTTTGTGTGTTCAGCATGCTCGATGAACAAGCTCTACGCGTAGCCATTTCAGACCACAAACCCGATTTGATTGTTCCTGAAATTGAAGCCATTCGTACCGAGGTTCTTCTTGAGGTGGAAAAAGAAGGCTATGAAGTTATTCCAAGTGCACGCGCCGCCAACTTGACGATGAACCGCGACCGTATTCGCGATGTGGCAGTGGGTCTAGGCGTACGAACTGCAAAATTTAGCTACGCCGAATCTGCCGATGAACTCCTTCAAAAATCCAAAGCCATCGGATTTCCAGTGGTCATCAAACCCGTGATGAGTTCGTCTGGCAAAGGACAAAGCGTTGCCAAAACAGAGGCTGACATTACAACAAGTTGGGACTATGCCTGCCAAGGCATGCGCGGTGATCGCCAAAAAGTCATCGTGGAAGAATTCATCAACTTTGAATTTGAGATCACCCTACTCACCATTCGCCAACGCAATGGAACCACCCTCTTCTGCCTACCGATTGGCCATGTGCAAGAGCGCGGCGACTACCAATACAGTTGGCAACCGCAAGCCATGAAGCCCGAGTACCTCAAAGCCGCCGAACACATGGCAGAAAAAGTCACTTCTGAGTTGGGCGGTGCAGGTTTGTTTGGCGTCGAATTCTTTGTGACCAAAGACGAGGTGATCTTCAGCGAACTAAGCCCTCGCCCACACGACACCGGCATGGTCACCCTCATCAGTCAGAACTTGAGTGAATTTGATTTGCACGCACGGGCAATTCTTGGACTGCCCATACCGAACATTGACACCATCGAAGGCGCCAGCGCGGTTGTGCTTGCAACCCAAGATGGAACCTCCCCCACTTACACCGGCGTGGCAGAAGCTATGCGCGAGCCCGGAACAGATGTGCGTATTTTTGGTAAACCGACCACACGCCCTTACAGGCGTATGGCCGTAGCGCTCGCCAAGGGGCCCCAAGCTTTAGAAAGAGCCAGAGCCGCTGCTAAAAAGATTTCAGTGGTCACTTGAGTCACCATTCACTGGCGCACACAAAGTCTTTAACCAATTCAGTTTGTCTGGTTAGTGTTTAGGTGTGTTGAGGGGTTCAAACTGTGAGCTTATTGCGGAACAAAACCTGTTTCGTCGAGAAATTTCAAATAATCGCCGTGCTCGATTAGGTGCTTGCCGGCAATGCTTCGGTTGAAGCGGTAAAACCAAGCAGATAGAGTTACTTCCGCGTCATCCATTTGGACGACCACCTCCTCACGGATGTATTCGCTTTTGTCTGCAGGCGCGTCTGGGTAGAAGGCTTCAATTGCGTCTAGCGCAGCTAATACTGTGGCGTCCACCTCAAACACCTCTCCCCACACTTTTCCGGCGCCGTGGACAACAGCTGGGTAAGGACCTAAGTCGTAGAGCAGTCCAGTGATAGTTCCGCGTCCTAGCGAGCGAGAACCTTGCATCGCGTAATGGCGACACAGGCTGGGTAATAGGGTTCCGTAAACGAATAGGGGGGGCACAGTGTGTGATGTTAGCCGCTCTACTGATGGTCAGCAGACAAACCGTATCTGACCTACTCCACGAGAAGAAGTCCGTCACTGCTGAGATGGCCATTCGCATCGCTAGAACTGTTGGCGGCAGCCCTGAGAGCTGGCTTCGTATGCAAGAGGCGCTAGACCTATGGGCTGCTGAAATGAAATTTAAAAATAATCCGAAACTAGCGCCTAAATTTGCAGAATTGAAACATATATAAGCACTACTCGACAGTCGTTATAAATTTTGCTGATGGATTTCACAGATCAATTCTTGATATTGCTAATCATCCATTGATGTAAAAAATCAGCAATTTGTAAATTGTTCTTTTCGAGCATGACCATGTGCCCGTTACCTTGAATGCCTTTGTCTTGCAATCGAATGAAATCGACTTGCGCACCCGCTTGTTTCAAATACAGCGCAGTGCAGTGATCGTACGGCGCATGGTATGAGCTTTCAGAGACCGTCACCAAAATCGGAAACTGTCGGAAGTTGACCAACTGCCGTGGCGGATTAGCTTGCAAGGTGCAAGCAAGCAATCCCTCTGCATCTGGTGACGCTTGCACTTTGGTTTTAATTTGTTCAGGGGCTGTCACAGCTGGCTCATAGCTAAGGGGAATATCTGCAACACCCCATGCGCGCGCCTTGGGGTTACCGGGCGCGTTGTTGTGAAATGGCGGGCCAGAGGGTTCAATAGAAACAATGCCTTTGATCTTTTGTGGACGGCTCTCAGCAATCACCCATCCCAAAGGGCCGGACTGTGAATGCGTTAACAAAATGGCTGGACCAATTTTGTCTAGCAACGCAGCACCTGCTGCTTGATTCAAACTTTGCGTTTCTGCATCACTCAACAATGACTCAACCTGTGTGGCGTAAAAGGCATCAAAGGTTGGATCGCCGCGTCTGCCCGAACCAGGCCATTGCGTGTGAAGTTTGGCTTGAGGCCAATTACCCAAAGTAGCGGAAGCAGTAAAGAGTTGTTCCAATTGCGGGGCTGTGTACATGCGCAATTTGCCATTCACATCAGGATGCCAAGCCGATCGTCCACGAGCGGGCTGGTCAACCATATAAACCACATAGCCCAACTCAAGAAAATGCTCAGCCCACCCCTTGCGACCATCGGGCGTCATCATCCAATTGGTAGCTGTTTGCGCTGCGCCATGGATCAACACCAATGGGTAAGGTTGCTTGACCTGCTGGGGCTGCCATTTCTCCACATACATCTGCCCTTGCATGATCTCTTTGCCGGGGCTACCTACATAATTGCCACCCACATAGAAGAAACTTCTGCTACGAACGGGTTGGTCAGGTGAACTGGCGCAGGCTGACAAAAGAAAAACCAATGAGCAAAGCCAAAACCGACTCGTTTTTATGAATTGCATATTGCGCCTTATTGAACCTGTTTCTAATGATTTTGTGAACAAAAAAGTTGCTCACGATGCGTGAGCATATGCAATTATGTAATTCTATTCAATGAGGAATTACGATGACAATGCACGCTTAAGCAGCAAGAAATTAAAAGGCAAAAAAAATGCTTCCATGGGAAGCATATCGAATTTGCGTCGAAATGAAATCCGCAATAGCACCTAAGTGTTTGATTGCGTTTAGGATTTGGAAATTGGTGGGCGATAGAAGCTTCGAACTTCTGACCCCTGCAGTGTGAATGCAGTGCTCTACCCCTGAGCTAATCGCCCTTACCCTTTGCGGGAAAGACAAATATTATGCCACACGCTCTTGAGCAGAGCGCCACACTGTCTGGTTATTGCTCGCTTTGTCGATCTGCAAGAGCACCTCTTCATGCGCTGCTAGTTCTTGTTCTGAGGCACTAATTACAGTGAGTTTTAACGATTGCATATCGATTGCATCTGCGCGTTTTTTACTGTCGCTTCTGTCTTCAACTTCTATCAGCAACGCATCTTGTCCGCGCGTCATGTAGATATAAACATCCGCCAACAACTCAGCATCTAACAAGGCGCCGTGCAAGGTACGACCAGAGTTATCTACGCCTAAACGGTCACACAGTGCATCTAAAGAATTACGCTTGCCAGGAAACATGTCTTTGGCCATGGCCAAGGTGTCTGCAACGCTATTGACATAGGTTTTGAGTGGCGGGCGTTTTTGTAACTCGAGTTCTTTGTTGATAAAACCCACGTCAAATGGCGCGTTATGAATCAACACATCGGCGCCTTGCAAATACTCCAACAACTCGTCTGCAATTTCTCCGAACTTTGGCTTGTCTTTTAAAAACTCATTGCTGATGCCGTGGACTTTCAACGCGTCTTCATGGCTATCGCGCTCAGGGTTGAGATAGAAATGCAGGTTATTGCCAGTGAGTTTTCGGTTGAGTAATTCAACGCAACCAATCTCGACTATGCGGTCACCGTTTTCTGGCGACAATCCTGTGGTTTCTGTGTCTAAGAAAATTTGACGCATGGCTTAATGATTTTCTTTGGCGTGGTTGATGGTGTATTTGGGTATTTCAATCACCAAGCTCTGTTGCGCCACGATGGCTTGGCAACTCAATCTTGAATTAGGTTCTAGCCCCCAAGCGCGGTCGAGCAAGTCTTCTTCGGTTTCGTCCAAAGGATTGAGCGAATTAAAACCCTCGCGCACGATCACATGGCAAGTCGTGCAGGCGCAACTCATATCGCAAGCGTGTTCGATATTGATATAGTTGTCTAACAAGGCTTCACAAATCGTGGTGCCAGCAGGCACGTCGAGTTGTGCGCCTTGCGGACAAAGTTCAGCGTGGGGCAATATTTGTATGACTGGCATTAAATTGTCTCTATGTGTTGGCCCGACAAGGCGTTTTGTATGCCTCGGTTCATGCGTTGTGCTGCAAAGGCTTCTGTGCCTTTGGCTAAGGCTTCTGTAGCAACCTCTACTGCAGCAGCATCTTCTAATTTTTTGGCTTCCAGTATGGCAACCATCAAACTTTCTATGCGGCTACGTTCGTCTGCGGAAAGTAAGTCACCATCTGCTTGCAATGCACTCTGCGTTGCAAGCCACATGCGGTCTGCATCTACACGCGCTTCTACCAGCGCTCGGGTTTTGATGTCTTGCTCTGCAGTTTTAAAGCTGTCTTGCAACATGGTGGCGATTTGGTCATCTGACAAACCATAACTGGGTTTGACGGTGATGTTGGCTTGCACACCGCTGTGTTGTTCAAGCGCAGTAACGCTGAGCAAGCCATCCGCATCCACAGTAAAGGTGACGCGAATGCGTGCAGCACCTGCAGCCATCGGTGGAATACCGCGCAACTCAAAGCGTGCCAAGCTGCGGCAATCTGCTACCAAGTCACGCTCCCCCTGCACCACATGCAAAGCCAATGCAGTTTGACCGTCTTGGTAGGTAGTGAAGTCTTGCGCCATGGCAGTAGGAATAGTTTGGTTACGCGGCACGATGCGCTCTACCAAGCCGCCCATAGTCTCTATGCCTAATGACAAGGGAATTACGTCTAACAACAACAACTCGCCATTAGGGTTGTTACCAGCCAACTGGTTGGCTTGTATTGCCGCACCCAATGCAACAACTTCGTCAGGGTTCAAGTTGGTCAACGGCTCACAGCCCAACAAATCTGCCACCGCAGTTTGAATGTGTGGCATGCGGGTGGACCCTCCAACCATCACCACACCTTGGATGTCTTGCTTTTGTAAGCCAGCGTCACGCAAAGCTTTCCGCACGGCATTCAATGTGCGTTGCGTCAACGGCTTGCAAGCTTCCTCAAACTGAGCACGGGTCACTGTGCATGACACAGCACCACTGGAGAGTGTTACTTCAAATTGCACGCTGTCATGTTGCGACAGGGCCTCTTTGCATGCACGCGCAACCACCATGATTTGTGCTTTATCCGATGGAGTAGCTACTTCGCACGATGTAATGGATTGCACAAACTCCACCAAGGCGCGGTCGAAGTCATCGCCACCAAGGGCTGAGTCGCCGCCGGTAGCGAGCACTTCAAACACTCCACGAGCCAAACGCAGAATAGAAATATCGAAAGTGCCACCGCCTAAGTCGTAGACGGCATACACACCTTCACTAGATTGGTCTAAGCCATACGCAATGGCTGCCGCGGTGGGCTCGTTGATCAAACGCAATACGTTGAGGCCTGCGAGTTGCGCTGCATCTTTGGTGGCTTGGCGTTGTGCGTCGTCAAAGTAGGCGGGCACGGTGATGACTGCGCCATACAGATCGTCGTTGAAGGTGTCTTCTGCACGAAAACGCAAAGTGGCCAATATTTCTGCGCTAACTTCCACCGGAGATTTTTCTCCTGCGCGCGTTTGAATGGCGAGCATGCCGGGTTTATCTACAAATTGGTAAGGCAGTTTGTCGGCATTGACAATGTCTTTCAAACCACGCCCCATAAACCGTTTGACGGAGACGAGTGTGTTTTGTGGATCTTCGGCTTGCGCGCGCAATGCGTCGTTACCAATTTGTCTGCCATCGTTGTCTAAATAGCGCACCGCAGAAGGCAAGATGACTTGGCCTTGTGCATCTGGCAAGCACTCCGGCACAGAGTTGCGCACACTCGCGACCAATGAATGGGTAGTGCCTAAATCAATGCCCACCGCGATACGTCTTTGATGCGGATCAGGTGCTTGTCCGGGTTCGGAAATTTGTAACAACGCCATATATATGTATTGTCGCTTTAAGTATGGCTAGAGAGAGTCTTGTAGGTGATATTCAGGCGGCGTCAAGCTGGTCGAGGCGTGAGTCAATGTCTTTGACAAATCGTTCGATAAACATGAGCGCCCTCACCTGTTGCGCAGCTTTCGCAAAGTCTTGGGCAAGGTCTATCAAGGTTTCACAATGCGCCAATGCAGATGCGCGGGTTTGTAAAACTTCTTGGTGCAAATTTTCAAGCGATTCTGCAGTCGTGGCATCGTCTAACTCTTCGCGCCACTGCATTTGTTGCATCAAGAATTCTGCCGGCATGGCAGTGTTGTTCTCGGCGTTAATAGGCGCGCCAGCGAGTTCACATAAATACGCCGCGCGACGCAATGGGTCTTTGAGACGTTGGTAAGCCTCGTTGATGCGCACCGACCATTGCATGGCGACGCGTTGGGCGGCAGTGCCTTGTGCAGAAAATTTGTCGGGATGGGCTTCGCGCTGCAGGCTTTTCCAACGCGCGTCTAACGCGGCGCGGTCTTGGGAAAACTGTTTTGGGATGTCAAAGAGTTCGAAATCGTCGACCGCAAGTTGCGCCGACAACGGACCAGCCGCGTCCACCACCTTAGATGCGGAACGACTCGCCGCAGCCGCAGCGGTCGCGTTCGTTCGGGTTGGAGAATTTGAAGCCTTCGTTCAGGCCTTCGCGCACGAAGTCGAGTTGCGTGCCATCGATGTAGGCCAAGCTTTTGGGGTCGACCAAGACTTTGACGCCGTGGTCTTCGAAGATCACATCTTCCGGCTCGCAAGCGTCTACGTATTCGAGTTTGTAGGCCAAGCCAGAACACCCTGTGGTTTTGACGCCCAAGCGCACGCCCAAGCCTTTGCCACGCTTGGCAAGGTAACGGTTGACGTGCTTGGCGGCTGATTCGGTCAGAGTGACGGCCATGGAAATACCTAGGAGAAATTAATGCGCGTGTTTCTTTTTGTAATCTTCAACTGCGGCTTTGATGGCGTCTTCGGCCAAGATTGAGCAGTGAATTTTCACGGGTGGCAATGCGAGTTCTTCGGCGATTTCGCTGTTCTTCAAAGCGGCCGCTTGGTCTAGCGTTTTGCCTTTGACCCACTCCGTTACCAAAGAAGACGAAGCAATAGCTGAACCACAACCATAGGTTTTGAAACGCGCGTCTTCAATCACCCCAGTGGTGGGGTTTACTTTGATTTGTAGTTTCATCACGTCACCGCAAGCGGGGGCACCGACCATGCCGGTACCTACGGAGTCATCGCCTTTTTCAAACGAACCCACGTTGCGGGGGTTTTCGTAGTGGTCGATTACTTTTTCTGAATAAGCCATGTTGTTTTCCTAAATTTTCTCAAGGCTGCTTAATGCGCAGCCCATTGGATGGTCGAGAGGTCGATTCCTTCTTTGTACATATCCCACAGCGGGCTTAAGTCACGCAGTTTGGCGACGTTAAGTTTGATGGTCTCGATTGCGTAGTCGATTTCTTCTTCGGTCGAAAAACGACCGACTGTCATACGCAAACTGCTATGGGCCAATTCGTCGCTGCGGCCTAATGCGCGCAACACATAGCTGGGCTCCAAACTGGCCGAGGTACATGCGGAGCCAGAAGACACTGCCAAGCCTTTGATACCCATGATGAGTGACTCGCCCTCGACATAGTTAAAACTGATGTTGAGGTTGTGCGGCACACGTTTTTCTAAGTGGCCGTTGATAAAGACTTGTTCGATGCCTGTTAAGCCGTCGAGCAGACGCTTGCTCAAAGCTTTGGCGTTGGCCAGGTCTTGGGCCATGTCGAGTTTGGCGATACGGAAGGCTTCTCCCATGCCCACACACTGGTGCGTGGGCAAAGTGCCACTGCGCATACCGCGCTCATGGCCACCACCGTGCATTTGCGCTTCGAGGCGCACACGGGGTTTGCGACGCACATACAAAGCGCCGATGCCTTTGGGGCCGTATGTTTTGTGGGAAGCGAGGCTCATCAAATCGACGGGCAAGGTTTGCAAGTCGATCTCAACTTTGCCAGTAGCTTGTGCTGCATCTACATGGAAGATGATGCCTTTTTCTCGGCACAAAGCGCCAATCGCGGGGATGTCTTGGATCACGCCAATTTCGTTGTTGACGAACATGACGCTGATCAGGATGGTGTCTTTGCGAATCGCGGCTTTGAGAACGTCCATGTCGATCAATCCATCGGCTTGCACGTCAAGATAAGTCACCTCAAAGCCTTGGCGCTCGAGTTCACGCATGGTGTCTAACACCGCTTTGTGCTCGGTTTTGACGGTGATGAGGTGCTTGCCTTTGGACTGGTAGAAGTGCGCCGCGCCTTTGATGGCGAGGTTATTGGACTCGGTCGCGCCCGAAGTCCAGACGATTTCACGCGGGTCAGCGCCGATCAAAGCGGCAACGTCAGCACGGGCTTTCTCAACGGCTTCTTCTGCTTCCCAACCCCATGCATGGCTACGCGAGGCAGGATTGCCAAAGTGCTCACGCAACCAAGGAATCATGGCGTCGACCACGCGGGGGTCGACCGGATTGGTCGACGCGTAATCGAGGTAAATCGGGAAATGTGGGGTCATGTCCATGGTGTTGGCTGGCAGTTTTAGTTTTTAGCGAAAGCGTTGCCCAAGGCAAAGACGGAGTTGGGTGCGTTGACGTGGATAGGCTTTGCCACAGGCATAGCAGAGATGGCTTTGCGCATGCTGGGCTTGGTTTCGATCTCGATGCCTTTGGCGAGTTGGTCGTCGACCAATTTTTGCAAGCTGACCGAGTCTAAAAACTCCACCATGCGTTGGTTCAAAGAAGTCCACAACTCGTGGGTCATGCAACGGCCGGATTCGCCCATGCAGTTTTCTTTGCCGCCGCAGTGGGTGGCGTCGATGGGTTCATCGACGGACACAATGATGTCGGCGACGGTGATGTCGGCCGCTTTGCGGCCCAAGGAATAACCACCGCCTGGGCCACGGGTAGATTCAACGAGCTCATGGCGACGAAGCTTGCCAAACAACTGCTCTAAATAAGAGAGCGAGATTTGCTGGCGTTGGCTGATGGCCGCCAGAGTGACGGGGCCATTGCTTTGGCGGAGCGCCAAATCGATCATGGCAGTGACTGCAAAACGACCTTTGGTGGTAAGACGCATGGGGAGCTCCTTTAAGAAAAGTGGGGGGCTTTGTCGACTAATTGACTCAAGTATAACAAATCCCCACGGAATTGGTCAACTAATACCCTTCTAGACGGCCACGTTGTCGTGGCCAGCCGCGCCAAAGGCCTGCGCCCGCAGGTGGGCCAACTGGTCGCGAACCCGCGCGGCGTTCTCGAATTCGAGGTTGCGGGCGTGTTCCATCATGAGTTTTTCAAGGCGTTTGATCTCTTTGGCGATATCGCGCTCGCTCATGTCTTCGATGCGGGCTTTCTCTATTTCGCGCTCTTGTGCCTCTTTGCCTGCCTTTTCGCTGTAGACGCCGTCGATCAAATCGCGTACTTGCTTGAACACGCCTTTAGGCGTGATGCCGTGCAATTCGTTATGGGCAACCTGCTTGGCGCGGCGACGCTCGGTCTCGCCAATGGCCTTTTTCATCGAATCAGTCATGCTGTCAGCGTAGAGGATGGCTTTGCCACTGATATTGCGGGCTGCGCGGCCAATGGTTTGGATCAAACTGCGCTCAGAGCGCAAAAAGCCTTCTTTGTCAGCGTCCAAGATGGCAACCAGCGAGACCTCGGGTAAGTCGATGCCTTCGCGTAGCAAGTTGATGCCGACCAACACATCAAATGTGCCGAGGCGCAGGTCGCGCAGGATTTCGACGCGCTCGACGGTGTCGATGTCGCTATGTAGGTAGCGCACTTTGACGCCGTTGTCGGTGAGGTAATCCGTCAGCTGCTCGGCCATGCGCTTGGTGAGCGTGGTGATCAGCACGCGTTCTTTCAAATCAACCCGAATGCGGATTTCTTGCAGCACGTCGTCGACTTGGTGGGTCGCGGGACGCACTTCTACCTCGGGATCAACCAAGCCTGTGGGCCGCACCAACTGCTCTACTACTTTGCTGGCATGCGTTTTTTCGTAATCAGCCGGGGTGGCGGAGACGAAGACCACTTGTCGCATGCGCTTTTCAAACTCTTCAAGCTTGAGCGGACGGTTATCTAGTGCGCTGGGCAAGCGAAAGCCGTATTCAACCAAGGTGGTTTTGCGCGAACGGTCGCCGTTGTACATGCCGCCGAGCTGTCCGATCATGACGTGGCTCTCATCCAAGAACATGATCGCGTCTTTGGGCATGTAGTCGGTCAAGGTACTGGGCGGATCGCCGGGTTTAGCGCCCGACAGATGGCGGGTGTAGTTTTCGATGCCTTTGCAGTGGCCGACTTCGGAGAGCATTTCCAGATCAAAGCGGGTGCGTTGCTCTAGCCGCTGGGCTTCGACCAGCTTGTTCATGCCGACCAGTTGCTGCAAGCGCTCGGCGAGTTCCTCTTTGATGGTTTCGACTGCTGCCAACACACGGTCGCGCGGCGTGACGTAGTGGCTTGAGGGGTAGATAGTGAAGCGCGGGATTTTTTGGCGAATGCGGCCTGTGAGCGGGTCAAAGAGTTGCAGGCTTTCGATTTCGTCGTCGAACAGCTCGATACGTATCGCCAACTCAGAATGTTCGGCAGGAAAGACGTCGATGGTGTCGCCCCGCACGCGAAATTTGCCACGGGAGAAATCTTGGTCATTGCGCTCGTACTGCATGCGCACCAACTGGGCGATGGCATCGCGCTGGCCGATTTTGTCGCCCGCGCGAACTGTCATCACCATACGGTGGTAGCTCTCGGGCTCACCAATACCGTAGATCGCAGAGACGGTAGCGACCACGATCACGTCGCGCCGCTCCAAGATGCTCTTAGTGCAACTCAAGCGCATTTGCTCGATGTGCTCATTGATGGCGCTGTCTTTTTCAATGAACAAATCACGCTGCGGCACATAGGCTTCGGGCTGGTAATAGTCGTAGTAGCTGACGAAATATTCGACCGCGTTCTTCGGGAAAAACTCGCGGAATTCGCTGTAGAGCTGCGCAGCCAAGGTTTTGTTGGGCGCGAAGATGATGGCGGGACGGCCCATGCGCGCAATCACATTGGCCATGGTGAAGGTTTTGCCTGAGCCCGTTACCCCCAACAGGGTTTGGAAGACTTCGCCGTCGCTGATGCCTTCGACCAGTTCATCAATGGCGGTTGGCTGGTCACCTGCTGGCGGATATGGCTGAAACAGCTCAAAAGGCGAACCGGGGTAACTGACAAAGGTGGCCATGTGCTGGGCGTTTAAAATATAGGGAAAACGCGTAGCCTACCTCAGACTGCGCTTTCCGTTCTCAAACTTCCCTTTTTACCCCGTTCAAGGACCTACGATGTCACTGTTTACCGCTGTCGAAATGGCACCCCGCGACCCTATTTTGGGCCTCAACGAGCAATTTGCCGCCGACACCAACCCCAACAAAGTAAACCTAGGCGTCGGCGTGTACTTTGACGACAACGGCAAATTGCCACTTTTAGAGTGCGTCCAAGCCGCCGAAAAAACCATGATGTCGCACCCCAGCGCGCGCGGCTATTTACCGATTGACGGCATCGCGGCCTATGACACAGCGGTCAAGCATTTGGTCTTTGGTGCAGATTCTGAGCCCGTCACCTCTGGCCGCGTGGCCACCGTGCAAGGCTTAGGCGGTACTGGTGGCTTAAAGGTCGGTGCTGACTTCCTACGTCACTTAAACCCCAAAGCCAAGGTGCTGATTTCTGACCCTAGCTGGGAAAACCATCGTGGTTTGTTCACCAACGCAGGGTTCACAGTCGAAACCTACGCTTACTACGACGCCAGCAAAAAAGACATCAACTTTGACGGCATGCTCGCATCGCTCAACGCGGCGCCAGCAGGCACGGTAGTCGTGTTGCACGCTTGTTGCCACAACCCAACGGGCTACGACATCACGCCCGCACAGTGGGACAAAGTGGTCGACGTAGTCAAGGCGAAAAACCTAACTGCGTTCCTAGACATGGCCTACCAAGGTTTTGGCCACGGCATCCAAGAAGACGGCGCAGTGATTCAAAAGTTTGTCGCTGCCGGTTTGAACTTCTTTGTGTCGACCTCTTTCTCGAAGAGCTTCAGCCTATACGGCGAGCGCGTGGGTGCTTTGAGCGTCGTTTGTAAAGATAAAGAAGAGTGTGGACGTGTGTTGAGCCAACTCAAAATCGTGATTCGCACCAACTACTCCAACCCACCTATCCACGGCGGCGCCGTTGTCGCAGCCGTCTTGGGTAACACAGAGTTACGTGCTTTGTGGGAAAAAGAGCTGGGCGAAATGCGCGTGCGTATCAAAGCCATGCGTCAAAAGATGGTCGACGGCCTCAAAGCCGCTGGCGTGAAACAAGACATGAGCTTTATCACCCGCCAAATCGGCATGTTCAGTTATTCAGGCCTGACCAAAGACCAAATGGTGCGTCTGCGCAATGAGTTTGGCGTCTACGGAACCGACACAGGGCGTATGTGCGTGGCAGCTTTGAACAGCAAGAATATCGACCACGTTTGCGCGTCCATCGCCAAAGTCGTTCAGTAAATTGGGGGACAGCCCCCAATTTAGCCAAGATTGCGCTGTTATATTGCACGGGCACCATTTTGAGAGACCCCTCGCATGCTTTATAAGATTTTCGAAACCCAACGCACCTTGATGGAGCCGTTTGCTGATTTTGCGCAGGCTACGGCCAAGCTTTACAGCAACCCCATGTCTCCTTTAGGCCAATCCAGCTTGGGTCAAAGGGTGTCAGCGGGCTACGACTTGATCTACCGCTTAGGCAAAGATTACGAAAAGCCTGAGTTCGGCATCAAATCGATCGATATGGACGGGGTGGAAATCGCCATCCACGAGCGCATCGAGATGAACAAGCCATTTTGCGAACTGCGCAGATTCAAGCGTTTTTCTGACGACACCAAGACGCTTGCCAAGATCAAAGGTCAGCCCGTTGTTCTGATCGTGGCCCCTCTCTCGGGCCACTACGCCACGCTGTTGCGTGACACCGTCAAAACCATGCTGAAAGACCACAAGGTCTACATCACCGACTGGCGTAACGCGCGCTTGGTGCCTTTGAGCGAGGGAGAGTTTCACCTAGACGACTATGTAAACTACGTTCAAGACTTCATCCGCTACTTACAAGACGGCTACGGCAACTGCCATGTGATCAGCGTTTGCCAGCCTACCGTGCCTGTTTTGGCTGCTGTGTCTTTGATGGCCTCCCGCGGCGAAAAAATTCCGCTGAGCTTGACGATGATGGGTGGTCCCATTGACGCAACCAAGTCCCCCACGGCCGTCAACAACTTGGCTATGAATAAGAGCTTTAGTTGGTTTGAAAACAATGTGATTTACCGTGTGCCTGAGAATTTCCCAGGGGCTGGGCGTCGCGTCTACCCAGGCTTCTTGCAACACAGTGGTTTTGTGGCGATGAACCCAGACCGCCACCTCAAGAGCCATTACGACTATTTCAAAGATTTGATCAAAGGCGACGACGCCAACGCCGAAGCCCATCGCCAGTTCTACGACGAGTACAACGCGGTGCTCGACATGGACGCAGACTACTACCTAGAAACCATCAACACGGTGTTCCAAGAGTTCAAACTCGTGCGCGGCACTTGGGAAGTCAAATCTCCCGAAGGCAAACTGGAATTGGTGCGTCCCCAAGACATTCGCAATACAGGCCTGCTCACCGTCGAAGGCGAGTTAGACGATATTTCTGGCTCGGGACAAACCAAAGCTGCCCACAAATTGTGTAGCGGTATCCCTGAAAAAGACAGCGAGCATTTAGAAGCCAAAGGCGCTGGCCACTACGGTATTTTCAGCGGACGCCGTTGGCGCGATGTGGTGTATCCCGCGGTGAAAGCCTTTATTGCGCGACACGATAAAGCGACGCCTGTTCGTGCCAAGGCCGCCAAGCCTGCACTTGCAAAAGCAGCGGCTAAAAGCGTTGCCACCAAGCGTGCCTTTGTGAAGGCAGCACCAGCCAAACGCTCTGCTAAAACTTCAACTGCTAAGACTTCGGCTAAAAGAGTTTCACGCTAAAAAGTGAGTCTGGTCGAGCGCATTTTTGACGCCCTGCCACAAACGCAATGCACGCGTTGTGGATATCCCGATTGCTTGCACTACGCGCAAGCTGTTGCCAGCGAAGAAGCCGACATCAACCAATGTCCACCCGGGGGAGCTGAAGGCATTGTGCGATTAGCGGCTATCACTGGTAAAGCAGTCGCACCCCTCAACCCAGACAACGGCATAGAAGGCCCGCGTACTCTAGCGGTGATTGATGAAGATTGGTGCATTGGCTGCACGCTGTGCATCGACGCCTGCCCTACCGATGCAATTGTCGGTAGCAACAAACGCATGCACACCGTGATAGAACCCTATTGCACAGGGTGTGAGTTGTGTATCCCCGTGTGCCCCGTGGACTGCATCGCGCTTGAACCGGTGGATGCCAATCTCACAGGTTGGCATGCTTGGTCGCAAGATTTGGCCAACATGGCGCGCAGTCGTTACGAAGCTAAAACAGCGCGACTTGCGCACTTACAAAAAGAAGAGGAACAGCGGTTGGAAGCGCTAGCGAATACGCGTAAAGCTGGCTCTTGAACCAGCTTTTCAAATTAATTACGCGAACGGATTTCGCAATACCTTTTATTTACCCAGCAAGAAAGATAGTTAAGCTTACTGCGCTGCTAGCGCGCTAAAGGCCTTCACCACCTCGCTGGGAGCCTGCACCAATTCAATCAGCACGCCCTCGCCACCAATCGGAAATTCCTCATTGGCTTTGGGATGCAAAAAGGTGATGTCGAACCCGGCGGCACCCTTGCGAATTCCACCGGGGGCGAAACGCACACCTTGGGAAGTGAGCCACTCAACCGCCTTGGGCAGATCGTCTATCCACAAGCCGATGTGATTCAAGGGCGTGGTGTGGACGGCTGGTTTTTTTTCTGGGTCAATGGGTTGCATCAAATCAACCTCGACCTTGAACGGACCAACACCCATGGCGCAAATATCTTCGTCGACGTTTTCGCGTTCACTCTGAAACGTGCCAGTGACTTCCAAGCCAAACATATCGACCCATAGTTTTTTAAGCGCATGCTTATCAGGCCCGCCAATGGCGATTTGTTGGACGCCCAGCACTTTGAAGGGACGTTGGATGGCGCCTGATGTCATGCCTCAAACTCCACAATCACCTGGTCGACCGTGAGTGACTCGCCTTGTTTGGCGACCACGCTCTTAACGATGCCGTCTTGCAAGGCGAATAAAACGTTTTCCATCTTCATGGCTTCGATCACCGCCACACGCTCGCCTGCCAACACTTTTTGACCGGGCTTGACCGCTACATCGACCAATAAACCGGGCATAGGCGACAACACAAAACGGCTCAAATCGGGTGGCGCTTTGAACGGCATGAGTTTGAACAACTCCGCCATGCGGGGTGACACCACCATCGCATCGATGCGTGTGCCGTTGTGCTGAATTTGCAAGCCCAACGGATTTTTCTGAGAACCACGTTCCACTTGCGCAGTAAACGGCTGCCCGTTTACCGTGCCTTGGATAGCCACGTCGTTGATACGCGACTCGCTGGCAATCGCATAGTTTTTGCCATTGACCTTGATGATGGCAGTGCCGTGGCGCCCCATCGAATCGTCAACTTCCACTTGGGTGTGATGGTGGTCTCCCTTTGCGTCGAGGGTGATGACGGTGTAGGCCTGCCCCACTTTCACGTCATAGCCAGGCAGTTGACCGCTCAAACCAGCCGCGCGTTCGCGTGAGCGACGGCGCACAAAAGCGGCCAAAGCGATGAGGAAGTCTGGGTCTTGGTGGGTCACGTCTTCCGCGCGGAAACCGTGGGCGTATTGCTCGGCAATGAAGCCTGTGTTGAATTCACCCGAGACAAAACGTGGATGCGCCAGCAATGCAGATTGGAATGGAATGTTCGAGCTGATGCCACGAATCACGAATGCGTTCAATGCTTCGCGCATTTTGGCAATGGCGTCGTTGCGGTCACGCCCGTGCACGATGAGCTTGGCGATCATCGAGTCGTAGAACATCGGAATCTCACCGCCCTCTTGCACACCAGTGTCTACACGCACACCGAGCAGTTGCTCGGTATTGGCTTGGAACATGGTGGGTTCGGGTGGGTGAAAACGCACCAACCTACCCGTGGAAGGCAGAAAGTTACGGAAAGGGTCTTCTGCATTGATACGGCACTCAATGGCCCAACCATTGCGTTGCACGTCTTCTTGCTTCAAGGTGAGTGGCTCACCTGCTGCAATACGGATCATCCATTCGACCAAGTCCAAACCCGTGATGCACTCGGTCACAGGATGCTCCACCTGCAAGCGGGTGTTCATCTCGAGGAAATAAAAACTCTGGTCTTTGCCGACCACAAACTCAACCGTGCCAGCGCTTTGGTATTTCACCGCTTTCGCCAAAGCCACGGCTTGTTCACCCATGGCTTTGCGGGTGGCGTCACTGATGAAGGGCGACGGCGCTTCTTCAATCACTTTTTGGTGGCGACGTTGGATCGAGCACTCGCGCTCGTTCAAATAGAGCACATGCCCTTGCGCGTCACCAATCAATTGGATTTCGATATGACGCGGTTCTTCGACAAACTTTTCAATAAACACGCGGTCGTCGCCAAAGCTGTTGCGGGCTTCGTTACGGCAACTGGTGAAACCTTCTAGGGCCTCTTTGTCGTTATAGGCCACGCGCAAGCCTTTGCCACCGCCGCCAGCGCTGGCTTTGATCATCACAGGGTAGCCAATGCCTTTGGCAATCTCGACAGCTTTCTCAGGTGTTTCGATGGCATCGTTCACACCGGGAATGCAATTGACGCCGGCCTTTTCAGCGAGCTTTTTAGAAGCGATCTTGTCGCCCATGGCCGCAATGGAGTGGTGTTTGGGACCAATGAAAACAATGCCCGACTCTTCACACTGCTTGGAGAATTCTGCGTTCTCGCTCAAGAAACCGTAGCCAGGGTGAATGGCTTGTGCACCTGTTTGCTTGGCGGCAGCAATGATTTTGTCGGCCACCAAATAGGACTCGCGCGAGGACGCTGGCCCGATACACACGGCTTCATCGGCCATCGCCACATGGCGCGCTTCTTTGTCCGCTTCGGAATAAACGGCCACTGTCTGAATACCCATTTTGCGGGCGGTGGCCATGACACGGCAGGCGATTTCGCCACGGTTTGCAATCAGTATTTTTTTAAACATGTTCTTCTCCTAGGCTTACAGCGGAATGTTGCCGTGTTTGCGCCATGGGTTATCAATCTTTTTGTCTTTGAGCATGACCAAGGAGCGGCAAATGCGCTTGCGGGTTTCGTGGGGTTGGATGACGTCGTCGATAAACCCACGCGCGCCCGCCACAAACGGATTAGCGAAACGCGCTTTGTATTCGGCCTCTTTGGCAGCGATTTTTTCAGGATCGCCTTTGTCTTCACGGAAGATGATTTCAACCGCACCTTTGGCACCCATCACCGCAATCTCGGCATTGGGCCATGCGAAGTTGACGTCGCCACGCAAATGTTTGGATGCCATCACGTCGTATGCACCGCCATAGGCTTTGCGGGTGATGACCGTGATTTTGGGCACCGTGCATTCGGCATAGGCATACAGCAACTTGGCACCGTGTTTGATGATGCCGCCATACTCTTGGCTGGTTCCTGGCATGAAGCCTGGTACATCGACAAAGGTGATGACGGGCACATTAAACGCATCACAAAAACGCACAAAGCGAGCCGCTTTGATAGAGCTCTTGATGTCCAAGCACCCCGCCAAAACCAAAGGCTGGTTGGCGACGATGCCCACAGTTTGTCCGTCCATACGACCAAAACCGATCAAGATGTTTTGGGCATAGTCGGGTTGCAACTCAAAGAAGTCGCCATCGTCCACTGTTTTGACGATGAGCTCTTTCATGTCGTAGGGCTTATTGGGGTTGTCGGGCACCAAGGTGTCCAAACTGGTGTCCATACGGTCCGTGGGATCGCCACTTTTACGCACAGGCGCTTTTTCGCGGTTATTCAGTGGCAAGTAGTTGTAGAGACGGCGCAACATCAACAAGGCTTCTACATCGTTGTTGAACGCCATATCGGCCACACCGCTCTTGGTGGAATGGGTGATGGCTCCACCGAGTTCTTCGGCGCTGACTTCTTCGTGCGTCACCGTCTTCACGACTTCAGGACCCGTGACAAACATATACGAACTGTCTTTCACCATGAAGATGAAGTCCGTCAAAGCAGGCGAATACACCGCACCACCCGCAGAAGGCCCCATGATCAAACTGATTTGCGGCACCACACCGCTGGCCATGACGTTGCGCTGGAAGACCTCGGCGTAACCCCCTAAGGAAGCCACGCCCTCTTGGATGCGGGCACCACCGGAGTCGTTCAATCCGATAACAGGGGCACCGACCTTCATGGCTTGGTCCATGATTTTGCAAATCTTCTCGGCATGCGTTTCAGACAAAGCACCGCCGTACACCGTGAAGTCTTGGCTGTAGACAAACACCAAACGGCCGTTGATCATGCCGTAGCCGGTCACCACGCCATCGCCTGGAATTTTTTGGTCAGCCATGCCGAAGTCGGTGCACCGGTGCTCGACAAACATGTCCCACTCTTCGAACGTACCTTCGTCGAGCAAGACCTCGATACGCTCCCGCGCGGTGAGTTTGCCTTTGGCATGTTGCGCATCGATACGCTTTTGCCCACCGCCCAAGCGGGCCGCTGCGCGCTTTTCTTCTAGTTGTTCAAGGATGTCTTGCATGGTTTTATTTACTCCCGTCTAAATTTGGATTGGGCTGGCAGCAATTGCCAACAGTTGTCTGGCAGCAGTGGATGGCGCTAATAGCCCCGCGCTGACTTGTTCGCTCACCGCCGCCAACTGGGCTTGGACTTGCGGTTGTGCATGAAAGTTATGTTTGAGCCCGGCTTCAATACGCTCCCACATCCAAGACAGCGCTTGGTTTTGTCGGCGTAAGGCAAAGCGACCGTTGGCAATTTGTAGGTTTTTGAATTCGCTGGCGGCATTCCAAAATGCGTCCAAGCCTTGGCCTAGCAACGCGCTGAGTTGCACCACTCTGGGGTGCCACGAAGTCGTGTCATGGTGTTGGTTTTGTGGATTGCCGTGCAAACCCAGCAAACGCAAAGCACTGGTAATTTGCGCTTCGGCTCTAGTCGCTGCAGCACTGTCGATGTCAGCTTTGTTGATGACTACCAAATCGGCCAACTCCATCACACCTTTTTTGATGGCTTGCAAGTCGTCACCGGCATTAGGCAGTTGCATCAAACAAAACATATCGGTCATATTCGCCACTGCCGTTTCAGATTGCCCAACACCCACGGTTTCAACAATCACCACGTCGTAGCCTGCTGCTTCGCAGACCAGCATGCATTCACGGGTTTTTTCTGCGACACCGCCTAAGGTGCCACTGGCAGGACTGGGACGGATATAGGCTTGCGGATGGACAGACAAATGTTCCATGCGGGTTTTGTCGCCCAAGATAGAACCACCCGAAACACTGGAAGAGGGATCGACCGCCAACACAGCTACGCGATGGCCTTTGTCAATCAAGTAAAGACCCAAAGCTTCGATGAAGGTGGACTTACCCACACCCGGCACACCGCTGATACCCAAACGAAACGATTCGCCGCTGTGCGGCAACACCGATGTCAACAAGGCATCGGCCAACACGCGGTGGTCGTTACGGGTGGACTCCAGCAAAGTAATCGCTTTCGCCATAGCGCGGCGTTGCTCGGCGGGGTCGCCGTGGCGCAGGGCTTGTAGAAGCTGATTAGGGTCGATTTGCATCAGTGGAAATCAAAAGTGCGACTGCCGTTCAAGAGGTAGCGAGAAAAGTCGCGCAGTTGTTCATGGTGATCACAGATCAGCGCATCAATCCGCCAGCGACTTTTGAATGTGCGACAACACATCTCTCGCGCTCACAGGGATAGGCGTGCCCGGTCCATAAATACCTTTGACACCTGCTTGGTAGAGAAAGTCATAGTCTTGTCGTGGAATCACGCCACCCACGAAAACGATGATGTCGTCAGCGCCTTGCTTTTTGAGTTCGGCAATGATGGCGGGCACCAAGGTTTTGTGGCCTGCGGCTAATGTGGATACGCCAACCGCATGGACGTCGTTCTCAATCGCTTGACGCGCGCATTCTTCAGGGGTTTGGAAGAGCGGCCCCATGTCCACGTCAAAACCTAAATCGGCAAATGCGGTGGCTACCACTTTGGCACCACGGTCATGGCCGTCTTGGCCGAGCTTGGAAATCATCACACGCGGGCGGCGGCCTTCTTTGTCGGCAAACGCAGCGATATCGGTTTTGAGTTGGTTCCAATATTCCATCGTGTCTCCGTCGTTGTTGCCTTGGTCGTAGGCAGCGGCGTAAACGCCTGTCACTTTTTGGGTGTCTGCGCGGTGGCGACCGAACACGACTTCTAGTGCATCGCTCACCTCGCCCACGGTGGCTCGCAGGCGCATGGCTTTGATCGAGAGGTCGAGCAAGTTGCCGCCATGTCCGGCAGCGAATGTCAGTGCTTCGAGTGCAGCTTTGACGGCTGCGTTGTCGCGCGTCGCTTTGATTTTTTTCAAGCGTGCGATTTGTCCATCGCGCACGGCGACGTTATCGATGTCGCGCGCTTCGATGGTGTCTTCGCTGGCGAGTTTGTATTTGTTCACGCCTACGATCACGTCTTGGCCCGAGTCAATTCGTGCTTGTTTTTGTGCAGCAGCGGCCTCAATTTTTAGCTTGGCCCAACCACTGTCGACCGCTTTGGTCATGCCGCCCATGGCTTCGACTTCTTCGATGATGGCCCAGGCTTTGTCGGCCATTTCTTGGGTGAGCGACTCCATCATGTAACTACCAGCCCAAGGGTCGATCACGTTGGTGATGTGGGTTTCTTCTTGGATGATGAGTTGGGTATTGCGGGCAATACGCGCTGAGAACTCCGTTGGCAACGCAATCGCTTCGTCAAAACTATTGGTGTGCAAAGACTGCGTGCCACCAAAGACTGCGGCCATGGCTTCGACGGTAGTACGCACGATGTTGTTGTAAGGGTCTTGCTCGGTCAAACTCCAGCCACTGGTTTGGCAGTGGGTGCGTAGCATCAGGCTCTTGGGGTTCTTAGCGTTGAAGCCCTTCATGATGCGGCACCACAACAAACGTGCGGCGCGCATTTTGGCGATCTCTAAATAGAAGTTCATGCCAATCGCCCAGAAGAACGAGAGGCGACCAGCGAAGGCGTCTACATCGAGCCCGCTGTCTATGGCCGTTTTCACATACTCTTTGCCATCGGCCAAGGTGAAGGCCAATTCCAAAGCTTGGTTGGCGCCCGCCTCTTGCATGTGGTAACCCGATATCGAGATCGAGTTGAACTTGGGCATGTGCTCAGCGGTATAGCCAATGATGTCGCCAATGATGCGCATGCTCGGTTCAGGCGGGTAGATATAGGTGTTGCGCACCATGAATTCTTTGAGAATGTCGTTTTGAATGGTGCCACTCAACTGCGCCTGCGACACGCCCTGCTCTTCAGCGGCCACCACGTAACCAGCGAGCACGGGCAACACCGCACCGTTCATCGTCATCGAGACCGAAACTTTGTCCAAAGGAATTTGGTCGAACAAGATCTTCATGTCTTCGACCGAGTCGATCGCCACACCCGCTTTGCCCACGTCACCTGTGACGCGAGGATGGTCGGAGTCGTAGCCGCGATGGGTGGCTAAGTCGAAAGCGACCGACACACCCTGACCGCCAGCAGCTAATGCTTTGCGATAGAAAGCGTTGGATTCTTCGGCGGTGGAAAAACCAGCGTACTGGCGAATCGTCCAAGGACGCACGGCATACATGGTGGCTTGTGGGCCGCGCAAAAACGGCTCAAAGCCTGGCAAGGTGTTGGCGTGGGGCAAAGCTTTCGTGTCGTCTGCGGTGTAGAGCGGTTTGACGCTGATGCCGTCAGGCGTTTGCCAGTTGAGCGCGGCGACGTCGCCATTCGGGGCGGATTTGGCGGCGGCGCGAAGCCATGCTTCATAGTTTGCAGAGGGGGATTGCGGTACTTGGGCCATAGAAGTTGGGTCTTAAAGATGAAAGGATTTCCCGATGGCGGTCATTCTATCATTCATAATTATGAATTCAAAATACTGTTTTGATATAGAATTTGGCCATGTCTGCCCTATCCCTCGCCCCGCGCGCGCTGTACGAAGAAGTCGCTGAACTCTTGCGTCAGCGCATCTTTGCGCGCGAACTGGCACCCGGCAGCTGGATCGACGAAATGCGTTTGGCCGAGGAATACGGCATCAGCCGCACCCCTTTGCGTGAGGCGCTCAAAGTGCTGGCCACCGAAGGCTTGGTGACGATGAAGATGCGCCGCGGTGCCTATGTCACCGAAGTCAACGACAAAGACCAACACGACGTCTACCACCTGCTCTCTTTATTAGAGTCCGACGCGGCTGGCGTGGTGGCCGCTCAAGCGAGTGATGCTGAATTGGCGGAACTCGAACGCATCCACCAAGAGTTGGCGGCAGCTGTTGGTAACACCGACAAGTTCTTTGAAATCAACGAACGCTTTCACATGCGTTTGCTGGAAATCGCCAACAACCGCTGGCGCGACCAAATGGTGGCCGACTTACGCAAGGTGATGAAACTCAATCGCCATAACTCGCTGCTGAAAAGCGGTCGGATTGAGGAATCTTTGCGTGAGCATCAGGCTTTGCTGGAGGCTTTGCTAGCGCGTG
>Ga0228703_1000414_pt1 | contig 32180 bp, 24 predicted proteins | sample McNCre217_Aug_MG_3_FD_178020 | JGI IMG/M metagenome (GOLD analysis project Ga0228703, IMG submission 178020) | Freshwater microbial communities from McNutts Creek, Athens, Georgia, United States - 29-17_Aug_MG | ecosystem: Environmental > Aquatic > Freshwater > Creek | place: USA: Georgia...
CCACTTGCACCATGCAAGTGGCTGGAACCCTGTTGTCCGCTTTACCTGAGAGATTCAAAGCTGCAGATGCAGCGACTTGCCCCTTCGGTGGATGCGCTGGTGGCCGCATCTCTCTCCAACAGAATCATTGGTGTCAGTCCATGTTGCCTGAGCGTTCGGCCTTCGGCGGTCTTGCTAGAAGAAATCTCTACGCGACTCTCTCCTGACACAAAAAAATTCTAACCCAGCTTGTTTTGCACATCGTGCAATGGTGGCAGTACCTTGGTACTCAATTGCGGTTGGACGTGAACCGTTTTGCGCAATCTTTACATGCCTGCGTAATTGGGCCCACCACCGCCTTCAGGCGTGACCCAGACGATGTTTTGGGTTGGGTCTTTGATGTCGCAGGTCTTGCAGTGCACACAGTTTTGCGCGTTGATTTGCAAACGGTCGCTGTTGTCGTCGTTCTTGACAAACTCGTACACGCCGGCGGGGCAGTAGCGGCTCTCTGGGCCTGCGTATTGGGACAAATTGATAGAAACGGGAACCGAAGCGTCTTTGAGGGTGAGGTGCGCGGGCTGGTTTTCTTCGTGGTTGGTGTTGCTGATGAACACGCTACTCAATCGGTCAAAAGTCAATATGCCATCGGGCTTGGGGTAGTGAATTTCTGCAAACTGCGATGCAGGTTGCAAATTCACATGGTCAGGCTTGCTACCGCGAAGCGTCCAAGGGGGTGAGCTGATGCCGAGTTTGGGAAGCAACCATTGCTCGATGCCCGTCATCAAGGTACCGACCAACATGCCTTTTTTGAACCAGAGTTTGAAGTTGCGCGATTGGTGCAACTCTTTGTAAAGCCAGCTGGCTTCAAAGGCTTTTGGATAGGCGCCGAGTTCGTCGTGGGCGCGTCCCGCAGTGACGGCGTCAAACGCTGCGTCGGCCGCAAGCATGCCGGTTTTGATGGCGGCATGGCTGCCTTTGATACGGGCGGCATTGAGATAGCCCGCATCGCAGCCGATCAAAGCACCGCCGGGAAATACGGTTTTGGGCAGGGCTTGCAAGGTGCCGTTGTTGATGGCACGCGCGCCGTAGCCGATACGTTTTCCGCCTTCCAGATGTGCGCGAATGCTGGGGTGTGTTTTCCAGCGCTGCATTTCTTCGAAGGGGCTGATCCACGGGTTTTTGTAGTCGAGGCCGAGCACAAAACCGAGGGTGACTTTGTTGTCTTCCAAGTGGTACAAAAAGCCACCGCCAAATGTGTCGTCTTGCATCGGCCAACCAGAGGTGTGCACCACCAATCCGGGTTGGGCTTTGGCGGGGTCAATTTCCCATAGCTCTTTCACGCCAATGGCGTAGCTTTGTGGGTCTTTACCTTCTGTGAGCTTGTATTGGGCGAGTAATTGTTTGCCCAAATGCCCGCGCGCGCCTTCTGCAAACAAGGTGTATTTGGCGTGGAGCTCCATGCCGAGCTGGAAGTTGTCTGTGGGTTCGCCGTCTTTGCCAATACCAAGATTGCCCGTAGCAATACCTTTGACAGAGGGCTTGCCGCCGTGTTCGGCTGCGTCGTCGTTGTAGAGCACTTCTGCCGCTGTGAAACCGGGGAATATTTCTACGCCCAAACTCTCCGCATGGGCAGCCATCCACTTGACCACATTGCTCAACGAGACCACGTAGCAACCGTCGTTGTGGAAGTTGCGGGGCATCAGCCAGCTGGGCGTGCGGGTGGCGCCGGTTTCGCTCAGCATCAGCAAATCATCGCCTGAGACGGCTTGGTGCAAAGGTGCCCCCAACTCTTTCCAATTGGGAATGAGTTCATCCATGGCTTTGGGGTCCATCACAGCGCCTGAGAGGATGTGCGCGCCGGGTTCTGAGCCTTTTTCTAGCACCACGACCGAGACTTCTTGGCCTTTTTCAGCCGCCAGTTGTTTGATGCGAATGGCGCTGGCCAAGCCCGCAGGGCCGCCACCAACAATCACCACGTCGTATTCCATGGCTTCGCGAGGCCCGAATTGGGCAAGTATGTCTTGGGGTGTCATAAAAATGGGGATAACTAAGGGGTGAAAGGGCGGCTTGTCCGAGTTGCGACAGATTTTATGCGGTGCGTCAGCAGTGCCCGAGGGGTAGTTGCCATAATGAAGCGATTCAACTTGCGCGGGAGTAAACGATGGCTTACAGCTTAGATTTATCAGGACGGGTCGCACTGGTCACCGGTGCCTCCAGTGGTTTGGGGGCGCAGTTCGCCAAGACCTTGTCGCGTGCTGGCGCTGCGGTGGTGCTCGCTAGCCGACGAATCGAGAAACTCAAAGAGCTGCGGGCAGAAATTGAGGCCGAGGGTGGCGATGCCCACGTGGTGGCTTTGGATGTGACAGATTTGGACAGCATCAAGTCTGCCGTGGCCCATGCCGAAACCGAGGTCGGCAGCATCGACATTTTGGTCAACAACTCGGGCGTGAGCACGACCCAGCGTGTGCAAGACGTGACCGAGGACGACTTTGATTTCATCTTCAACACCAACGTCAAGGGCTCGTTTTTCGTGGCGCAGGAAGTTGGTAAGCGCATGTTGGCGCGTGCCAAAGGTTCGGCACCTGGTAGCTTCACCGGCGGGCGCATCATCAATATTGCGTCGGTGGCTGGGTTGAAGGTATTGCCCCAAATTGGCGCCTATTGCATGAGCAAGGCTGCCGTGGTGCAGATGACCAAAGTGCTGGCGATGGAGTGGGGCCGTTTTGGCATCAACGTGAATGCGATTTGCCCCGGCTATATCGATACCGAAATCAACCACCACCACTGGGGCACCGAGCAAGGCCAAAAACTGGTGAATATGTTGCCCCGCAAACGGGTTGGTCATCCGCAAGATTTAGATGCATTGCTCGTTTTGCTGGCCAGCGGCGAAAGCGGTTTTGTCAATGGCGCCATCATCGCGGCGGACGACGGTTTTGCCCTATGAAGATTGAGATACCAGAGCGCAAGAAGCTGGTGTTTGAGATGACCATGCCCATCCGTTGGGGCGATATGGATTCAATGGGGCATGTGAACAACACCACCTATTTCCGCTACCTGGAAACCGCGCGCATCGACTGGTTGCGCACCATCAATGCGGTACCAGACCCCACCAAAGAAGGCATTGTCATCATCAATGCCTTTTGTAACTTCTACAAACAATTGGAATACCCAGGCGATGTGCGCTTGAAGATGTACACCAGCGACCCTGCGCGAACCACCTTTGAGACGTGGGGAACAATGGAACGTGTTGACCAACCCGGTGTGATTTACGCCGCAGGTGGTGCCACCACCATCTGGGTCGATTTCCCTAAACAAAAGGCAATTGATTTGCCTGACTGGATGAGAAAGATAGTCACACCATGAGCCGATACCCTCTCCCTGACCTCAATGCTTTGCCCGAAGACATCCGTACCAAAGTGCTGGAAGTGCAAGAGAAAGCAGGCTTCATTCCCAATGTGTTTCTAGCGCTGGCGCGTCGCCCTGCGGAATGGCGGGCGTTCTTTGCCTACCACGACGCTTTAATGCTCAAAGAGGACGGCCATCTGAGCAAAGGCGATCGCGAAATGATCGTCACCGCCACCAGCGCTGCCAACAACTGCCTCTACTGCGTGGTGGCCCACGGCGCGATTTTGCGGATTTATGAGAAAAAACCACTGGTCGCCGACCAAGTGGCGGTCAACTACTTAAAAGCCGACATTACTCCCAGACAAAAGGCCATGCTCGACTTTGCGATGAAGGTGTGCCTGCACAGCGACCAAATCCAAGACCAAGACTTTGCCGCTTTGCATGCCCACGGGTTTGACGACGAAGACATTTGGGACATCGCCGCCATCACGGCGTTCTTTGGTTTGAGCAACCGGATGGCGAGTTTTAGCAACATGATGCCTAACCCCGAGTTTTATGTGATGGGGCGTATTCCTAAAAACAAATGAGCATCCGCCAAGCCATAACTGACGGCCTATTCGTCCTGAACACGGCCTTACAAGACGGTTTCGTAGAATTCACAAGTTAACTAGTTGCACAAATTTGGAGCATCCCCTTGAACAAAATATTTCCTTCTGCCACTGAGGCGCTGAAAGACATCGTGGCCGACGGCCAGTTGATGGCGGTCGGTGGCTTTGGACTGTGTGGCATTCCCGAAGCCCTGATCGACGCCTTGCGTGACAGTGGAGTGAAGAATCTGACCGTCATTTCCAATAACGCGGGCGTTGATGGCTTTGGATTGGGCAAGTTGCTCGAAACCCGCCAAATCAAAAAAATGATTTCTAGCTATGTGGGCGAGAACAAAGAGTTCGAGCGCCAATATTTGGCTGGCGAGTTAGAACTCGAATTCACGCCCCAAGGCACCTTGGCCGAAAAGCTCCGCGCCGGTGGCGCAGGCATTCCCGCCTTCTTCACCAAAACAGGCGTTGGCACTTTGGTCGCTGAAGGCAAAGAGTTGCGCGAATTTGACGGCCAGACCTATGTGATGGAGCGCTCCTTAGTCCCTGAAATTGCATTGATCAAAGCCGACGTCGCTGACAAATCTGGCAACTTGCGCTTCAACATGACGGCGCGCAATTTCAACCCCGCCGCTGCCACGGCTGGCAAGATTTGCGTGGTCGAAGTCGAGCGCATCGTCGCGACGGGCGAGCTGGCGCCGGATGACATCCATCTGCCTGGCATTTACGTACACCGCATCGTGCACAACCCGACGCCTGAAAAGCGCATCGAAAAACGCACCACCCGCGACAGAAAAGTCTAAAAATATTTGTAAGGCAGACAGTCAAGGCTGTTGCTACTGAAAGGAAAAAACATGGCTTGGACCCAAGACGAAATGGCCGCCCGCGCGGCAAGCGAACTGCAAGACGGTTTTTATGTGAACCTAGGCATCGGCATTCCCACCTTGGTGGCAAACCACGTGCCCGACCATGTCGAGGTTTGGTTGCAAAGTGAAAACGGCATGCTGGGCATTGGCCCGTTCCCCTATGAAGACGAGGTCGATGCTGACCTCATCAACGCCGGCAAGCAAACCGTCACCACCATCAAAGGCTCTGCGATTTTTGGCAGTGACCAGTCTTTCGCCATGATCCGCGGCGGCAAGATCAATCTGTCGATTCTTGGCGCGATGCAGGTGAGCGAGAAGGGCGACCTCGCCAACTGGATGATCCCCGGCAAGATGATCAAAGGCATGGGTGGCGCGATGGACTTGGTGGCCGGTGTCAAACGCGTGGTCGTGTGGATGGAACACGTCGCCAAAAAGAAAGACGGCACTGAAGATCTCAAAATCTTGCCCCAGTGCACATTGCCACTCACGGGCGTGGGCGTGGTCGATTTGATCATCACCGACCTTGCGGTGATGGACGTGACCCCTCAGGGTCTCAAAGTAGTAGAACTCGCGCCGGGCGTGACGCGCGAGTTTTTACAAAGTAAGACGGGCGTTACGCTGCTTTAAGCGCTAGCGATGGCTTGCTGGACTGCTTTGCCCATATTGGCAAAGTAGTCTGAAGCCGCTTTGGTCGGCACTAAATATTTGGTGCGGCGGTTTTTACCTTCAAACACGGTGTCGATCATTCCGAGCTCGCGCAACTGGTCGAGTTTGCGGTGGATGGTGGCGGGGGACGCGATGTGGTCCAAAGCCATGGCTTCTGTCACCGTTAGGGGTTTCTTTTGGTCGTATCGCAATCCAATGACATCCAACAATTTTTTGGCGTCCAAATCTATGTGAGGGGTGTTCGCATTGCCTTCTAGTGCATGGACTAGATTCAAGAAACGCATATAAATTTGTTGTGTAGTCATGGAACCTCTGGTTGGGTGGAGAACTTGGTGAATTCTAAATTGAACTGATTTGGTGCATAACGCAAAAGACGCATATTCAAGGTGCTGAGCGGTATGGCAAGTCAACTTTGAACATTTGTACCGCTGACACTTTATTTTGAAATATCCCCAATGCAGAGGTATTTCATCTCTAAATACTCGTCCATGCCGTGGCTGGAACCTTCGCGTCCCAGACCCGATTGTTTGACGCCGCCAAACGGCACATGCTCGGTCGCGATGATGCCGACGTTGATGCCGACCATGCCGTATTCCAAGGCCTCGCTGACACGGAAGATGCGCCCTACGTCGCGGCTGTAGAAATAGCTGGCCAAGCCAAACTCGGTATTGTTGGCGGCGTCGATGGCTTCTTGGTCTTGGTGGAAGCGGAAGACGGGCGCAAACGGGCCGAAGGTTTCTTCTTTGGCGCACAGCATGTCTGCAGTAGCGCCAGAAATCACGGTAGGTTCGAAAAACTGGCCGTTTAACTTTTTACCGCCGATCACCACTTTGCCGCCTTTGGCGATGGCGTCTTGTACATGGCGTTCGACTTTGTGCACGGCTGCGTCCTCGATCAGCGGGCCTTGGGCCACACCGTCTTCAAAGCCATTACCCACTTTCAGCGCTTTGACTTTGGCAGCAAATTTTTCGACAAACTGGTCATATACCTTGTCTTGCACGTAAATGCGGTTGGCGCAGACACAGGTTTGTCCTGCATTGCGGTACTTGCTGGCCATCGCGCCTTCGACCGCGCTGTCGATATCCGCATCGTCAAACACGATGAACGGCGCATTGCCACCGAGTTCAAGTGCGAGTTTTTTAATGCTGGGCGCAGACTGCGCCATCAAAATGCGGCCGACTTCAGTGGACCCGGTGAAGCTGATGTGGCGCACCGTGTCGCTGGCGCAAAACACTTTGCCCACAGCAATGCTGTTGTCGCTGTCCGCGGTCAGGATGTTCAACACGCCCGCTGGAATGCCAGCACGCACAGCCAACTCGGCGGCAGCCAAGGCGGTCAATGGCGTGAGTTCTGCAGGTTTGATCACCACAGGGCAGCCCGCAGCCAATGCGGGCGCGACTTTGCGGGTGATCATCGCGAGTGGGAAATTCCAGGGCGTGATGGCGGCACAGACGCCAATTGCTTGTTTAATCACCAGCAGGCGACGGTTGTTGTCAAACTGGGGTAGCGTTTCGCCGTTGACACGCTTGGCTTCTTCGGCATACCACTCGACAAAACTTGCGCCATAGGCGACTTCGCCTTTGGCCTCGGCAAAAGGTTTGCCTTGTTCGGCCGTCATGATGCGTCCGAGGTCTTCTTGGTTCGCCATCAACAAATCGAACCATTTGCGCAGAACAGCGCTGCGTTCTTTACCTGTTTTTGCTTTCCATGGGCCCCAAGCGGTATTGGCGGCGGCAATCGCGGCTTCGGCTTGAGCGGGACCAAGGTTGGCGACATCGGCGAGTTTTTTGCCGGTCGCAGGGTCATTGACATCAAAACGGCTGGTGCCTGCCACCCATTGCCCGTTGATCAGCGCATCGGTCTTGAGTAAGGTGGGATCGTTGAGCAGTGAGAGGGGGGCGGTTTTCATGTCCATGGGGATCTCCTAATTTGGCCAGCAAGGAGCATACCGCCAGCGCAATATCCTGCGAGTCTTCAAGGAGACTGTGAAACCTATAATTTGAGGATGACCCAACCCCCATTCTCCGTCGCCGACATTCGGCAGTCTTTCCTCGATTTTTTTGCATCTAAAGGCCACACCGTGGTGGCTTCTAGCCCCTTGGTTCCCGGCAACGATCCCACGCTGATGTTCACCAATTCGGGCATGGTGCAGTTCAAAGACGTATTTTTAGGCACTGACAAACGCTCCTACGTGCGGGCCGCGTCCGTACAGGCTTGTTTGCGAGCAGGCGGCAAGCACAACGACCTGGAAAATGTGGGCTATACCGCCCGCCACCACACCTTTTTCGAAATGCTGGGCAACTGGAGCTTTGGCGACTATTTCAAGCGTGAAAGCCTGAAGTGGGCTTGGGAGTTGTTAACCGAGGTCTACAAACTCCCCAAAGAACGTTTGCTCGCCACCGTCTACGAGGAAGACGACGAGGCCTACGATATCTGGACCAAAGAGATCGGCCTGCCCGCAGACCGCGTCATCCGCATTGGTGACAACAAAGGCGGGCGCTACAAGAGTGACAACTTCTGGATGATGGCCGACACGGGCCCGTGCGGTCCCTGCAGCGAGATTTTTTATGACCATGGCCCCCACATCCCTGGTGGACCCCCCGGAAGCCCTGAAGAAGATGGTGACCGTTTCATCGAAATCTGGAACAACGTCTTCATGCAATTCAATATGGCGGAAGACGGCTCCGTCTCACCATTGCCCGCGCCCTGTGTGGACACCGGTATGGGCTTGGAGCGCCTCGCGGCCATCTTGCAGCATGTGCACAGCAATTACGAAATCGACTTGTTCGATACTTTGATCAAAGCTGCGGCCAGAGAGACGGGTTGCACAGATTTGAAAAACAGTTCCTTGCGCGTGATCGCCGACCATATTCGTGCGACGGCGTTTTTGGTGAGCGACGGTGTGGTGCCAAGTAACGAAGGTCGTGGTTATGTGCAACGCCGCATCGTGCGCCGCGCCATTCGCCATGGCTACAAATTGGGCCAGAAAAAACCTTTCTTCCACAAACTCATTCCTGACCTTGTGGCGCTGATGGGTAAGGCTTATCCGAGCTTGGCTTCCCAAGCAGATCGCATTGCCGCGATTTTGAAAGTCGAAGAAGAGCGTTTTTACGAGACGCTTGAAATTGGCATGCAAATCCTGGACGAAGCGATGGGCGATAGTGCAGCATCCCATGCAAAAGCTGGTAGCGGCTCAAGCAAAAAACTCTCTGGTGAAGTGGCCTTCAAACTGCACGACACCTATGGCTTCCCGCTCGATTTGACCAACGATGTGTGCCGCGAACGTGGCGTGACGGTGGACGAAGCGGGCTTTCATGCCGCGATGGACAAGCAGAAAAACCAAGCCCGCGCCGCTGGCAAGTTCAAGATGGACAAAGCCTTGGAGTACTCAGGCGCAGGCAATACGTTTGTGGGCTATGAATCGCTGGCATCCAACGCCAAAGTGGTCGCCTTGTATCTTGACGGCGTGGCTGTCGCCGAACTCAAACCCGGACAAACGGGCTCCGTCGTTTTAGATACCACCCCTTTCTACGCAGAAAGCGGTGGTCAGGTAGGCGACCAAGGCGTGTTAAAAAGCGGCTCTGCCACTTTTGAAGTGGCTGATACCCAAAAAATCAAAGCTGATGTGTTTGCCCATCACGGCACCAACACCCAGGGCACCCTGGCCGTAGGCGACCAAGTGCAGGCGCAAGTCAACACTGCGGCACGCGAAGCCACCGTACGCAACCATTCGGCCACCCATTTGATGCACAAAGCCTTGCGCGAAGTGCTTGGTACCCATGTGCAACAAAAAGGCTCGTTGGTGGACGCCGACAAAACGCGTTTTGACTTCGCGCACAACGCGCCTGTCACAGCTGATGAAATCGCACAGATCGAAGCCAAAGTGAACGCGGAAATCTTGGCCAACGCCCAAGCCCAAGCCCGCGTGATGGACATCGAATCTGCCCAAAAAACAGGCGCCATGATGCTGTTCGGCGAAAAGTACGGTGAGACCGTGCGCGTGCTTGACATCGGATCCAGCCGCGAGCTGTGCGGTGGCACCCATGTGCAACGCACCGGCGATATTGGCTTGTTCAAAGTCGTGGGCGAGAGCGGTGTGGCCGCAGGCGTGCGTCGTATCGAAGCCATCACGGGTAGCAACGCATTGGCTTATTTGCAGTCCTTGGAACATTCCGTAGCGCAAGCCGCTGGCGCGTTGAAAGCGCCCACCACAGAACTGAACGCGCGCATCGCGCAAGTGTTAGACCACGTCAAAGCTTTGGAGAAGGAAGTCTCAGCCCTCAAAGGCAAATTGGCTTCGAGCCAAGGGGATGACTTGATGGGTCAGGCCGTTGATGTGAAAGGCGTCAAAGTGTTAGCTGCCACGCTCGAAGGTGCCGACGCCAAAACCTTACGTGACACCGTGGACAAGTTGAAAGACAAACTCAAAACCGCCGCCATTGTGCTGGCAGCCGTTGACGGCAACAAGGTGCAAATCGCTGCGGGTGTGACCGCAGACACCGTGGGTCGGGTCAAGGCAGGTGAGTTGGTGAACTTCGTAGCCCAACAAGTCGGTGGCAAAGGCGGCGGCAAAGCCGATATGGCGATGGCGGGTGGTACCGATGCTTCTGGTTTGCCTAAGGCTTTGGCTAGTGTGCAGGCTTGGGTGGCGCAGTCTCTGGGTGCATAACCCAGTTTAGGAGGCCAATTTTTGTTTGCTTCGGAACTCTCTTATTTCACCCGTGATGGGATCCGTGAAGGCGATTTTTTCAGCCAATAGTTGCAAAGCTTGGCTGAAATCTTCTGACGCATCAGGCCCGCGCAATACCTCGGGGTAAAACTGGTCCCCGTCTATCGGGATGCCCAAGGCGCACATATGGATACGCAATTGGTGGCGTTTGCCAGTGATGGGGGCGAGTTGGTAGAGCGCCTTGGGTTGGTAAAGGCGCTGAGGCGACCTTCTGGTTGATCCCTCAGTTGAATCATCCGATGGGTGTACTGATGGGCTCAAGCTTGTATCCAGACATTTCAAAATGTCTATACGCGTTTCACTATTCGGTGTGCCCTCTACCTCTCGCGATAGAAAAAACTGCGCATCTTCCTCAATACGACTTTGACGCGTCAGCGGAAAAACCAAGTCATCCCGAAACGGTGCAATCGCTTGGTAAGTTTTGTGCACCTGCCGTTCTCGAAACAAGGCTTGGTAGTCGTTGCGTTCCTGCGGGTTCACAGACAACAAGACCAAGCCAGCCGTTTCACGGTCAATGCGGTGGATGGGGCTTAGGGTGTCAATACCGAGTTCTTCTTTCAATTGCACCAACAAACTGCTGCGCACATACCGACCAGCAGGCGTCACGGGCATGAAGTGGGGTTTGTCTGCCACTACCAAATGTGCGTCTTGAAACAACACCTGTGCTTTGAAGGGGAGTTCAGGCTCGTGGGGGAAGCGACGGTAATAGTGAATCAATGTGTTGGGGGCGTAAGGGGTCTCCGTATGGATGGATTCGCCTTGCGCATTGCGTACCAAGCCCTCCGCAAAACGCGCGGACCATTCTTGTGGAGGTACTGCGGGAAAGCGCTCGCACAGGAAGTCGAAAACGGTTGACCAGTTTCCAAGGGAATACGTGTTAGATGCCCTTGGGTGCGAAGTTACGGCGTTTTTGCCCGGCTTGCCCTCGCTTGCGTCAATCCCTCTTACTGCGTTGAACGAAGGCAACGCCACCGTGCTGGCGCTAACGCCATTAAGCGTCGGAAGCTTAGACCTTCTCAAACACCAAGTCCCACACACCATGGCCTAATTTCAAACCGCGGTTTTCGAATTTCGTGAGAGGGCGGTAGCTGGGTTTTTCAGCAAAGCCACTGGGATCGGTCGCAGTATTTTTCAGCAGCGGTTCAGCGGACAGCACCTGCAGCATTTGCTCTGCATAAGGTTCCCAGTCCGTGGCTAGGTGCAAATAACCTCCCTTTTTGATGTGAAGCGCAAGTCGGTTCACAAAAGGGCTTTGGATCAAACGCCGTTTGTGGTGGCGACTTTTGTGCCAGGGGTCTGGAAAAAAAATATGGACCCCGTCCAAACTGTTGTCACCCAACATATGGTCCATCACCTCGACAGCATCGTGTTGCACGATACGGATATTGCCAATGTTTTCCTCGCCACAACGCTTGAGCAAAGCGCCCACGCCTGGCGCATGAACTTCGCAGCACAGAAAGTTGTCGTTTGCACGCGTGTGGGCAATCTTGGCAGTGGCGTCGCCCATGCCGAAACCGATTTCCAGAATAAGCGGCGCTTGGCGACCAAAGGACGCTGCAACGTCTAGTCGATCGTGTGCGAAAGGCACTAAAAACTTCGCCCCAAACTGCTCAAACGCCCTCGTTTGACCAGGGCCCATACGCCCAGCGCGCAACACATAGGTTTTGATGACGCGCATGAAAGGCGTGTCAGGTGTTTGGCTCAGTGTGGCCTCTGGAGAATCTGTGGTGGACATAGAAGGTGTTTAGAGAAATCGCTGGAGATTATCGTGGGCTGCTTGCGTTGGACTCAGCCCCAACTTTTGTTCGATGACCACGCCTGAGTCCATCGTTGCAAAGCCTCTCCCACAGACCCCCCGCACGCCTCCAACCCCAACACCCCCGCCGCGCAATTTAACGCAGCAAGCGGATCTCGCAGATCTACAGCCAGCGCCCCGTTTTGCTTGCTCAGCTTTTCACCGTTCTCGCCCAGCACCAAGGGCGTATGCAGGTAAATAGGCGTGGGCAAGCCCAATGCTTTTTGCAACAAAATTTGCCGCGCTGTGTTGTCGCATAAATCTTCACCCCGCACGATGTGTGTCACATCTTGGTCGGCGTCGTCTACGACTACGGCGAGCTGGTAGGCCCACAAACCATCGGCACGTTTGAGGACAAAGTCGCCGACTTCTTTTGATAAGTCTTGTTGCTGAAGTCCCATTCGCCTGTCGTGCCATTCCAGCGTTTGGGGCAGGCGCAAGGCATCAATCACAGCCTGTACATGGAGCCGCCACGCACGCGCGGGTTTGCCTTGTAGGCCACCTCGACACGTGCCGGGGTAAACCGCTGCGCTGTGCCGTGCTAAATCTTGGCCTTGCGCCGCGTAGCTGTCTTCAATGTCTTTGCGCGAACATCCGCAGGGATAGACCAAGCCCTTGTCTACCAATTGGGCAAGTGCGGCTTCATACAAATGCGTGCGCTGCGACTGCCAAGTGGGTTCGCCGTCAGCGACTAATCCACATGTAGCGAGTTGTTGCAATATGTGTTGATCTGCGCCTTTTACACAGCGCGGTGTGTCGATATCTTCTATTCGTATCAGCCACTGCCCGTTATGCGCGCGCGCGTCCAACCAACTCGCTAAGGCGGCGACCAATGAGCCCGAATGCAAGGGGCCCGTAGGCGAGGGCGCGAATCGTCCGATATAGCGCACACCCAGCCCCGCAAAAAATTACAAACGATGTGCCGAGTGGCAAACGGCGAGTGCGAGCTCCAAGCCCGAGACGAACGCGTCTTCTACGCGGTGGCCGATATGCCAGTCACCACAGGTGCCAATGCCAGTGGGTGCGTGAAATTGAAACGGCGTGCCCAAAGGTACCAAGGTCTGCGCATAACGCCAACGATGCACTTCCGCATAACTGGGTTCAGCACGAATACCGGTGAGTTCGGAGAAGGCCCGCAACATCTTGGCTTGCACGCGCGGCGCATCGTCTTCTAAATGTTCTTGCGACCACGCTGCACTGGCTTGCACCGTCCAGCGTTCAATCTTGCCGCGTCCGGGTTTGGAAGACTCGCGGGTCAACCATGCGACGCGGTGGTGTGTGCTGCGTGCCGCATTCCATTGGGGGCCGAGGTGGGGTAGGTCGGGGTTATTGGCATTGGGAAAAGCCAGCATCAAAGTCCAGCAAGGTGCCACTTGCACTTTGCTAATCGCTTCCAAGAAATGCGTCTCGTTGACATGCGCGCCAGAGTTGCGCAGCAACTGCTCGGCTTGTACAGACGGCACCGCTAACAAAACACGGTCAAAACCTGAATGTGTTTCTGGAATTTCTACGCGGGTGCTGGTGTTGATGGTGTGCAAACTCCACAGGCCTTTGGCGTTGCGCTCCATGCGTTTCACTTGGTTGTGCAGGTGCAGTGCTTTGCCTAAAGGTTGCGCCCAGTGACGCACCAAGGCGTTCATGCCGGGCGTGGCAACAAAGTGCGCGTCGTGATTTTTCTTAGCGGCTTCGAATACATGCCCTAGTGGGTCTAGGACGCGCACTGCACTCGCGCTCCATGGTCGGCAAATTTCTTTGGTCCCTGCCACAGTTTGCAGTGCTAATGAAAATCTGGGGTCGCGCACGGTGAAGTACTGGGTGCCGTGGTCGAAGGTGCCGAAGACTGTTTCGCGGGTGGACATGCGTCCTGCGGCGCCGCGGCTTTTTTCGAATATTTGTACGCGGTTTCCAGCTTGCACCAGGGTGCGTGCAGCGGTGATGCCGGCCATGCCGGCGCCGATGATGGCGATGTTGAGAGTCATGGCTTGAACTCTACACGCTGTATGGGGCTTTGGGGGTTCGGGAAAACGCAATGCTTTTGCTACATCGTGCGGCTATAACGGTTTTGGGTAGGTTTAGTGTGCTTATCTAGTGGGGCGCAAGGAGAACGCAAGGAGATCGCAAGGGGCTTGGTGCGACTCCGCGCTTCGCGCTTTATGTCGTTCGCACCAAGCCCCTTGCGCTCTCCTTGCATTTGGCGGGCGGGGCTTTTTTTATGCTGTTTTTACATGTGTTTTTACGCCTTGATTTTTAAGCTGTCGTCCTTATGTTTATGTCTAAATCTCTAGACGTTTGTGTTGTTCGAGTACCATGTGCCTTGGGCCATGACCGTCGCGCAAAACGACTGGGGTTGATCTACAACAGAAGTGCCCTAACCATCCTTTACGCATCACATGATCACCATTCGCAAATCCCTTGACCGCGGCTATGCCGACCACGGTTGGTTGAAGTCATTTCACAGTTTTTCATTTGCTGGCTATCACGACCCGCAATTTATGGGGTGGGGTAATTTGCGGGTGATCAATGAGGACCGTATTGCGCCGGGTTCTGGGTTTGGTACCCACGGACATCGGGATATGGAGATCATCAGTTATGTGTTGCAGGGCGAGTTGGCACACCAAGACAGCATGGGTAATGTGGAAGGTATTCCGCCTGGGGATGTGCAGCGTATGAGTGCTGGCTCTGGTGTGATGCACAGTGAGTTCAACCATGCGCCTAATGAGACTACGCATTTCTTTCAAATTTGGATTGAACCCAATGTGCGCGGCATAGCACCTGGATATGAGCAAAAAACGGTGCCACCTGCTTCCAAGCGTGGTGCTTTGAGTCAAATTGCTGGTCCTCAGGATGCTTTGGTGAAAATCCATGCCGATGCCTCTTTGTATGCGGGGCTTTTTGATGGCGAGGAGACTGCTACGCTCTCTTTGCAGTCAGGTCGCAAGGCTTATGTGCATTTGGTGCGCGGTGAGGTGCAAGTTAACGGACATGCCTTGAAAGCCGGAGACGCCGCTATGTTGGACAAAGAAACCCAAATTGCAATCTCACATGGTGTGGATGCAGAAGTATTGGTTTTTGATTTAGCCCCCTAATTTTTTTCAACCTTTAAGGAATTTCTATGACTAAAACAGTCGTTATTTATCACTCAGGCTACGGACATACCCAGCGCGTGGCGCAGTTTGTGGCGGAAGGTGCCAAGGCACAAGTGATTGCGATTGATGCCGACGGCAACATCACAGATGCAGACTGGGCCAGTTTGGATGCCGCAGATGCGATTATTTTTGGCTCACCCACTTACATGGGCATGGCCTCTTGGCAGTTCAAGAAATTTGCGGATGCTACCTCTAAGCGTTGGTTTTCTAGTGCTTGGAAAGACAAAGTTGCAGGCGGTTTCACGATTTCTGCAAGCCCCAGCGGCGACAAGCTCTCGACTATCCAGTACTTCATCACCTTGGCTATGCAACAAGGCATGGTTTGGGTGGGCCAGCCATCTATGAATGACGGCACGATCAACCGTATTGGTTCAAATTCTGGTTTGATGGCGCAAGTGGGTGCTACCAGCCCCGCGGCTGACATCCCGCAAGGCGATTTAGACACGGCCAAGGCTTACGGCGAGCGTGTCGCGCATGTTGCGGCCAAGCTGCGCGGGTAATTCAAATTTAGTGAATGCTTTTATTGGCGTAGCCCATTAGTGCTCATGCACACATAAGGGCTACGCAATCCCTCAGGGTGGGCAGGTGGTGTGCCTACAATCAAGTTTATGTTTGTTCATTTACGCCTGCACTCTGAGTTTTCCGTGGTCGATGGGACCAACCGAATCGATGACGCGGTGCAGGTAGCCGCCGATGACAAACAACCTGCGTTGGCGCTGACCGACCTCAATAATTTATTCGGCACTATTAAGTTTTACAAACAAGCCCGTAGCAAGGGTGTGAAGCCTTTGTTGGGTGCAGAGATTTATCTGGAGAGCTTGACCCAAGACGCGAACCATCTTTCTAAGATGATTTTGTTGGTGCAAAGCCAGCAGGGCTATTTGAATCTGTGCGAAATCCTCAGTCGTGGCTGGACTCAAAACGTCCACAAAGCGGTGGGCGTGATCAAGTTGGCTTGGTTGCAAGAGTTGTCACAGGGGTTGATCGCGCTCTCAGGTGCACAAAGTGGTCCTGTTGGCCAAGCCTTGGTGCAAGGTGACTTGTCGCGGGCGAGTGAGTTGGCTCTGCAAATTGCTAGCATTTTTCCGCACCGTTTTTATATTGAACTGCAACGCGCAGGCCGCACGGATGACGAGGCGCACGTTGTCGCTGCTGTGCAGTTGGCTTCAAATTTGAATTTGCCAGTGGTGGCCACACACCCAGTGCAGTTCACCAAGCCTGACGATTACGAAGCACATGAAGCGCGTGTGTGTATTTCTGAAGGCGAGATATTGGGTAACCAACGGCGTGTGCGTAAATTCACGCGTGAACAATATTTCAAATCTAGCGCGCAAATGGTGGAGTTGTTTGCAGACATTCCGTCTGCGGTCGCCAACACTTTAGAAATTGCCAAGCGTTGCAATGTGTCATTGGTGTTGGGCAAACCCCAGTTACCCGATTACCCCACGCCCAATGGCATGGCGATTGATGAATACTTTCGCTTTGCCTCGCACGAAGGATTGAAGGAGCGTTTGGTACATCTATATACCGATGCGGCAAAACGTGAAGCAGAGCGATCTCGCTATGAAGAACGTTTGGAATTCGAAATCAACACGATCTTAAAAATGGGGTTCCCTGGTTACTTCTTGATTGTGGGTGACTTCATCAATTGGGCTAAAAACAATGGCTGCCCTGTGGGGCCAGGCCGTGGTTCGGGTGCGGGTTCATTGGTTGCGTATTCTTTGAAGATCACCGACCTCGATCCTTTGCAATACAACTTGCTGTTCGAGCGTTTCTTAAATCCAGAGCGCGTGTCGATGCCCGACTTCGATATTGACTTTTGCCAAACCAATCGCGACCGCGTGATTGATTATGTGAAAGACAAATACGGCCGCAATGCGGTGAGTCAAATCGCAACCTTTGGCACCATGGCAGCACGCGCGGCGATACGCGACGTAGGCCGTGTGCTCGATATGAGTTACACCTTTTGCGATGGCATCAGCAAACTCATCCCCAATAAACCTGGACAACACATCACGATTGATGGGGCGGTCAAAGAAGTGCCCATGTTGGCCGAGCGTTTGGAGAAAGAAGAAGAAGTCAAAACGTTGTTGGAACTTGCCAAAAAGTTAGAAGGCATGACGCGCAACGTGGGTATGCACGCTGGCGGTGTGTTGATTGCGCCTGGAAAACTCACAGACTTTTGCCCGCTTTACCAGCAACCCGGAAGCGAATCGGCTGTCAGCCAATTTGACAAAGACGATGTCGAGGCCGCTGGTTTGGTGAAGTTCGACTTCTTGGGTTTGGCGACTCTGACGATTTTAGAAATCGCGCGCCAATTTATTCAGACGCGTCACAAGGGACAAGAAAACTTTGCCTTTGAAGATATCCCGCTTGACGATGCGGCGACCTACCGTTTGTTCCAAGACGGAAAAACAGAAGCGGTGTTCCAGTTTGAAAGCCGTGGCATGCAAGGCATGTTGCGTGATGCACGTCCGACCCGACTCGAAGACTTGATTGCTCTGAACGCGTTGTACCGACCAGGCCCGATGGATTTGATTCCCAGTTTTGTGGCGCGTAAACATGGGCGCGAAAAAGTGGAGTATCCGCACCCCTTGGTCGAAGGTATGTTGTCTGAGACCTACGGCATCATGGTTTACCAAGAGCAGGTGATGCAGACAGCGCAAATATTGGGTGGTTACTCACTCGGTGGTGCAGACTTGCTACGCCGTGCGATGGGTAAAAAGAAGGCCGAAGAAATGGCCGAGCACCGCGAAATTTTCCGCAAAGGTGCTGCTGGCAACAACATTCCTGCAGAAAAAGCCGACGAAATTTTCGACTTGATGGAGCGTTTTGCCGGCTACGGTTTCAACAAATCGCATGCAGCCGCTTATTCTTTGTTGGCCTATCACACAGCTTGGGTGAAGGTGCATTACACCGCTGAGTTCTTCTGCGCCAATATGACGGTGGAGATGGACGACACCGACAAGCTCAAGGTCTTGTACGAAGACGCGCTCAAAATGGGGATGACTTTTGAGGCACCCAATATCAACCGCGGCACCCATCGCTTCGAGCCGATCTCTGACACAACAATTCGCTATGGTTTGGGTGCTATCAAAGGCTCTGGTGAGCAAGCGATCGAAGCCATCGTCGCGGCCCGAGAGAGTGGTGGTGCATTCACCAGTTTGTATGACTTTTCTCGCCGAGTCGATCGCTCACGTTTAAATAAGCGCACGGTAGAAGCTTTGATCAAAGCAGGCGCATTCGATTGTCTCGATTTAAACCGTGCATCTTTGTTGGCCAGCGTTGACCGCGCTTTCGACTTTGCTGCTGCCAGTGAAGCGAATGCTAACCAAGGTGGTTTGTTTGACATGGGTGAAGACACACACGGATCTAGCCAACAAGAGCCTGAGTTAGTCAGCGCCATGCCTTGGGGTGTCAAAGAACGGTTGACCCAAGAAAAAACAGCTTTAGGTTTTTATTTGTCAGGCCATTTGTTTGACGAAGTGGACCGCGAAGTTCGCAGTTTTGTCAAAACCCGTATTGATGACTTACTGGATTCACGCGAGCCGCAATTGCTGGCTGGCATTGTGAGTGATATGAGGGCAATCAATGGCCAGCGCGGCAGGTTGATGGTCTTCAAGCTTGACGACAAGTCAGCCACGATTGAGGCCACCGCAGACGAAGCGACGATGAACACCTACCGCAATATCTTGCGCGATGACGAATTGGTCGTGGTGATGGGTAAGGTGCAAAACGATCGCTTCTCAGGTGGCTTACGCTTGTCGATCAACCAAGCTTGGGACTTAAACCAAGCGCGTTGCCGTTTCGGAAAATACTTGCGCGTGGCAGTCAATGGCACTGTGCCTGACATCGCACGCATCGTGCGTGAGCATCCAGCACGCGTAGAAGCATCTGAACAAGGCAACCTAGTGCGTGGCTTAGGCGTCCGCCTGCAGGTGTTGCGCGAGGGTGCCAATGCTGAAATTGAACTCGGAGACAACGCTAAATTTTTCCCCACCGACGCCGCCTTGGCGAGTTGGATGGCACAGGCCCACCAAGGGCAGTCGCAAATCATTTACGAATAAGCCGTTATGTGGACCATCCCAACGCTTTTAACTTTGACGCGCATTGCGGCAATTCCTTTGATTGCAGGCTTGTTCTATTTACCGATCGATAACGGATCACGCAATCTGTTGGCAACCGTGATGTTCGTGGTGTTTGCATTGACCGATTGGCTAGATGGTTACTTGGCGCGAAAGTTGAACCAAACGTCAGCCTTCGGTGCTTTCTTAGACCCAGTGGCAGATAAGTTTTTGGTGTGCGCGAGTTTGTTGGTCTTGGTGCACCTTGGCCGAGTGGATGTATTGGTATCACTCATCATCATTGGCCGTGAAATAGCCATCTCAGCGTTGCGTGAATGGATGGCGCAAATTGGTGCAAACCGCAGCGTGGCTGTCCACATGTTAGGCAAACTTAAAACCACCATGCAAATGGTGGCGATCCCGTTTTTGCTTTATGACGGCGTGTTGTTTGGTGTGATCGACACTGCGGCTTGGGGCTTTGTGTTGATATGGATTGCTGGCATCTTGACCGTATGGTCCATGGTCTATTACCTGCAGAAAGCGTGGCCCGACATCTTGGACCACGCTAAGTAATGGCGAGTTCTTCTCAACTCTCATGGCTGCGCGCCATGCCGATAGTCTTTGTTGGTATTTGGAGTACGGGGTTTATCGTGGCGCGCTATGGCATGCCCAATTCGCCTCCGTTTGCGTTTCTTTGGTTGCGCTTCGCTTTTTCAATTCTGTGCTTTCTGCCTTGGATTTATCTAGCCAAAGTGCCGTGGCCGAGCGATAAAAAGCAATGGCTACATCTGAGTGTGACTGGCGTTTTATTGCAAGCAGGTTACTTAGGCGGAGTTTGGTCGGCCGTCAAAGGCGGTATGGGTTCTGGTTTATCCGCTTTGATCGTTGGCTTACAACCTGTGTTGACTGCTATTTGGTTGTCATCGCAGGGAGGTCATGTGACGCGTAGGCAATGGCAAGGTTTGTTGTTGGGTTTTGTAGGGCTCTCTATGGTCGTCTCGCACAAACTAGAAGGCGGTATAGAAGTCACGCCCTTTAGTTTGGGAATGGCCTTTATGGCGTTGGCGTCCATCACAGTGGGTACGTTATATCAAAAGCGATTCGTCAAACCTTGTGATGTGCGAACAGCTAGCAGCGTGCAACTGATCGCGGCTTGGTTCGTAACTTTGCCTTTGGCGATGATGGAGACCGAAGCCATTCAGTGGAACCACCAGATGATTTATGCCATGTCATGGTCGGTCTTGTGTTTGACATTGGGGGGCAGTTCTCTGTTTTATATATTGATTCAACGCGGTGCTGCAGCCTCCGTGACGAGCTTGATGTATTTGGTTCCGCCTACCACCGCCGTGCTGGCCTTGGTGCTGTTTGGTGAAACGATGACCTTGGTCACCCTGCTTGGAATTGTGGTGACTGCCTTAGGCGTTAGTTTGGTGGTACGTCCGCCTAAAATTGACAATTAGTTTGTAAAACACTTCGTTAATCACAAATCGAGAATTCTCTATGTCAAAAAAACGTATTGCAGTCATTGCTGGTGACGGTATCGGCAAAGAAGTGATGCCCGAAGGCATCCGTGTGATGGAAGCCGCTGCTAGCAAATTTGGGATTGACTTAGCGTTTGACCATTTCGATTTTGCTAGTTGGGATTATTTCGAGAAGCATGGCCAGATGATGCCCGACGATTGGAAAGACCACATCGGGGGGCACGATGCTATTTACTTTGGTGCAGTCGGCTGGCCTGACAAAATTGCTGACCACATCTCCTTGTGGGGTTCTTTGTTGTTGTTCCGTCGCGAATTTGACCAGTACATTAACTTGCGCCCAGCGCGTTTGATGCCTGGCATCATCGCGCCAGTGGTGCGTAAAGACGGAAAGCCGCGTGCCCCTGGCGAAATCGATATGTATATCGTGCGAGAAAACACCGAGGGTGAGTACTCCAGCATTGGTGGCCGCATGTACCCAGGTACCGAGCGCGAAATCGTCATGCAAGAAACGGTGATGTCTCGCATTGGTGTAGACCGCGTTCTCAAATTCGCTTTCGAACTGGCCATGTCGCGCCCTAAAAAGCACTTGACCAGTGCTACCAAATCAAATGGCATCGCCATCACCATGCCTTATTGGGATGAGCGCGTAGCTGAAATGGCCAAAGCCTATCCAGCCATTCGCCAAGACAAATTCCATATCGACATCTTGACGGCGCACTTTGTGCAGCGTCCTGACTTCTTTGACGTGGTAGTTGCCAGCAATTTATTTGGCGATATCTTGAGTGATTTAGGCCCAGCATGCACCGGAACCATCGGTATTGCGCCAAGTGCGAACCTGAATCCTGATCGCAAATTCCCATCGCTTTTTGAGCCCGTGCATGGGTCTGCGCCTGATATTGCGGGCCAAGGAGTGGCCAATCCGATTGGTCAAATTTGGTGCGGCGCCATGATGTTGGAATTCCTTGGGCATAAAAATGCGCACGATGCAGTGCTCGCAGCGATTGAAAAAGTATTAGATCCGAGCAGCCAAGCACCTAGAACGCCTGACATTGGTGGAAATGCCAAAACTTCTGATCTAGGGAAAGCGATTGCAAATGCCTTGTGAATTTCCTTCTATCCATCGCAAATTCATATCAAAAAGCGTCTAGAATCGCATCCGCTTCGTTGCAATGCCTAGTGTTTCTCTAGTTGACACGCTCTGCATGCATGGCTCTAATAGCCAACCGCAACGTTATGGCAAGTGCGTGTGGTTTGTAAAAACTAGCGCACACCAATTTAAACAACAACACATCTCACTGAGAGGGAATATCTGTGAACAAGACTGAACTCATCGAGCACATTGCTAAGCACGCTGACATTTCTAAAGCTGCTGCCACCCGCGCATTGGAATCTACCATCGGCGCTGTTAAAACTACCCTCAAAAAAGGCGGTACCGTTTCTTTGGTTGGCTTTGGCACATTCGCAGTTGGCAAGCGTGCTGCTCGCACTGGTCGCAATCCACGTACTGGCGCCGCTATCAAAATCAAGGCAGCTAAGGTGCCTAAGTTCCGCCCAGGTAAAGGTCTTAAGGACGCGCTGAATTAATCAGCACTCCAGTCGGGTGCTTAGCTCAGTTGGTAGAGCAGCGCCCTTACACGGCGTAGGTCGGCGGTTCGAGCCCGTCAGCACCCACCACTCGACAGACAAGGCGAACACACAATGTTCGCCTTTTTCTTTTAAACCCCAAGTGAAAAATCTCTATGTTTGATTTCGTTCGCAAGCACACCAAGATCATGCAGTTTTTGCTGTTCTTGCTTATTTTTCCGTCCTTTGTTTTATTCGGGCTTGAAGGCTACAGCCGCATGCGCGAAAAAGGGGCTGTGGTTGCGACTGTGAATGGAACAGATATCTTGCAACCAGAGTTAGACAACGCGCACAAAATACAAGTCGATCGCATGCGCGCCGCTATGCCCAACTTGGATGCGAAGTTATTTGACTCTGCCATCGCCAAACAAGCTACCTTAGACCGTTTGGTTCGTGAGCGCTTGCTACAAGTCGCCGCACAAAAAATGCATTTGAGTGTGAGTGATCAGCGCTTGGCCAACGAGTTACAACAAAACCCCAATATTGCTGGTTTACGTCGCCCCGACGGAAGCCTAGATTTAGAACGTTACCGCCAGTTGTTGGCCACGCAAGGCCTTACCCCTGAATCATTTGAAGCGCAAGTGCGTTCTGATTTATCGACCCGCCAAGTCATGGCGGGTTTGGGCATCACCAGTTTTGCGACGCCTGCCTTGGCAGATGTCACGTTGAATGCTTTTTACGAGAAACGCCAAATCCAAGTGGCTAAGTTTGTAGCCTCCGATTTCGCGGCACAAATTAAACCAACAGATGCCGAATTAGAAGACTATTACAAAGCCAATGGCGAGAAGTTCAAATCGCCTGAACGTGCCGATGTCGACTACGTCATCTTGGATTTGGCCTCTATCCAAAAAACTGTGACGGTGCCAGAGTCTGAACTCAAAACTTTTTACGAACAAAACTTAGCCCGCTTGGCGAACTTAGAAGAACGCCGTGCTAGCCACATCTTGATCAACGCTGACAAAGCGGCGCTTGCTGCCGACCGTGACAAAGCGCGTGCCAAAGCCCAAGAAATTTTGGCAACTTTGAAACAGTCCCCTGAAAAATTTGCCGAACTCGCTAAAAAATTCTCACAAGATACTGGGTCAGCCAACAAAGGCGGTGACCTTGATTTCTTTGCACGTGGCGCGATGGTCAAGCCCTTCGAAGAGGCTGCATTTGCATTGAAGAAAGGCGAAACCAGTGATGTGGTGGAGTCGGAGTTTGGTTTTCACATCATTCGGGTGACGGATATCAAGCAGCCCAAACAAAAGACATTTGAAGAATCGCGTGCCAGCTTAGAGGTGGACGCGAGACGTCAGTTAGCCCAACGTAAATTTGCAGAAGCTGCAGACCAATTCACCAATTTGGTTTACGAGCAGTCAGACAGCTTGAAGCCTGCGGCTGATAAGTTGAAGCTTGAAATCCAGCACGCCAAAGGCGTAGGCACCGAACCCGTGCCTGCAGCAAGTGGTACTCCCATGAACAACCCCAAGTTGCTGGCAGCTATCTTCTCGAGCGACACGATTGAAAAAAAGCGCAACACCGAAGCTATTGAATTAGCGCCCAATGTCTTGGCTTCTGCCCGAATCGCCAATTACGAGCCTGCGCGTATCTTGCCTTTGGCAGATGTCAAAGATAAAGTGCGCGAACAAGTGGTTGCGCAAAAAGCCCTAGAGCGTGCCAAGCAAGAAGGACAAAGTAATTTGGCGCAATGGAAGGCCTCGCCAGACAAAGCCAAGTTGGCGGCATCTGTTGTGGTTTCGCGTGAACAAAAGCAACAACTTTCTGATGCAGTGGTGGAGGCCGCATTGCGTGCCAATACCCAAACACTACCTGCATGGGTAGGGGTCGATCTGGGGAGCAGTGGATATGCGGTGGTGAAGGTTGAAAAAATCTTGCCCCGCGAAACTGTCGATGCACAGCAACAGGCGCGTGAACGTCAGCAATATATGCAGTGGTGGGCGGGGGCGGAAGAGGCTTCCTACTACCGTTGGCTCAAAGACAAGTTCAAAGTCGAAATAAAAGCGTCTCGGTTATAATTTTCAGCCTACGGTGGCTGTAGCTCAGTTGGTAGAGTCCAGGATTGTGATTCCTGTTGTCGTGGGTTCGAGCCCCATCAGCCACCCCACGAAAGTGAAAGGGTTGCAAGCATTGCTTGCAACCCTTTTTTATTGGGACGCAGCGTTTTAGGCGACTATACGTAAGGACTGCATTCGTTTAATTCGTTTCCTGTTTTTTGCTGATTGTTTGGCCACCCACAAATCACGTTGGGTTTGCAAGCTGAGCCAATACCCTTGAGTTGTTCCAAGAGCCTCCGATAGTCTGAGGTCCATGTCTGCAGTTATAGATGCGTGCCCGTGCAAAAGACGCGACAGCATGACCCTGCTTATTCCAATATGTTGTGCAAAAGAAGTAACCGTTGTTTGAAGGTCTTCAAGCCATCCTGACAAAAGTTCCCCCGGGTGGGATGGGTTGTGCATGTCCATATCAATCCTTTTAGTGGTAATCAAGATAGTCCAATAACTCCACGTCATTTTCAACAAACCGGAAGGTCAGTCTCCAATTTGACTGAACAGTTACAGCGTAAAACCCAGATAAATTCCCGGCTAATTTATGTATGCGCCAAGAAGGACGCCCTAAATCACTAGGATCAGTCGCTGCATTTAACGCTGTTAGCAAATCCCGAAGTCTTTTTTGGTGAATGGCTTGTATTCCAGTAACACGGCCAGTACGAAAGAAGACTTCAAGACCTTTGTGCTTGAAGGTAAGTATCATAATGTGTAAACTCAAGATTTACAAATAAAAAATTATGTTACTTTTAATTTATTTGAAATAGCCTAATACGATGCAACTTTTTGAGTCAAAGTAGCTATCTTGTGAGTTTCCATTCAAAACTAATCCTAAATGGAGTAATTACTTAATAAAGTAAGTTTGATTTATGGCTGCGTAACAGTTTGAGTCGTAATCAACTCAGGCGGCAAGAAGCTAGCTACTGGCCTTGTTGCAAAATTATTCGTCACTATCGGCGAAGTTCTCGCGCTATCTTGGATGAAATTAAGTAGCGTGATCAGCTGGTTCAAATTGGCACTGTCTAAGCTGGCCATTTGTGTATCTGTTACCGCCATGAGTTGGCGTGAATTCATGCGGTTGAGTAGCGGAGCGATTTGGTTAGGCGTTAAGTTTGCAATTTGCTGGGGCGATAGTGGAATAGTCGCAATAGGATTTGGTGCTGCACCTACAACTTGTGAGGGAAGCGGTTGGTCATTCATCAGCGATGCGGCAGCTATGCGCGCAACAGGCTGGTTAATGTAAATCGTTGTGCTGGTGTTGGAGTTCAAAGCCCTTTGTTGTACAAAGTTCATCAAAATATTTAACTGATTAATTGACTGCGTATCAAGTCGTGCCATTTGCGTATTTGTAATGGCCATCAACTGGTTCGCATTGAGCTGGCTTATCAAGGGTGCCAGCTGCGTTGGGTCGAGTTCTGATACTTGCTTAGGCGTTAAGTTGACGGTGATATTGGTTTGCGTCAAATTCTGACCGCCAGCGGGTGCATCAGGTTTAGGTTGCTCATTGAGTAAGGCGTTGCTAGCGAGTCTGGAGACGGGTTGGTTAACAAATACATTGATGTTTGCGTTGTTACCGCCATTTGCGGGGTTATTGCCATTGGCAGGGCTGTTGTTATTTGCAGCCCGCTGCTGAACAAAGTTCATCAAAATCGTGAGTTGGTTGAGTGCCCGCCCGTCCATCCTGGCCATTTGTGCATTGGTAATTGCCATCAACTGGTTGGCATTCAACTGGTTGATCAATGGTGCAAGTTGGGCTGGATCTAATTCAGACACCTGCTTGGGAGTTAAGGTCACGCTAGCAAGCTGAGTTGACGGTGTAGGAACAGGTGCAGTTGGCGTTGCAGTATTGGATTGTTCAGCCAATAAGGCAACACCAGCGAGTTTTGCAACAGGTTGGTTGATAAAGATATTCGTGTTGTTCACACGGTTTCCTTGAGCAATTGGGACCGCATAAGCAACAGGGTTAGCAACTTTGTCCTGAACAAAGTTCAATAGAACTGTCAATTGGTTGAGATAGGCACCCTCAAGTCCAGCCATTTGTGCATTCGTAATACCCATCAATTGATTTGCATTCAGCTTGCTCAGCAATGGACCCAGATCTTTTGGGTCTAAAGCAGCAACTTGCGCAGGCGTTAGGTTGGGAGTTTCACTGTTTGCGTTTTGTGCGGCTAATTGCGCGGCATTAAGTGGTCGGTTGGCTTGATTAGGTGTATTTCTCGCTACTGGAGTATTCGCAGGGGCAAGAGGATTGGTGAGATCCGCCAACTCTTTACTAAGCGGATCTTTGAATTTGTTATCGGCAATGTAATTGGCCCTCATTGCAAGACGCTCGATCGGATCTTTTAGCAAACCGGTTGCGACATATTTCGCGACTGCGGTGTCCTCAGGCGTGTAAGTTTTATCGATAGCCTTTTCTGGGTTGTCTTTCAAGCCTTTGAGAATGTTGAGCAACTCAGCTAAGCGAGTAGGGTCTAACCTAGACATTTGCTCATTGGTCAAAGACAACAGTTGCTTGACGCTCATGGAGTTGATGAGTGGTGCAACTTGGTCTGAGGAGAGTTGCGGCACTAAATTGCTGGGCAATGCTTTAGCAACATCTACGGGCGTGTTGTTATTCAAAATATCCGCTAGCTTTTGTGGCCCATCAAGATTGATAGTCATCTTGTTTTGCGTAATTTGTGTCACTCTAGATGCAAGTGCATCGATTTGCTCTTTCATCAGACCGTTAGCAACGTATTGGGCGGTCGTTTTATCAATAGCCGTGTAAGCCTTGTCAGCAGCTTTTTCTGGGTTGTTTTTGATGACGTTGATGATGTTTAGCAACTCCGTCTGACGCGCTGGGTCAAACTTAGAGATTTGCTCGTTTGTCAAAGCCAATAATTGACGCACAGTGAGTGAGCTAATCAAGGGTGCTGCTTGCTCAGGGGTGAGTTGTGCGACTTGGGTGCTAGGCAGGGCGGAAGCAATTTCTACTGGGTCTTTTTTGGTCAATAGTTCAGCGAGCTTTTGTGGCGTATAGATATTGACGTTAGTTTTGTTTTGGTTGATTTGGGTGACACGGGTAGATAGGCTGTCAATTTGCTCTTTCAGCAAGCCATTGGCAGCCAATTGGGCAAATGTCTTGTCTGTGGGGGTGAAGGCTTTTTCAGCGGCTTTTTCTGGGTTGTCTTTGATGACTTTGATGATGTTTAGGAGCTCGGCTTGGCGGGCTGGGTCAAATTTGGCTATCTGCTCGTTCGTTAGAGACATCAATTGACGCAGGTTGAGGGAATTGACCAGAGGCAATACCTGTTCTGGTGAGAGTTGGGCTATTTGTGTAGGGGGAATTACTGTGGCGATTTCAATTGGGTCTCTTTTGCTCAGGATGTCGGCTAATCTTTGAGCATTAAGAATGACATTTGAATTGGATGAAGGGTTTATATAGTTTGGATCAATTGCGCTATTAGAGGGAAGTCTGCTCGTAGTTGGAGAATTTGAAGTGTTAGCACTTGCTAAGTTTTGAACGCTATTCAATTGGGGCGTCGTCGTCCCAATTTGGGCGGCAATGTTTGGGTTATTTGTATTGGTACTGGTAGGAGCATTTATTGGAGTGCTGTTAGAGGTAATGGCTGAGGGAGCTCCTGCGTCATATTTATTACCTGCATTTCTTGACGCAAATGCAATTACTGGGGCCGTAGCAGGCGCTTGTGATTGCGCCACCCCATTCACAGAATTTGAAAGACTTTGTAATGGTGTAGGTGGAATCACCACATTTGAGGAGTTGATGGAAGAAACTGATTGAGATCCTGCCAAAGCAAGTGGGTAAATTGAACTGTTTAAGTTATCGTTATATTTGATGGCGTAGTTGTTCGTTATGTCGGTTCCGCTGGAATCTTTTATTGATACTCCACTTGCCCGAATTGCCTTGTTGAAAATCCCAATATTCGAATCTAAATAGGCCTGTCTACCATAATTACTAATAGAGTCACCGCTAGCCGTACCTGCTAACGCTCCAATAGTTGGTAAACCATTTGCACTATTAGTTCCATCGTACATTTTGGTAGCCTGTGACGCTGTTATTGTCAATTCTGCAGCAGTAATAGTGCTTGTCGTATTGTCAATGTATCTGATGTCATAGTTGCTACTCATATCTACGCCACTACTATCTTTTATAGTCACGCCAGTTGCTCTTACAGTTTTGTTAACTCCTGCATTTTTATCGAGGAAAAATTGACTTCCAGGACTATTTACTAAGTCACCACTAGCTATCGATCCTATAAGAGCAGTTGTGGATGCACTTAGCGTTCCGTTATAAGTTTTGGTGACTGGGGTGGCAGTAACGTTCAAAATTGCGGGACTAATAGTCCATGTATTACTTGCTCCAGGAGCAAAATAGTAAAACCCATTTACCGATGTAAGCCCAGTTGTGTAAGTCATATCGTATTGACCAACGTCAGCTTTTGGTGGCAGATAATTAAGGCCTGTGGACACACCATTTTTAACCACACTCCATTGCGGTTGCCCATTGGTTTGTATTGCACCAACAATATCCCCCGAAGCAGAAGCAAACGAATGCTTAACAAAAGTTGATCCGTATGCGCTTTGTCCAGAATTTGCGCGTACGAACAAAACGTTATCTAAAAGAACTGGGTAACCACTATTTTGATTTGAAAGAGTCGTCCATACAGGAGGCGTGGAATTATTTAATGATCCAGCAAGACCTTGAATTTCGCCAGTTGTTTTGCCGGTCAATCCCGCTGTGGCAGGCAGATTATTTGAAATATAAGTTAATGCGCCTACGCTGTTTGCAGTCGGTTCTTTATTCCAAAAACTATTAATAATCGCGGGATCATTTTGTAGTCCGCCTGCAAAACCGGCTACGTTGATTCCTGAGCCAGCAGGTGGTGAGCCAGTTGAATAGGCGTTGGTTATAGAAGTTGCTGAAGAGTAGGCATTTCCTACAAAACCACCTAAAAGGTCAGAACCATTAGGCGCTGTAATATTTCCCTTTGCGTATGCATTGGTGATTATTGCTGCGTCAGCATTTCCAACAAATCCACCAGAGAAACGAAGGTTACCAACTGCGTTGATATTTGAAGTTGAATATGAATTTGTTATTTTGGATTGAGATGTCGGTACAGCAGGATTTAAAGTTGCATTACCGATTAGTCCTCCTACACTATTACCCGCTTCATAAACGTTAATTTGTCCAGTGGAGTGAGAACTTTTCACTAAACCTGCAGAATTTTCGCCTACCAAACCGCCAATGTTTGAACTTGTGGTGCTAGGACTAGGGCTGCCGTAATTAGCATTAACGATTCCAGTTGAATAGGATCGATCTATTAGTCCTGAATTTATTCCAACTAGCCCTCCAATATTTTGATATATCCCGGATACAGTTGCTGAACTTGATGAGTTATATATGAGGCCAGCCCCATCATTCACGCCAACCAATCCACCAATATTCCATCCGTTTCCTGAAGATGAAGCCGTTAAAGCGTTAATAGCCCCTGAAGTGGAAACATTTTTTATTGTGCCGCCATTTATTCCTGCCAATATGCCCATCCGACCGCTACTGGTAACGTTTGCATTTGAAATATTCAAATTATTTACAGCACTTGTATTTGTAAGTACAGAAAATAAACCAACGTAGTTGTAGTTGCTTCCGTAGTTAATTGTTAGGTTATTGATGGTGTTACCCAAACCATTGAGTTCACCGCCAAACCCTATTGGCCTACTCCCGTAGCCTACAGTCGGGCTTCCACCTATGGGAATAAACCCGATTCCACTATTCCAGCCTATCGTTGAACTTGCCTCTATATCGCTTCCTAAAGCGTACTTACCATTGAGATTGGTATTTATTCCTTGGAGATCATTTATATTGTTGATTACAGAATAAGGCGCTCCTGAAATTACAAGTGAATTTGACGAAGCTGAGGATGAAACATTTGGTAATTTAATGGAGACACCGTCGCCAATATTTAATCTTCCTCCTGTAGCTGATTCAGCTAAGTTAGAAGTGTTTGGATTGATAGCTAAGCCTGTGTTCGAACCTGATGCAGTGATATTGGCATTTATGTTTACATTGTTAGTGGCTGTCAATGTAAGAGTGGTGTTAGCACTCCAGCTAACACCATCATTGATATTTATATTGCCTGAGCCTGTTTGAGATCCAGACGCACTTTGAAGTGTGACGTTTGTTGTTCCGAGACTGGCTGAAAGTTGGGTTCCCGTTTGATCCCCGCCACTAGCCGCTACCGTATAGTCATGCGGGTCAACTAACCAAGTACCAGTCTTTCCGTTTTTCGAAAGCGTAGTTACTACTGCGCTGTCTGCAATCTTGACTTGGGCTGCAGATGTTTCAATAAAACCACCATCGCCTTGTGTTGGTGCACTAGCATCTAATTTGCCATCAACAGTGACAGATCCATTTTGCATATCTCCAATCAAGAGGATGCGCCCGTTTTTGTTTTCTATAGTTTGCGCTTGCACCGTGCCCGTATTCCTAATCACAGAACTCAACACCGCATTAGCACTACGCGCAGAAAAAATCACCAACCCACCATCCGCACGCACCATTTGCTTGTTCTCAACCAGCGCATCTAAGACAGGTCTATCCACCATTACCGTTACTAACTGTGGCCCGTTAAATTGCACAACAGTTTTGTCGCCCGCAGCAAATGCCACCGTACCTTCACGCGCCAACACAACACCCTCGTTGCGCACAGAAGGAGCTAGCAAAGCAATGTATCCACCCAATGCGGCTTCTAATGTGCCTTGGTTCACCACAGAGCCTGCAGCACCTGTGCCTTCAAACGTAGATTTGCCCGCCATAAAGTCATCCACGCTGATGTTTTGCGTAGTGGCGATCAATCCACCCACATTGACTTGAGAGTTAGGTCCAAACAACACGCCATTGGGGTTGCTGATAAACACTTGCCCATTGGCGCTAATGCTGCCCAATATCTGACTGCCATTGGTATCTAAAACGCGATTCAACGTGACTGAGCTTGCAGAAGGCTGAATGAAGTTAACTTTGGCACCGCTGCCAACGTTAAACGTATTCCAATTGATAGCAGAACGCTGGCTGCTTTGGTTGATGTTGAGCACATTACCAACAGACTGAATACTCGTAGTGCCAGACATCACTTTGCCACCGGTGGGCAATTGCGTGCTGGCAACAGGCGCGCTGACTTGTGCCACGGCAGAAACTACCATTGACAACATGCACCAGCTCAGTCCTTGTTTCAGTGGGTACTTCATAGATCAAAACGCGTGGTTAAGGCTGAAGCGGAATCGGTTGTAAATCAAGGTGCCGTCTTGGTCGGCACCTGTTGTGCTGTTCGCATTTGGATTGCTGCCCAGGCGGTGCGACCAGATCAAGCGGAATGTCGAGATACCTTGTTTGCTGGGAACGCTAGCCCCCAACCACAAACCATAGCCGCTTAAGCTGTATTTGTTAAGCGTGCTTGCACCTAGGTAGTCGTTGTTGCGGTTGACTGTCACGTCTCCGTAATCGACAAAGCCAGAGGCCGTCCAACGGTTGTCTTGCAACATGAACTGGCGCTGCCATTCCATGGTGACCAAATTGCCTAGGCTACCACCCGCTTCGTTGGTGGGGTAAGCGCGTACACCTTGCATGCCACCAAGGTAGAACTTTTCTGAACTGTCCAGATTCTTATTTGCAAATTGCGATTGCAGGCTGACCAGGCCAGTGTTGTTGGCATCAAAGTCGTATTTTTGTGAAATATTGAATTTCAGCTTGGCATAGTTGCCAGCGGTCTGCACGGTGCTGGCGTCACTGCTGATGTGTGATGCGGTTGACCCAGAGAGATCAATCGTTCCGCGAACCAATTGCACGTT